>OCTW011142891.1_pt1 | contig 10770 bp, 12 predicted proteins | sample 1539671 | NCBI WGS metagenome assembly OCTW01 (sample SAMN02144230, study PRJEB22623) | gut metagenome | biome: sheep rumen | host: Ovis aries | place: New Zealand
TTTGTTTTTGAATTTTGGTAGTACTTATTTACTACCGCTTGGTTTCTTCAAAGGTTTTGTTTATTGTTTACTTTTCAATGTACTTTGGTTGCCTTCTAATATTTCTAAAGGCAATTTTTATTTTAGCATAATTTTCAGTTTGTTGTCAACACTTTTTTTAATTTTTTTATAAAAATTTTATGGTAATTTTTTTTACATAAATTTTGTAGTCAAAAAAAAATAAAAAGCGCCTTTTTTCATGCTTTTTTAGCTATTGCTTGAGCTGCTTTTTATATTAACATCTTTTACTTCTTTTGTCAACACTTTTTCATAAACTTTTTTGAATTTTTGTCTCCTATATGTCTGGTTAAATATTTATGTGTTTCTTTGCTTATCATAGTTTACTTTTAAATTAATGTTTCAATCTTTTTTATACTTGTAAATTGATGCTACAGGTATTGCTATAAAAGACTAGTCCGGTAGGAAATCACGCTTTGTTCTTATCTTCCAATAAATGTTTTGTATCAAGTGTTTCATAATGCATCATTGTTAAACTTTATATTCATTATCTTACAAATCAGCAGAAGCAAATAGTAATAATCGGCGACCATTGTCACATGAGCCATTTCCATCTAAGTATGATCCTCTGCCTATAACTCCACAAACACAGCTACTCCCAAGAGAGGAAGGTGATGCAATCCAGCACCATGAAAAGAATGGATATTTTGTCGCATCTGTATGTTTATTAGTAGATGCAGCTCCATATACATCATTTCCATCTATTACATTGCTGTTAGTATACCAGCCTGAATTCTTCTCTTCATTATTTACTTTATATAAATATCCTGGTGCGCCTGGTAAATCAGATCCATATTCTGCTGTTATTTGGTGTGTTATTTTCTGTTTACCATAGGCTTTCGTCCATTGCTCAATACTTGGTCCTCCCACTAGTGTTTGTATTTTCCCTTGTAAATTTCCTTTTGCATTATTCACTTGATTTTTTATTTCACTAAATATATCTGCATCTGCTAAATAACATGCACATTGCTCATTTTCATTCAATTTTTCAAATTCTATGTTTGTTCTTTGCGAGCTCCATAAGCTATTTGTTTCTTTGTAATATTTTAGTGTATTATCTGATGGTTTATATGTTACACTTAGTGAACTATATGAATATGAATAATTTCCATCTGTTGCACTTGCTTTTCTTTGAATTGCTTGATTCATTGCTCCTGTTTTTGTATCTGGGCTTGCTACTAGTTTTGGTACCCATGCTCCATTTACTTCTTTACTCGTATCTGGCACCCAACATGTTGGGGTTGATACTAAATATGCTGTTTTGCTATCATCACTTACATCAAACAAATACCAGTCTAAACTTTGTCCGTCTACTGTTGTTGTTCCGATTTTTGTTCCAACTGCAGTATCTTTTGTTAATGTTTGTGTTTTTCCATCTTTATCTATATATCTTATCCCAGGTAAATAGTTTTCAATTTCATTTTCTATTGCCAAACCCTCTTCTTCCTCTGCTGCTGATTTTTGATAATTATTTTTTGCTTCTCTTGCTCTTGCTATTATTCCATTATTACCTAATACTAGGTTTATACTTACTCCTGCTAATATTATTAGCACCCATTAAGTTTTCTATGACAAGTCATTCAATGGACTAAATTTATAATTTATTGTTACTTGTTTTTTATCATCAATTTCAATTTTATCAATTAAAGAAGTTAGCATATAATTTGTTATATTCTCTGCTTTTAGAAATTCTGTCATTATTTTTTCATAATCTACTATATTTCTTTCAAAATTCATATTCTCAAATTCAACTAACTGTTTTTTCTTTTCATCTCTTTCGTTTATCTTATTATTATAAAGTCTCTCAAAATCTTCAGCAGATATAACCTTATTTAATTTATCTTCATATAAATTATCAACTTGCATATCTAAGATTTCTAAATACTTTAATATTGCACTTTTTTCTTTCTTAATTTTGCTCTCTTTATCATTAGAATTATTTTCATTATCTACAATTTGCTTTATTTTGTTTTTATCTAAATATTTTTTACATATTTTCTGGACTTGTTCAATAATTGCTGCTTCAAGTTTATAATAGTTCATTATGTGTGGTGTACAAATTCTTTGTAATGGTGCTGTTGCATAGCTAGAACATCTCAAATATCTTGTATGATTTCCCCTACAATCAACTGTTGTTGTCATTTTCTTTCCACATTCTTTACATACTATAAGTCCTCTTAACAATAGATTTAATGATTTTGTTCTCGTTCTCTTTTTACTTTTAATCATTTGTTGAACTGCATAAAATTTTTCTTTGTCTATTATTGGCTCATGAGTATTGGGAACTATTATCCAGTTTTTTTCTGGCACATCAACTATCTTTTTTAATTTATAATTGATTTTTCTTTTTCTGCATTGTACCATATTTCCTATATACATCTCATTGCTTAATATTCTTCTTATTACCTCTGGATACCATCTATTATTTTGTCTTTGCATATTCATTAATACTGATGGTGTTGGTACTTTATTATTTGTTAGTATATATGAAATCTGTAATGGAGAATTTCCTTCTAAATATAAATCAAAGATTTGTACAACTATTTTCGCACATTTTTCATTTACTACTAATTTATGCTTGTCTTCTTTTGATTTATCATATCCAAATGGTGCATATCTTCCCATGAATAATCCCTGTTTTGCATTTTTCTGTTTGGTACTTCTTACTTTTTTTGAAGTATCTTTTGCATAAAAATCATTCATTACTGCTTTAAATGGCAATGTGTCTGCTACACCATTATCAATTGCTGAATCATAGTTATCTAATACTGATATTACTCTTACATTGTTTTTAGGAAAATATTTTTCTATATATTCTCCAAAACCAATATAATCTCTTCCAAGTCTTGAACTATCTTTTACAATTACCATATTTACTCTTCTATCTTCAATGTCTTTTATCATTCTTTTAAAAGCTGGTCTTTCAAAGTTAGTTCCACTAAAACCATCATCTACATAAATGTCATAAATATTTAGATCATTTTCTTTTGCATATTTCATTAACAAATCTCTTTGATTTGTTATACTTTGACTTTCTCCTTGTAAATCATCTTCATTGGATAATCTACAATATAAAGCACAATTGTATTTTATACCGATTGCTTACTATCACTTAAACCTCCTATTCCTAGTAAGCCTCGCCTATAATTTATACACATAGTCTATTACTTTTTTGATGAAAAGTCAATAACTGAAAAGTTGTAAAAATTGTTAAAAATTATAAATTATAGGCTATTTTTGCTTACTTAAATATTTTTTAAAATTATCTTATTATTTGTTCAATTTTTTCATTTCTAGCTTCATTTTCTTCTTCTGATTTTTTTAGTTTTTCTTCAAGTTCTGGGTCTGCTTCTTGTGTTGTAATATCAGTTACATTTGATATATAGTCCTCTTCTGAAACATTTTGTAAAATTGGTTCTGGGACATCTGGGACTACTTTAACTTTTTCGATTATTGTAGAAACTGCTGCTATACTAGCAGGGATTAAGATTAGCACAAAGACAATTAAAACTAATATTATTTTTTTATTTTTCATATTCTATTCCTCCTAATTATTAGATGATATACAATTAAATTTGTTTTTTTATTCTCCACCAACAATTTCACCAGTTGTAGTATCTACAAAATAAGTAAATGAATCCTCTTGGTAAGATAAATCTTTATTTTTTTCAAATTCTAATTTTACTTTCCATACTTTTCTAATTTTTTCTTCAACGCGGTAATATTCAAGTTTTTCTATTGGATAAAGAGGAATTGTTCTTGACTCGTAATAATGATCAAAATCATTTTCTCTTAAATATTCATAACCATTCATTTTTACTATATCTAAATTTATAACAATGTTCTTTATGTTGTGTTCCAAATTTAATTCATTTTCTTTTTCAAGAGCTATTTTTTTGGCTGTTTGTTCGTTTACTAGTATTGATGTATTTTCTGGAGCCTTATCTGTATATATAAAATAATATAATTCATTTATTTCTGGAACTATACCAATTGTTATTTCTTCATAGATATTAACTATTCCATCATATTCCTTGTTGTATTTTACAGTCCATATGTTAGCGTCTTTAGAATCTTCAGAATTATATTCAGTACTAATGTGAGAATATTGTGAAGTATCATATCCATATTTGGTACATAATTCAGATACTGATTTTATTGCTTTTTCTTCTGTACCTCTGTAATTATTTATGTTTTTATAAACAACATTTGTAAATATTTTGAAATTTTTAGAATCTTTTGCATCTAAATCAATCAAGAACTTATTTTCAGTTGTTGCCCTATAGAATAGGCTAGTATCTGACGGATTATCTATTAATTCGATTGACTGTATTTTTTCATTTTCATATCCGAATTTTTTTAAAATTTGATTGATTTGCTCTTTAGCATCATTTTCAGAAATAATATTTTCATGGTTGTCTACATTGATGTCTTTAGAATGCCATATGCCATATTCTTCACGCTCTATGTGATCACCATTTGAACCATAAAAACTATCTATTTTTTCAGGTTTATTCCAAACGCTTTCTATAACCTTTGTAGTTGCAAATACAGTTCCAGCTGACAAAAATATTACAGCACAAGTTTTGGCTATAATTGACATTATTGTTCCAGCTGATGTTTTTATTTTTCTATCATTGTTTTTTAAAGCATTTTGAATAACATATTCACATTTAATTGGAATTTCAACTTGCTCTGATAAATCATCGAATAATTTTTTATCTATCTCATCCATGACTAAATCCTCCCATATTCTTTATAAATATTTTTTATTTTATTCTTTATTCGATTTCTTTTAGTTCTAACAGTATTTTCTTTCATATTCAATATTTCACCAATTTCTTTATCAGTGTATTTTTCCATATAATACAAAAGAATAATTGTACCTTCTTCTTTCCCTAATTTGTCGCAAATAAATTTAAAATTTATTTTTGCATCTGTTTCGTCACAACTAATTAGTGTATTACTAATTAGTTCATATGAATCTTCTTGTTCATGTTTCTTTAGTTTATAGAATTTATTACATTCATTGATTAAAATTCGTATAACCCAAGTCTTAAAATATTCATTATGTTTTAATTTTTTTAATGACTTATATGCCGATATCATGGTTTCTTGGATTACATCAAAAACATCATCATCATTTTTTAATCTGATTTTAGCAACTTTATAAAGTTCATCTTTTATTTGCAACATAAGTTCTGTGAAAGCTATTTGATCTCCATCTTTAGCTTTCTCTATTAGACTTTCCATTTGTTTCTCCTTTTTGTGTTCTAACTAGATATACATATTAGATACATTTTACAATATATTCATTTCAAATTTATATAAATTTGAAAAAATATATAAAATGATGAAATTATTAGTTCATAATAGAACTTATTTTAATGTGTATGATAATCAAAAATATTTATAAATATGTATAAGTTGTATGAAACTTTTTACTCTTAAAAATACACTTCTTAATGAAGGGAAAAATATACCCCAAATTAAGAATAAGGAGGAAAAAATATGCCAGTATTGGAAAAAAATGATGAAGAAAAAAGAGTAGCAGTATATGAATTCTTAAAAAATAGTAAATTTTCAAACTTACACCAAAGTGTTGAGTGGGCAAATGTAAAATCAGATAAGTGGAAACAAGAAATTGTATATATTGAAGAAAACGATGTAATAAAAGCAGCAATGGTATTATTAGTGCGTAAAGTGGGATTATATGCAATGATGTATGCGCCAAGGGGTCCAGTATGTGACATTAACGATATTGATTTGATTAATGAATTAGTTAATAATTGTAATTGTATTGCAAAAAAATATAAAGCATTTGTACTAAAAATGGACCCAGAAATAAAGTATAATAAGCAGCTAGAGAAAAAATATAAGAAAAAATACAAAGTAAAAAATAAAGTTAACGATATATTGGAACTTATGGCACCAATAAAAAGCATGGTATTACCAATTGAAGGAAAAAATGTATATCAAGTTTTTAATGGATTCAAATCAAAAACAAAGTATAACATTAGACTAGCAAACAGAAAAGGGGTAAAAGTAAGATTTTCGAACAGTGATGAAGATTTAAAAAAATTTTATGATTTAATGATTATAACTGGTAAGAGAGATAAAATAGCAATACGTTCTTATCAATATTATAAGAATATAGTGGATTATTTTGGAATAAATGCTAGAATATATATAGCAGAATATAATAATGAGCCATTATCAGCTGCAATAGCCATCCTACATGGAAAAACTGTTACATATTTGTATGGAGCAAGTTCAAATGAAAAAAGAAATCTTATGCCAAATTATTTGATGCAATTTAATATGATTGAATGGGCAATTAATAATGAGTGCACTAAATATGATTTTGGTGGAGTTTTTAATACAACAATGGATAATGGACTATATAGGTTCAAAGAAGGATTTTGTGGTGAAGAAGGATGTATTACATATATAGGTGAAATTGATAAAGTATATAAGAAACTATATTATATAATCTATAATAAAGCGTTTCCAATAGTAGAACATATTATTCTAAAAAAAATAAAAAAATAATAAAAAAATGAAACTTTTTTGATATTTTTTTACACTACTAAGTGAAAGGAGGTAAAAGATGGGGATAAATATTACAAGAGACACATTTGAATTTCTTTATAATAATACATATAGAAACGTATTAAAGTACACAATTTGCCATTGTAGAAATTTAGATGATGTAAATGATATAGTTCAAGATATATATACAGAATTATATCAAAAAACAGTAAATAAAAAACACATTAATTTAGACAATGCAGAAAGCTATATTATAGGAATTGCAAAAAATAAAATAAAAAAACATTATTCATTAGCAAAAATAAGTTATATTGGCTCGGAAAATGAAAATTTAAGTCAATATAGTGAAAATGATATTGATATAGAAAAAGATTTAATTACGAAAGACAATGTTATGCAAGTATGGAATTATTTAAAAAATAAGAGTGAACTAACTGCAAAAATATTTTATTTATATTATGTTATAGATGTTCCTATAAAAGAAATAGCGGAAGAGTTAAAAATTACAGAATCAAATGTAAAAAATCATTTATATAGAACTCAAAAAGATTTAAAAGAAAGATTTAAGAAAGGAGAGAGGCATAATGTTAAATAATGAAGTGAAAGAAATACTACAAGAACAATTCAGTAAAGAAGAAAATTACAAAAAAATAATAAAAAATGTTAATAGAGAACAAAAGAAATATAATAAGATATTAAAGATTGCTTTATTGCCTACATGTGCAGTTTTACTTGCAACAATTATAATTCCGAATATGTGTAATAAATCAGTAGATTTTGCAAAAACAAATATTAGCGAAAATAATACAGCAATAGAGCAAGATAATCAAATTCAAGTGTCAAAAAGAATGATTTATAAAACAATAGAAGGAGGAGAGTCATGTTGGGCATATGACCCCACAATACCTACTAACTTAATAAATGACCATTCTGAAACTAAGTATATTATAAAAGTAAAAATTTCATCAATATGCGAGGGCGAAATGTTACCAAAACAAGAAAACTTTTATGACCCTTATACTTGTTATACTCCAATAAAAATGCAAATAATAGATAATTTTTCAGATACAAATAAATTGTCAGGCACCATAACTGCATATATAACTGGTGGAAAAATAAAAATCTCTAACTTATTAGAAACTATAAAATATGAAGACGCAAAAAGTTTAGGAATATTAAATCTTTCAATTGAAGATCAAAAAAAATATATCGAATATATTGGTACTACGCCATATTATGAACCAACTATTGGAGACGAATATATAATAATAATTAATAAAACTAATGAAAATTTATACCAAGTTATGTGTGACGGATATGGAATTTTTAGAATAGATAAATCTAATAATCAAGAGAAGTATATAAATGTAATTACAGGTAAAGAATGGAGAATACAATAAATTTAGTATTTTTGAATCAATAATCTATATAAGAATTTAAATATAATATAGGAGTAATCAAAAATGGTTAATATATTAATAGCAGATGACAATGTTGATTATGCAATTTCTTTGATGAATTATATAAATAAACAAAATAACAAAATCAGAGTATGTAACATTGCTAGGGATGGAAAAGAAGCCATACATATGTTAAATACTAATAATGATATAGATATAATATTATTAGATTACAAAATGCCATTTTATAATGGAAAACAAATACTTGATAATATACAGAATAAAGATAAATATATTGACTCTTGTGTTGTTGTATCTGGAGAGATAGATTCTATAGTAACATTAAGAAATAATAATTTAGTACATTCTGTATTATTTAAAACATTAAGTATGAGTGAAATCAATAACAGAATAATTGAACTTGTGACATTCAAGGAAAATAAGAATATAAGAGATAAAATTTTAAATGAATTATTGTATTTAAACTATGATATATCTCATAAAGGTACACAATATTTAGTTAGTACAATAGAATATATTTATTTAAACAATACTTACTTTGATAATTTAGAAAGGTATGTTTATCCTACAATTGCCAAATTATATAATGATACCCCCAATAATGTAAAATGTAGAATAAATAAAGAAACAGATTTAATGTATTATAATTGTGAAATAAACAAATTAAAAAATTACTTTCATTTAAATTTTGATACAAAACCTAAAGTAAAGTATGTAATAACTATGATTATGAATAATATGCAAAAATTGTAATTTTTTGTAACTTTTTGATGAAAACTATAAATTTTAAATTAATATATTATTAAACATAATAGATAAATTCAATGAAAGTAAATATTATTTTTTGGAGGTGATAATATTGGTTAAAAAGCCCCCTTAGAAAAACTAGAAACTATAACGTAATATATATAATAATATAGGAGGAAATTTATAATGAATAAAAAAGTAAAAAGTATTGTTTTATTAAGTTGTATAACATTATCTATTGCTCTATTAAGTTGCATATCGAAAGTACAAGCTTATAGTTGGGAAACTAATACAGATATTGATTTTAACAATAAATTATCACAAGGAAAAGATATCGCATATTATGTTGTTTCAGGAAATCAATATACAGTTTCAATTCCACAAGCAGTAAGTAAATTAAGATATCCATCAGGAATGTGGAACCCAATAGTTTTAACAAAAACAACAGTTCAGTCGCAATCAAAAATGGACTTATATCAATATTCTAAGGCTGATGGCAAAAATGCCTACACGCAAGTATGGCAAAAAAATAGCTCTGGTTCAGCATATAATGCTACTTCTTATATGGAATCACAAGATTGGCTTTATGGTAAAATATACATAAATGACAACTATATGGATGATTATGACAATGATCTTAGGTCAACAGTTATACTACATGAAATGCTTCATGTTTATGGATGTAAAGATATCAATAGTTCTTCATCTGTAATGTATGGTGCAACTCCACATGTAAGAGTTTTAACAAGTGATGCTAATCAAGTATTAGTTAACAAATATAATTATTAGGAGGTATTGATATATGAAAAAGTCTAAATTTATTATTTTAGGAATCACTATTGCAGTTTCTATTATTGCCATTATTATAATATTAAATCTAAGTAGTAATGTACAGAATGCAAAAATAGAACAGCAAGAAATCGCTAGTTCAAATATTAGTGAAAAACAAATATATGGAACTTTCAAAACAGATGCAAGTTGGGTTAAAGATCCAACAATAGTTGATAATATTATAGATATGGCAAAAGATTCCTCAATTATTAAAGTAAAAATACTTTCATTAGGAGAAAGTAATTTCTTAGATTTAACTTCTCCAGTACCACATACCGCTATTCAAGTTGAAGTAGAAGAAGTATTAGAAGGAACTTTCTCAAAAGGTACAAAAACAATATATATTGAAGGGGGAAATGTTAAAGTTTCTAATGTCATAAAAACAATGAACGAAGTTGAAATTGCAAAAATGGGACTAGATACGTTAACAGAAGAAGAAAAAAATAATATGTATATATCATATACATCAGATTATGATTATGAATTACAAATTGGAGAGGAGTATATATTAATACTTTCAAATGATACAGTTAGCACAATAATGGCTAGTGGATACGGAATTTTTATAGAAGATTCTAATAATCAAGTTCAATCTCTAAGTACCGAAAGAATCTTCAAAAATGTACTAACCGGCAATAACTTAAGTATTTCGCAAAGTAAAGAATCAATGTAAAAATAGTTAAATAAAAAACTCTTTTTGAAATAAGTAAAAGCATTTACCTATAGAAATGTACTGAACCCAAAAAATTGGACATTTTTTGATTAGGTATTAGGCAGCTTGGGAATGAACTCTGTATTGTACAGGGCTCATTCCTTTTAATTTACCCTTTATCCTTTTATTATTATAATAATCTATATATTCTATTATATCTGTTTCTAATTCTTCTATTGTTTTATATTCTTTCATATAAAATAATTCTGATTTTATTAATCCAAAGAAATTTTCTGCTAATGAGTTATCTAAACAATTTCCTTTTCTAGACATACTTTGTCTAATTCCTTTTTCTTTTCTTCTCATATAATCACTTCCTTTCGTTCAAATTATTTTATTTTTATTTGATATTTTAAACTTAATATTATTGTTTTTAATTGCAATAAAATATTTTATAAAATGGGGTTATAGGGGCTTGCCCATTTCAACTTTTTAAAAGTTGCCGGTTTT
>OCTW011588728.1_pt1 | contig 10770 bp, 12 predicted proteins | sample 1539671 | NCBI WGS metagenome assembly OCTW01 (sample SAMN02144230, study PRJEB22623) | gut metagenome | biome: sheep rumen | host: Ovis aries | place: New Zealand
CGGTTGTGATCGGAGCAGGGAGCGGCCTTTCGACCGCGGCAGGATATACCTACTCGGGAGAACGCTTCGAGAAATATTTTGCCGATTTTGAAAGAAAATATGGGTTTCGGGACATGTATTTCGGAGGCTTCTATCCGTATCAGACGATGGAAGAATTCTGGGGATACTGGTGCCGGAATATCTGGATCAATCGGTACGCGCCGATCCCGTCAGATCTCTATGGGCGGCTGCTTGCACTTGTAAAGGATAAAGATTATTTTGTCCTGACGACCAATGTTGATCATTGCTTTCAGAGGAGCGGGTTCGATAAGAAGCGGCTTTTCTATACGCAGGGTGATTATGGCTTATTCCAGAGCAGTTCCCCAGGCGGAGCGGCGAAGAACAAGACCTACGATAACTACAAGGCCATCCGCAGGATGATCCTCCATGAAGGATATCAGATCGGAAATAATGAAGAACTGATTATCCCGAAGGATACGGAGATCAGAATGACGGTGCCGTCTGATCTTGTGCCTGTCTGCCCGGATGATGGAAAACTGATGACCACGAATCTTCGCTGCGACGACAGCTTTGTGGAGGATGAGGGCTGGCATCAGGCGGCGGAGCGGTATCAGGACTTCCTGCGCCGGCATGAACGGCTTCGCGTTCTGTATCTGGAACTCGGGGTCGGCATGAACACACCAGTAATTATAAAATTTCCATTCTGGGAATACACAAAAAAGAATCTGAATGCCTTCTATGCCTGCGTAAACCTGGGTGAGGCCGGCTGCGACCGGGAGATTTTGAAGCGAAGTGTCTGCATTGATGCAGGCATCGAAGAGGTTCTCGAAGCACTCGACGCCTGTAAAGAGCCTACATCATCCGAATTTTGAGGCTGAGTCGTCCGGAGCCCGACTGCCTGAAGAGAGGGAGAAAAAATAATATGGATAAACACGATTTAACAGAAAAACTTCATTTTCTGATCAAATGCCTGATGGCAGAAATGCCGGAGTATGCGGAATATACTCTTCCGGATGACCCGAAAACGGCATTTGATCTCTATCGGGCGCTCTGCAATGTCCGCATGCCGTCCGGGGATACCGGGCATACATTACCGGATGATTTTTATACGGTGCAGTCGGAAGTCTTAAAAAGCATTACCGGGGATAAGGGGATCACAGAGGCAGCGGATCTGCCGCCGGCCAGGCTGGATCATCGCCTTTTTCTATGGCAGGGTGATATCACGGCGTTGAGAGTTGATGCGATTGTGAATGCTGCCAATTCCCAGCTGCTCGGCTGCTTCTCTCCGCTTCATGGTTGTATTGACAACATGATTCACACAATGGCAGGTGTAGAACTGCGGGAAACATGTTATCAGATCATGAAAGCACAGAACCATGAGGAGCCGACCGGCGCGGCAAAGATCACGCCGGGATATAATCTTCCGGCACACTATGTTATTCATACTGTTGGACCAATTGTGTCCGGGTGGCTCACCGGGAAGGATAAGGAACTGCTGGCCTCCTGCTATCGGTCGGTTCTTTCCCTGGCCTCCGGTCATCAACTGGAATCTGTTGCGTTCTGCTGTATTTCCACCGGCGTATTTCATTTCCCGCAGGATAAGGCAGCGGAAATTGCGGTGAGTACAGTAAGAAGCTGGCTTGATACACATCCGGAGTCTTCAGTGCGCCGCGTCATTTTCAATGTGTTTAAGGACAGCGACCGGGAAATTTACCGGGAAATTTTATATCCTTCGAGTACAAATGCCCAGACGGGGCAAGAGCAAAAGCGATAAAGTGATAGTAGTACGTCAGGCTCAAACTGCTCTTCAATAAACGGATCCTTCAGGCTCTCATCTCTCCAGATATTAAAAATTCTGGGGATACTGTTGCCAGCGCGTTCGCCGATATCAATCAAGGTGAACATTTTCATGAGTCCGCAATTTCCGGGGTCAGATACACCGCCGGGCAGCAGCTTCCTTTGGGCATAATGCGGATGCCCGGTTTCGGAGGTTTCAAAACGCAATCACAAGGAATATTCTCTCACAGCTGTCCCGGGAAGACCATATCCTGAAGTCTGTGAATCATGCGCTGGATGATTTCAACCGCAGACTCTTTCATTTCCCTTCGGATCCAGGTATCAAGAAAATCGAATGTGCTGTAGGAGAAGAACGCCCTGGAGTATGCGGCGATGTTATTGCCATCATCCGACGGCTCAAAGACCATAAAAAATTCGTCCTCTTTGATGCAAAGTCAGCGGATTATCCCATTGAAAAGATGGCTGTAGCCGGTGGATCCTCCGGACACAGTCTTCAGAATGATGAAGCGATTTCAACCAAATGGATGGAAGCCGTAGAGAAATATCTGGACAAATATATGCCGGTTCAACAGGAGAAGAGCCTGAGAGGTTGACAAATGGGGTTCGTTCCCATACAATATGATAATGATTTTCATATTGAACGGAAGGAACGACATCACATATGAAAGCACAATATCAAACCCGGCAGAGGAATGAGCTGCTAGATTTTTTGCAGGAACATACCGGCACGCATTTTACAGCGGCAGAAATTCAGAAGCAGTTAAAAGATGTCGGAATATCAATAGGGACAGCGACGATTTACCGGCAGCTGGAAAAATTGACCGATGAAGGCAGTGTCGTGAAATATGTGAATGGACCCGGTACTTCCGCCTGCTTTGAATATCTTCCACCGGAGGATCAGGAAGAACCGGAGGAGGAATTTCATTGTAAATGTGTCAGATGCGGTACTCTTATGCACATTGAATGTAAAGAACTTGCGGGGATTGGTAGTCATCTCTTAGAACATCATCATTTTTTAATGGATCCAAGACGCACTGTTTTTTATGGATTGTGCGATAAATGCCGGACAACGGCAAAATCATAACAGGGAGAAGCAGGGTGCAGATTCTGGAAAATCACAAAACAACGCGTGTGACAGCGGCACGCTTTTTTGCTGTGGTCATTACCCTTGCGCTTCTGTTATCCATAGCGTTTCTTGTAAAAGAGGCTGACCATACATGCACGGGGGAAGAATGCCCGATCTGCGCCATGATGGAACAGTGCAGCCATACCATCCGGCTTCTGGGAGCTGGAGTCCTTCTGGGACTTTCAGGCACATTTCTAAGCGCAGCTTTTTTATGGTCTGAGCCGAAAAGCCGGCGGAATTTTCTTGTCTATTCATCTCTTGTAACACAAAACATTCGAATGAACGATTAAAACCCCTCTTGGTTTTAAGTATATAGTTATGGATTTTGTTTTGAACAAAAGAACAGAAGCAGAGGAGTTTTAGAGCATATGAAAAATAAAAGATGGACAACGATTATGGCAACTGCATTAACCGCAGCTGTTCTTTCCGCATGCGGCAATACGACAGTTTCGTCAGGACATACCACGGACAAGAATATGAGTATCGCAGAAGATGCTGCTTCGGATACGGACAAGAAGCATGCGGATATGGAAAATAACAGGAAAGGCACGGACAGACTTTCGATTGTCTGCACCAACTTTCCGGAATATGATTTTGCGCGGCAGATCGCTGGGGACAAAGCAGATATTAGTATGCTGCTGAAACCGGGAGCAGAGAGCCACACATATGAACCGACCCCGGAAGATATTATTAAAATTCAGAACAGTGACCTGTTTGTTTATGTCGGCGGAGATTCTGATGAATGGGTCAGTGATGTCTTAAGTTCCATGGATCAGTCTGGAATGACAATCTTTAAGCTGATGGATCAGGTGAAAACGGTAGAAGAGGAAACAGTGGAGGGGATGGAACAGGAGGAGAACGAAGACGGAGATGAGGAAGAGCCGGAAATGGATGAACATGTATGGACCTCTCCCGCAAATGCCGTCACCATCGTTCGAAACATGGAGCAGGCAATAGAAACGATGGACCCGGCCGATAAAAGTATTTACAACAGAAATGCAGAAACCTATATCAAACAGATTCAGGATCTTGATGCGCAATTTAAAGATGTTGTGAGCCATTCGAGGCGAAAGGAAATTATTGTGGCGGACAGGTTTCCCTTCCGGTACTTTTGCGAAGAATACGGACTCACCTACTATGCAGCATTTCCCGGATGCTCAACAGATACCGAGCCTTCGGCAAAGACAGTCGCATTTCTGACAGACAAGGTGAAGCAGGATGGTATTCCGGTGGTTTTTCATATCGAACTGTCCAACGAGCAGATGTCTGATTCTATTGCAGAAGCAACCGGCGCGAAATCCGAACTGCTGAACGCGATCCATAACGTAAGCGATGAAGAGTTTAAAAAAGGCGCGACATATGTCAGTCTGATGAAACATAATGTGGAAGCGCTTAAGGAGGCATTGAATTAAATGTGTCTCTTAAAGTGTAAGCATGCCAGCTTTTCCTATGAAGGAAAACCTGCTGTCACCGATCTTTCTTTCGAAGTGCGGAAGGGAGATTATCTGGCGATCGTAGGAGAAAATGGTGCCGGGAAAAGCACTCTGGTCAAAGGCCTTCTCCGGTTAAAAAATCCTGTCAAAGGCAGCGTGATCTACGGAGACGGACTTAAGTCTGACGAAATCGGATACCTTCCGCAGCAGACGCAGGTGCAGAAGGACTTTCCGGCAAGCGTTTATGAGGTGGTGCTGTCCGGCTGTCTGAATCAGATGGGGAATCATATCTTTTTTAGAAAAGCGCAGAAAAACGCTGTCAGGGACAGTATGGAGATATTGGGAATCAGCGCGTTAAAGGAGCGTTGTTACCGGGAGCTTTCAGGAGGACAGCAGCAGAGGGTGCTTTTGGCGCGCGCCCTCTGTGCCACCCGGAAAATACTGCTTCTGGATGAACCGGTTACCGGGCTCGATCCGGTTGTTTCAGGAAATATGTATAAAATCATCCGAAATCTTCGGGAAGAAAAGAAGATCACAATTGTAATGGTGTCCCATGATGTGGAAGGAGCTGTTCGGGAAGCAAGCCATGTTCTGCATATTGCTGGTCGACAGATGTTTTTTGGGACAGTCGCAGATTACAAAAGGAGTCCGGCAGGAAAAGTATTTCTGGAAGGGGGATTGGTATGAAGATTCTGATGGAAATTCTGTCTTACCCGTTTCTGGTGAGGGCGCTTGTTGTAGGGATTCTGGTCTCGCTGTGTGCGGCCTTGTTGGGAACGAGTCTTGTTCTGAAACGCTATTCTATGATCGGGGACGGACTGTCACATGTGGGCTTTGCCGCACTTGCCTGTGCATATCCCTTTGGTTTCTCTCCTCTTTATATTTCCATTCCGGTCTGTATTGCGGCTGCCTTTTTCCTGCTTCAATTAAAAGACAGTTCCAGAATCAAAGGGGATGCAGCGACAGCTCTCATGTGCAGCGGCGCACTGGCAGTCGGCGTTATGGTTATTTCTCTGACTACAGGTATGAACACAGATGTCTGTAATTATATGTTCGGCAGTATTCTTGCCATGAGCAGCAGCGATTTATATGTCTCCATTGTTCTCAGTATCGCTGTGCTGATTTTGTATGTACTGTTTTTCGACCGGATTTTCGCCGTGACATTTGATGAAACATTCGCAGAAGCTACGGGGACAAGAACCCGTCTTTACAACATGGTCATCGCAATTCTGACGGCGGTGACCGTTGTTCTGGGTATGCGGATGATGGGAACACTGCTGATATCGAGTCTGATTGTATTTCCGTCACTTACAGCAATGCGCGTCACCCGGAAATTCAAAACGACAGTAATTCTGTCCGCATTTCTTGCGGTCTTCTGCTTTCTGGCAGGTCTTGTTTTTTCTTATCTGCATGCTGTTCCGACAGGAGCCTGCATTGTTGTTGCAAACATGATCCTGTTCATTCTCTTTTTCATAGTGGAGAAAGCGAAAGAAGGGAGATGGTTTTCTTGAAATCCGGACAAAGGTATGGGAAGTGGCTCCTGATAGCAATTCTGGCACTTTTCTTCTGTGTGGCACCATGGAAGAAAATCACAAAAAAAACTGTTCATCAGACAACTGGGAAAGGAGCAATGACTGAAGCACTCCCGGATGCGGCGGATACTTCGGCAGCGGTTTCGACTTTATCCAAAGATGCCGGGAAGCAGACAGCCACAGTTGTGTCGGATGAATATCCGTATGATACAGAAGAAGACCGCAAATTGTTTGACCCCGCGAAGATTGATATTACGGTTGGAGATCGTCTTTATATGGCACAGATCAATGACTGGTATATCAATTTTAAAAATTACGAGGGGAAAACCGTCGAGATCGAAGGATATTTTCTTGAAATGAAAGAAAAATATACATTTGTCGGAAGGAATGGTCCAAGCTGTCCTTATTGTACCGGCGGGTATGTCGATTTTGAGTTCCGGACAGATCAGGATCTTTCCGGATTTATTTCACAGAAGACCTGGATAGCGGTAACCGGAATTCTTCGGGCAGGGAAAATAAAATTGAGTAACGGAGATACAAAGCCATTTTACTATATAGAAGCATTGGATGTTAGCAAAATGGATCATGCTGGTGTTAATCCCATTTCAGATTAATTGCCTGTACTGAGCTTCTGCCCGATCTGATATGCATTTTTCAGGTCCACAGGAAAATTTTTTTCATGCGATAATTTCTTTTTGGCCTCATCGAAGCTGCCCATATTAAACTTTGAATAATTAGACACCTGCAGTGTATCATAACAGGGATACAGGCAGATTTCACCATTTAGCATTTCCAGTTCTTTGGCATAACCTTCAAAGCTTTTTTTGTATAAATTGTCATAGAATTCTTTCGTCGCGTTCATGCTGACAAACATCCCGACATTTACTTTTCCTGTATAATAATTGCTGTAGTCATCATAAGAAAGTGCGCAGAAATGCAGCCGTTCCAACAGCTCAAAGTACCGGCTGGTCGGCCTGCCCAGATATATAGCTGTTCCGATCAGCAGCACGTCTGCGCGAAAAATTTTATCAATAACCGGTGAAAGGTCGTCTTTCCAGTAACAGTGGCATCTTTCCACGCCTTTTCGCTTGCACAGCATGCACCCTCTGCATCCGGTAAAATTAAGGTCATACAGATTAATATATTCAACTCCCGCGCCGGCACTTTTGGTGCCCTCTGCCGCTGATTTTAATAATTGGGCAGTATTCCATGTTTTTCTCGGGCTTGCATTTATTACGATTGCCTTCATTTTTACTCCTAATCCCGGTAGATCGAATCATTACAGATGATACATATGATACACATGTAATAGCGATTATACAAGAAGGATTATCTGGCAATTTTGATATTTCAGAACGTGTGCAGAGAAGTTTTGACGAGACAGATGTAGTTATATACTGAAACTTTCTACATAAGAAAGTTTCAGTGATTTAGAAAATCCGGATAATATAAACGCTTCGCATAGTTCAGGCGATTTCTTCGTGATCTGATGTGAAAGAAACGTTATAAAAATAAATGTAATAATATAGTTGACAACAGCTGACGCATATGGTACAGTGTACCCAAGAGATGAAATAAAAGATATTTCATCAAAATAAAAACAATGAAGTACAGGGAGGAAAATACAATGAAGAAAATCGCAGTTGTTGCCGCAAACGGCAAAGCAGCCAAAAAAATTATTGCAGAGGCAGTGAATCGCGGATTTGATGTTACAGGCTTCGGACGTAAGGAGAATAACACGCTGGCACAGCATTATGTACAGAAGGATTTGTTTGAGCTGACAGCAGAGGATCTCAACGGATTTGATGCTGTTGTGGATGCCTTTGGGGCATGGACAGAAGAAACCCTGCCGCAGCACAGCACATCTCTTAAGCATCTTTGTGACATCTTAAGTGGAACAGATACAAGACTTCTGATTGTCGGAGGCGCAGGCAGCCTTTATGTCAATAAGGAACATACAGCAACCGTTATGGAAGGGGCAGATTTCCCGGATGCCTTCAAGCCGCTGGCCTCCGCGATGGGAAAGTCGCTTGGTGAACTTCGGGAGAGGAAGGATGTCAAGTGGACATATATTTCTCCTGCTGGTGATTTTCAGGCAGACGGCGAAAGAAGCGGAAAATATCTTCTCGGCGGCGAGGAGCTGACGCTGAATGACAGAGGAGAAAGCGTGATCTCCTATGCAGATTATGCCATTGCGATGGTTGACGAAATCGAAAAGGGCGATCATATTCAGCAGAGAATATCTGTTGTAAGAGCCTGATCGGATGGTTCCGTGGCGAAATAACGGTTAAGCGCGGCAAATGCCTTTTAAGGCTACATAATAAAGGGCTTCGGAGAAGCGGGTTCGGAAGCGGAAATCTCCGGAAATCCGGAAGAAGATGGTTTGTATCATTTCACATGAATTCAGGTAATGCAGGGCGGATTTCCGCCCTGTTTTGTGTTTGCGGACAAAAGACTTCCTCTTTATGAGATAATTTAACAGAAAAACGCACGAATAAACGCACGCGTGTTATTACCGTGCGTTTGTTTGTGAAATAACCAGGAATAAAAAACATGTAAACAAGGAAGCGCCTTACTACAAGATATCTAAAAATGGCGCACGCTGGAACGAAAAGCGTCCCCCTTTTTTAGCTGTTTCTAAAAAACATCTAATACGACCCCGCTTTTTCTAACGAACTCAGACGGTCTTGACCGAGCCTGACGCGACTCGGAACATGAGTTCAACCGTTGAAAATACTGGCTTTTCTGAACCCGAACGACCCGGCTTAGTCTGAAAAGAAACGAAAACAGGGGTTCTCCTAAGCGGTAGGTCGGGTGTTCGAGTCATCTCGCGGACGCCAGAAAACCCGCGGAAAATCAAGGTTTCTTGGTTCGCCGCTTTTCTCATCTCTACATAAAATCCCATCGATTTCTGTTAGCCAGCTAACACCGCAGGTCTTTTGTTCGATACCATCTGCCTTTGTTAGCCAGCTAACCTGTTAGCCAAATCGCACTTTTCTGCTAACAAAAAACGCTGTTTTGCTAACAAGAGCAAAAATCCCCTCAAAATCCCAGTTAACAAAAAAGTTTGATTGCGCGAGTACTATGCCTTGACGGCTCATATTTTTAAGACATTCGTTCTCCCTTACATAGACCGGTCAGCGCCTCCTCGGAGGTATTCTGACAGGTCTTATTATGGGCTTTAGATAATATGATAATATAAAGTGACCTCACATTTGTAACACTGAGGATTTACCTGTATACTGATGATTGACGAAATCAATGGTAACAGGGATTATCGCATACCGGAGAATGATCTATGAATATCTTTATAAAGCAGAAAACCGTGCTGGCAAACTGATGATGTAAGGATACCGAAAATGGATTTTAGGCAGATCATTGAAACAACAGAATACGACTTTCTACGGATCAATCCGATGAAGGATGTGATCGAGTGGCAGCTTGACGAAGTTCTGGATATCAACGGATGGGATCTGCGGAAGGCGCTCCTGTCATTTTCCTTCTGTATTGATGGCGGAATGCGCAGATGGAAGGAATATTGTTTTGCAATACGGAAAGGGTAATCTGGTGACGGAATGAGGGTTTTGAATTTTGGCTCACTGAATATTGATTATGTTTACCGGGTAGATCATATTCTGGTTCGGGGAGAGACACTGCTGTCTGAGGACAGGAAGGTTTACGCAGGCGGGAAAGGTCTAAACCAGTCTGTAGCGCTTGGAAGAGCGGAATTGGACGTCTGGCATGCCGGAAATATCGGGCAGGAAGGGAAGTTCCTTCTGGATATTCTTCATGACGCGCATGTCCATACAGAACTTGTCCGGGTAAGAAGTGATATTCCCTGCGGACACACCGTGATTCAAAATGACAGGGAAGGCGATAACTGCATTCTTCTGTTCGGAGGCGCTAATCAGAGCGTTACAGAAGAACAAATCGACGATGTGCTGGGGCATTTTCAGGCAGGGGATTATCTTGTCCTGCAAAATGAAGTGAATTATCTTGCGACGATCATGAACAAGGCACATGAGAGAGGAATGAAAATTGTTCTGAATCCCTCTCCGATAAACGGGCAGATTTCCACGCTCCCCTTGAATTTTGTGGATTATTTTTTCGTCAATGAAATAGAGGCAGGCCTTCTGACCGGAATAAAAAGCAGAGCTGCCGGGGATCTGGTTCCTGCGCTCCGCAGTCATTTTCCGGAGGCGAAGGTCATACTGACTTTGGGGGCGGAAGGTTCCTACTACATTGAGGGAGAGACCGTACTGCACCAGGATATTTTCAGGGTGAAAACGGTGGACACCACGGCAGCGGGTGATACGTTCAGTGGCTATTTCATGGCAGGCATTCTTCGCGGAAAAAATCCTGCAGAAGCATTGCGCCTCGCCTCGAAAGCCGCTGCTCTTGCAGTGTCCCGCAGAGGCGCAGCCCCTTCTATTCCCGCGATGGGAGAAGTCCTGGACTTTGCGTAGAACTCGCATGCTTTCTATACCTGCCGCAACAAGGGTGATGCATATTGCCCGGAGGAGATAACGGAGAGGGCTGTATGATTCACGTCTGAATAAGAAAATCCGGATAATATAAACGATTCGCATAATTCAGGCGATTTCTTCGGAATTTTATGCTTTGACTTTGCTTTGTCCAATTACGATGTTGAATCATCCTGTTTATTCTTCTGGCTGAGCGTTTCTTTTAGCTTTTCATCATCAACCGATAATTCCTTTTCTGCGTAAGCTTTGGAATTATCGGTGCTGCTCAGAAGGCCGCCCTTCTCCGCGTAAACTGATTTGTAAGAGTCATCATTCAGATTGTAGTAATGATTTAAACTGCACCTGTCACAGGGGCTGCGTTGAAAAAACATTTTGATGAGGGCGGAAGACATAGGTAA
>OCTW011469645.1_pt1 | contig 10766 bp, 12 predicted proteins | sample 1539671 | NCBI WGS metagenome assembly OCTW01 (sample SAMN02144230, study PRJEB22623) | gut metagenome | biome: sheep rumen | host: Ovis aries | place: New Zealand
TATGTATGGAACACCAGGAAGTGATAACTATAATGATACCCATGCCAATACTAATAATAGTACAATCAAAACTTATTTAGATACATGGTACGAAAATAACTTAAAAAATACTGAGAATGAAGCTTATATAGCAGATACTCTATTCTGTAATGATCGAAGTGTAGGAAGCGATGAAGCAATTGAGTATGCTACGAATAATTATGGAGATACATATGGAAAATTAGGATATGGAACAAACATAACATTATATGGTGCAGAAAGTAGATTAATAGAAGAAATGGATTTAGGAAAAGGAAATAAAGCAACATTAAAGTGTCCAAATAAGAATGATGCATTTACGGTAAGTGATACAGTAAAAGGAAATGGGGCTTTAACTTATCCAGTAGGACTCTTAACAATTGACGAAGCAAATATAGCTGGAGGAGTAAGGGAAAAGAATTATAACTATTATTTAACAACCGGAAATTGTTATTGGACGGGCTCGCCTTATGTCTATTCTTATGTCTATTCTAGTGGTCGTGCGCGCGTGCGCGCTGTCAATTACGTTGGTTACTTCGACTACAATTATGTCGATGGTAGCGGCGGCGTTCGGCCAGTTATCAATCTGAAGTCTGATAGTCTGACACAAGGCTCAGGCGTGGTAACAGACCCATACAGAGTAAGTTGAAAACTTACTCTAAGTAAGACTAGAAGGCGTGAACATTTCTTCCCAAAATGACTCCTCATTTTGGGAGGCCGCGAGCCTTAGTTAAATTTAGTAACAATTCTGAAAGTGAAGAGATTCACTTTTTTATTATGAGTCAGTATTTCTTGCAACTCTTTCATATTCTTAGTATAATAGAGACGAGAAAAGAGGTATATTTATGAATTATTGGGCTATGTGGTTAATGGTGGTTATTTTACTTGCAATTTTAGAATTTGCAACAGTTAACTTGGTTTCTATTTGGTTTATTGCAAGTGGTATTATTGCTCTTCTTTTATCTTTGTTTGTAGATAGTTTAGTTTGGCAGTTTGGAGTTTTTGTTATCTTGGGAATTGTTTTGATGATTTTGACTAAACCAATGTTAAAAAAGATGACAAATAAGGAAGTTGAAAAATTGAATTTGGAAAGAGTTATTGGAATGCCGGGAATTGTTACACAAGATATTAAACCAGGCAGAGTTGGTGAAGTTAAAGTAGATGGAAAGCTTTGGAGTGCAACAGCAGATGAAGAACTACTTGTTGATACAATGATTTTAGTTGAAAAGATGGATGGCGTTAAGCTTTGTGTTGTAAATAATGAACCCAAAGCTGTAGAAGTTGAAGAAAAGAAAATAGAAGCAAAAAATATGGAGCTTCCTAAGAAAAAGAAGAATAATTCTAAGAGCAAGAAAGGAGGAAATAATTAATGGAATTTTTGGTAATTTTATTGATTTTAATATGTATTTTAGTAATTCCTTGTGTAAAGATTGTTCCTCAATCTAAGGCTTATGTAATTGAACGTCTTGGTTCGTTTTATACTATTTGGCAAAATGGAGTTCATTTTAAATTACCATTTATTGATAGGATATCAAATATCGTTGTATTAAAAGAAATGGTTAGAGATTTTGATCCTCAACCAGTTATTACGAAAGATAATGTTACCATGCAAATAGATACAGTTGTTTATTTTCAAATTACAGATCCTAAGTTATATACTTATGGAGTAGAGTATCCTATATCTGCAATTGAGTCTTTGACAGCAACTACTTTAAGAAATATAATTGGTGATTTAGAGTTAGATCAAACTTTAACCTCTCGTGATATTATTAATACAAAGATGCGTTCAATTTTAGATGAGGCAACTGATCCTTGGGGAATTAAAGTAAACAGGGTGGAAGTAAAAAATATCTTACCTCCTAGGGATATTCAAGATGCTATGGAAAAACAAATGCGTGCTGAAAGAGAAAGAAGAGAAAAGATTCTTCAAGCTGAAGGAGAGAAGAAGTCTAGTATTTTAATTGCTGAAGGAGAAAAAGAAAGTGCTATTTTAAGAGCAGAAGCTGATAAAGAAGCAAGAATCAAAAGAGCTGAGGGTGAAGCTGAAGCTATGTTAAAGTTAAAAACAGCTGAGGCTGAAGGTTTAAAACTCTTAAAAGAGGCAAAAGTTGATTCTTCTGTATTACAATTAAAGTCTTATGAAACGTTATCTAAAGTAGCAGATGGACAATCAACAAAGATTATTTTACCTGCTGATATGAGTAATGTTGCATCTTTTGCAACTATATTAGGCGAAAGTATTAAAAAGAAGTAAGATAGTAAAGTGTTTGTTTTTTTAGAACACTTTTCTTTTGTTTAAAATTTTTGTATAATAATTTATAGAAATGAGGAATACATTATGTTTGAATACTTAGGAGATCGTTTAAGTGGTGCGATTAAAAATATCAGAGGTATGGGTAAAATTACGGAAGATAATATTAATGATGCTATGCGAGAGATTAGAATGGCTCTTTTGGAAGCTGATGTGAATTATCAAGTAGTTAAAGAATTTGTTTCTAGTGTTAAAGAAAAAGCTTTAGGTTTAGAAGTTGGAAAAAATTTAAAGCCTGATGAATTGTTTATTAAGCTTGTTAAAGATGAGTTAATTCTTTTGCTTGGTGGTGAAGCTGCCGAGTTAGAAATGAAATACAATCCTACTATTTTAATGCTTGTTGGTTTGCAGGGAAGTGGTAAAACTACAACAGCTGGAAAACTTGCTAATTTTTTAAAGAAAAAGAATGGCAAACATCCTTTACTTGTAGCGTGTGATATTTATCGTCCTGCGGCTATTGAACAATTAAAGACACTTGGTAAATCTTTAGATATTCCTGTTTTTGAAGAAGGAAAAAAGGATGTCTTAGAGATTATTGATCATGCACTTGTCTATGCTAAGGAGAATAAATGCGATTATGTAATTATAGATACTGCTGGACGTTTACAAATTGATGAAACTCTAATGCAAGAGTTAAAAGATATTGAAGAAAAATATCATCCTAATGAAGAGATATTAGTAATTGATGCAATGATGGGGCAAGACGCTATAAACGTGATTAACGGATTTCATGATAAGTTAAATTTAACTGGCTGTATTTTAACAAAATTGGATGGAAATACTAAGGGTGGAGTTGCTTTATCTGTAAGACATATTACTAATGTACCAATTAAATTTGTTGGTGATAGTGAAAAATTAGATGGACTTTCTCCTTTTTATCCTGAGAGGATGGCTGAGCGAATCTTAGATATGGGGGATATCATGGGAATCGCTGAGAAGGTTGAAGATATCATTTCCGAAGAAGAGGCAAAAGACCAGGCTAAAAAGATGAAGAATGGTAAATATGATTTAGAAGATTTTTTAACTAATTTAAAACAAATTAAAAAACTAGGACCTTTAGAGAATATTTTAAAAATGCTTCCACAAGCTAGAAAGATGGGACTTAATAATATTGAAGTAGATCCAAAGCAAATGGCTCATGTAGAAGCAATAATTCTTTCGATGACTCCTTATGAAAGAAAACATCCTGAAGTTTTGAAAGCTTCTAGAAAGCAGAGAATAGCCAAAGGATGTGGAAGACCAGTTGAAGAGATAAACCGTTTATTAGAACAATTTGAGCAAATGAAAAAAATGATGAAGATGTTACAAAGTGGAAATATGAAAATGCCGTTTTGAGAGTAGATGAGATAATGGAATTAAAATTCTTCTGATAGTTGATGAGCAAGAATTTAATTTATCACTATAGTAAAACTGCCTATGCAGTTTTTTTTGTTACTCATAAGATACTTTAGAAAGGAATGAGTTGTTATGATGAAAAATGAAGGAAAAGAAAGAGATTATTTTGAAATGAATTATCAAGCATATTCAGGTTATAATGGTATGGATGGTTGCGGATGTATGTCTCCTTGTGAAACAACATGTCCTCCAATTTGTGAATGTCCACAAAATCAAGTATGTCATAGAGTTATAAATTATAATGTTCCTCATATAATCCCAATGCATACTACAATGGTTAACCATCATATTTATAATCATACATATACACCAGTTTATTCTTATTCTGAAGTTGATGAAGTAGAAAATATGTATAATAATCGTTGTTGTAAATAAAAAAGATTACATAGTAAAATGTAACCTTTTTTTATTTAAGTTTTTCTAGCGATAAATGTTTAACTTTGCTTAAATCAATATCTAATAGTTTAGGATTAATATTTATAAAAAAGTTTAAAGTGGTTGGATCGATATAATTGGTTGTATCTCTTTTCTTTTGTAAAATATCTTTCTCTAAGAGAGGAGTTATATATTCATATAGTATTTCTCTTGGCTTTTTATGTTTATTAAAACGATTATAAAAGAATGTTAAGTCCTTTATGGTGATATTTCCTGGTAAAGATATAATATATTCAAGAATCTGCGTTTCGCTTTTGGATAAAGAAAAATTATTTTCTTCTTGGATATGGTAGACTATATATTGTTTTTCTAATTCAGATAAAACTTTAGTTAGCATATATTTTATAAATAGAGTAACATCACCGTGTGTTCTTCCTTTAATAATGTTTTCATCATATCCTTTTTGATTTAAAGCAATAGCCCTATTAAAAATAATGTATGGATAGTCCTTGTTATTTAGTAAGTACCACATAGCAACAGTTCTACTGGTTCTCCCATTAACATCAAAGTATGGATGAATATATACAAAATAGAAATGCATAATTTGTGATTTTATATATTTATTAATATCGTTATCTTCTAGTAATGGAGTATTGATGAAATTAAAGAACATGTCCATGTAATAATCTATAAAGTTCTCATCTACGCCTGTATATGGTTCTAAATCTAATCTTCCATTTTTTAAGATATATACTGGTTTTGTTCGGTAATATTCTCCCATATTTTCTCTGTCATACGCATCTAATATATCTTTACTTAATATTTTATATAAATCTTTTAATGTTTCTGAATTAATCTCTTTTCCTTGTAAAACATATAAATATCCTTTATATAGATTTAATATTCTTTGTTTTGATGTTTTAGACATAGTAGTCTTTTCTTTTTTAATAATGCTTTCTATTCTGCTTAAATCATCAAAATATCCTTCAACATTATTGTTTGCTTTGATTTCTTCACCTAACATCATATTTTTAGCAAATTCTCTTGTGGCAAAGTAATCTTGCTTTTCTAAAAACGTATCTAATTCATTTTTATATGTGTCTAAATATTTCATGTTGATGTGTAGTGGTGTCTCTTCGGTTGTTTTAAGGGGGAAACTCATAAATTCCATAAAAATCATTCCTTTTGATTGCAGTATGTATTCTAGCACGTTTTCTGATAAAATGGTATTGTTTTTTTTCCCTCTTTTCTGTATAATTATCAATATAAGATAAGGTGATTAGACGTGAGGAAAATCATAGCTAGTTTAGATATTGGTTCTAGTATTATAAAACTTGTTGTTGGAGAAGTGGGAAAAAATGATAAGATTTTAGTTCTTGCTTCTTCTAGTGTTTCTTCAGCTGGGGTAAAGAGAGGATTTGTGACCGATTCTAAGGCACTACTTAATAAGTTAAAAGAAGTATTTTCTAAGTGTGAAAGTGTTCTTGGAATGTCAATCAAACAAGTCCTTCTAACGGTTCCTAGTGATGATGCTGAGTTTTTTATTAGTGAAGGAAAATCTACTATTACAAATGAAGACCATATAATTAAGACTAGTGATGTTATTAATGCTATGCAAGCCTGTACTTATAATAAAATTGATGAGCAAAGAGAAATTGTTAGTATTATGCCTACCGCTTTTTGTCTTGATGAAGAAAATGTGGTTGCTAGTCCGATTGGCTTAGAAGCAAGTGAACTTCTTGTAAAGTCTTTAGTTGTAACTGTTCCAAGAGATAATGCTTTAGGTCTTGTTAAATGCTTAGAGGAAATGAATGTTGAAGTTATTGATTTTACTTTAGGGGCTATTGGGGATTACTATGAAACTAGAAATTCAAATATGGATAATAGTGTTGGAGCTCTTGTTAATATAGGTCATCAAAAAGTTGAAATATCTATTTTTAATAAAGGTCTTTTAACTAACATAACCAGGCTAGATTTAGGTTCTGAGTCTATGATTGCCGACCTTTCTTATATTTATCAAATTACTAAGAATGATGCTAGAGATGTATTTAAGAATTTGTGCTATGCGCATAGCAGAGGTGTTTTAGCAAGTGATAAGAAAAATTATACGTCTAAAAAGGGAGAAGAAGTAATAATTAATGCTTATGAAGCAACTGAGATTGTTTCTTCAAGATTAGAAGAAATACTAAAACTTGCTAAAAAAGAAATAAATCTCTTAACAAAAAAAGAAATTCATTATATAATGATTACAGGTGGAGTAAGCGAGATGCCAAATTTTTCTTTAAAATTAGAAGAAGTTTTTGGACATAGTGCCAAAGTTTGTAATGTAAGAGAACTTGGGGTTAGGAGCAATATTTACTCTCCTAGTGTTGGATTAATAAAGTTTTTTCAAGAAAAATTAAAAATGAGGAAACAAGAGTATTCAATTTTTAATGATGAAGATATAGATGAACTATGTAGTGTATCGAAAAGTGGCGATGAAGATCAGTCTATACTTGGTAGATTGTTTGGTTACTTTTTTGATAATTAAGGAGGAATAAATATGGATGAAAATTTGAGAATTGACCCGATTGCTAAGATTAAAGTGTTTGGCGTTGGTGGCGGCGGTAGTAACGCGGTTAATAGAATGATAGAAGAAGGCGCTCAAGGAGTCGAGTTTTATGTTGTTAATACAGATTTACAGGCTTTAAAAGCTAGTAAAGCTCAAAATAAGATTCAGATTGGGGCAAATATTACTGGTGGTAGAGGTGCTGGCTCTAATCCTGAAGTAGGAAGAGAAGCAGCTTTAGAGTCAAAAAAAGAAATTGAAGAGGCTGTTAAAGGCGCTGATATGGTCTTTGTTGCCTGTGGACTTGGTGGAGGAACTGGAACAGGAGCAGCTCCAATTATTGCAGAAATTGCTCAAGAATCTGGGGCTTTAACTGTTGGTATTGTTACTAAACCATTTAGATTTGAAGGAAAAAGAAGAATGGAACATGCTCTTGTTGGTTTAGAAGAATTAAAGAAACATGTTGATACATTAATAATCATTCCAAATGATCGCTTAAGAGAAATAATTGATAAAACAACAACATTTAAAGAAGCATTTAAAGAGGTAGATAATGTTTTACATAGAGGAGTTCAATCTATTAGTGATTTAATTGCTGTTACAGGAATTGTTAACTTAGATTTTGCTGATATTAAAACAGTTATGGAAAAAAGTGGAACTGCTTTAATAGGTATTGGTATGGGAATTGGAGAAAACAGAGCTGTTGAGGCAGCTAGACAAGCGGTGTCTTCGGCTTTGCTTGAAACAACAATTGATGGAGCAACAGACGCTATTATCAATATTACTGGTGGAGATAGTTTGACTTTATTTGAAATAGAGGATGCTGTTGAAACGGTAAGAGAAGCTGCTAATTCAGATATTAATATTATCTTTGGAGCTATTCCTAATTCTAATTTAACTGATGAAGTTATTGTTACAGTTATAGCTACAGGTTTTGATGGAAATGATGAGAAGCAAGTAGAAGAGAATAGTGATGAACTTCCAAGAAGAAAAGCAAGTATTGAAGATACGAGTGAATATGATATTCCTTCTTTTTTGAGAAGTAAGAATTATTAATGAATAAGTTACAAATTCATGGTATCTATAAACATTTTAAAGGAGATTATTATCTGGTTGAGGATGTTGGGATAGATTCTGAGACTAATGAGGAATGTGTAATTTATCGAAAATTATATGAGGATGGTTCATTATATATAAGACCTAAGAAAATGTTTTTAGAAAGAGTCGATAATAAAAAGTATCCTGATATAAAACAAAAATATCGTTTTGAATTACAAGAAATAAAAAGTAAAAGAAATAAAAAAGGGTAGTCTTAAATGATTATCCTTTTTTGTCTCTTTTAAGAAGGTGGAACACATGAGACAAAAAATATATGATATTATTATGGCTGATGATGTTAAAAAGAGTATCGAAGATAATTTGGAAGATTTGTTTTTTTGCATTCCTGAGCTTATGGATCTTGTTGGTACTCCTGTTGTAAAAAAAGATTATAGTTATGATGAATTTCATAAGTGTGTCGGGGCATTAGAATTTGCTCCAAAAGATTTTGAGATAAGAATGGCAATACTACTTTTTGATATTGGACTTTCTGAACTGGATAATCTTAATAATAACCAAGATAAAAGAGAACTTTCTATAAAGGTTGCTAGAAAGATTTTAGATCGTCTTTATTTTTCTTATAATGAGATTCAAAGGATTCTTTTATTAATTGATAATCAAAAAAATATTGATGATGATATTTTAAATGATAAGAGATTAAAATGTGTTGAAGCAATTCAAAGCGAAATCGGGGCACATTATAATTTGGTAAAAAATCGTGTAAAGACATTAAAAAAAGATTTTTAATATCTTTTTTTTTATAAAAAGATATGATATAATCAATTCATAGAATAGGTGGTTGAAAAAATGAAAAAGAACAAAAACGATGAGACTTACAAATTATTAATGGGCGTGATGTTATTATTAATTCTTATTTTAGGAGGATATATTTATTTTGACAAAATCCGTGACTTAGACAAGACGATAAATCAAATTCAAGAAGCTATTCCACGTGAACAAGTAATAGATGTAAAATCCGATGTTTTGATTAATAAAGATGTTTTATTTAATGCCTTAAGTGAAGAAGAATTAAAGACTAATTTTCCTTCTATTGTTAAAAATGTGTATGGCTTTGATGTAGAGTATAAATGTGAAGGCTATAACGATGTAGATGGATGTAATAGTATTTCTGTTGTAGTTAAACCATTCCAATTAAAATAGCTTTTTTAGAAAGGTGTTTATTCGACATCTTTTTTTTATGCTTTAAGTTATACTTATAAGGGTGAGGCAGATGACTGTTTATGTTGATTTGTTATTCTTTTTGAACATGTTTTTTGATTTTAATATTTTACTTACGGTTAATAGTGCTTTAAAAAGGGCTATGTCTTTAAAAAGAATTTTTATTTCTTCCTTAGTTGGGGCTATGAGTACTTTTTCGCTTTTTTTAGTGTATGATACATTTTGGCTCTTTGTTTTAAAAATAGTTTTTGGTATTTTTCTTTGCATTATTGCTTTTGGACTTAAAGATAGAAAGTATACTTGCGAAAATGTTATATATTTTTTTATGACTAGTATGGTATTAGGAGGATGTTTATATTTCTTTTTATTAGCTTTTAGGGAAAATCAGCTATATGATGACTTATCTTATTCTTATTTGTTTTTAATACTTTTATCTCCTTTAATGCTTTTTATTTACCAGAGGCAAAAAAAGGATTTAAGAAAAAAACAAAATCTTTATCCAGTTAAAATTTGTTTACTTAATAATCAAGTTTTATCATTAATGGGATATTTAGATACAGGTAATTTATTAGAAGATCCAATTACGAAAAAAAGAATAATACTTGTTGATTCTAAACTAATTTCTCCTGAACTTTTAATTCATCCTTATTATGTTCCTTATCAAAGCTTAAATCATCATGGCCTTTTGTGCTGTATAAAAATACGATATTTAGAAATTATGGGAAAACAAAATGATAAGTATTTGCTTGGTGTTAGTAAAGAAAAATTATTCAGAGATGGAGTATCTTGTGTTTTACATGAGTCATGTTTGGAGGGAATACTATGATTGAAAAAATTATGAAGTGGTTGTTTGAAGAATACAAAGAATGCTTTTATATTGGTAAGACTGATGTTTTACCACCACCGCTTTCTAAGAAAGAAGAATATTCTTGCTTTTTAAAAGCTAGGCAAGGTGATGAAGAAGCTAGGAATTGTTTAATTGAGCATAATTTGAGATTAGTTGTCTTTCTTGCTAAGAAGTATGAAAGTACTGGATATGATATGGAAGATTTAATTAGTATAGGGTCTATTGGATTAATCAAAGGAATTGAAACATATAAAGTTGATAAGAATATTAAATTTGCAACTTATGCTTCTAGATGTATTGCTAATGAAATTCTTATGTATATTAGAAAAAATAAAAAACGTAAGCAAGAAATATCTTTGGAAGATAGTTTAAATTATGATAATGAAGGAAATGAATTACATTTAGAAGATGTACTTGGAACTGATACTGATTTAGTTAGTGAGGAGTTTGAGAAAACGCAGGAAAGAAAATATATAGCGGAAGAGATTAATAAATTAAAGGGGAGAGAAAGACAAATTATGGTACTTAGATATGGACTTAATAATAAGGAAAGTTATACTCAAAAAGAGGTGGCTGATATGCTTGGAATTTCCCAAAGTTATATTTCGAGGATAGAAAAGAAGGTAATAAAAAATATTAAAAATATGTTGAAAGCCGTTTAGGCTTTTTAATTTTTGTGTAGATAGCAGACACTTTAAAATCATCTGTTTGATAACTTTTATGGATTGTAAAAATATAATTTTTTTTGCTTACATTCATTGAAATTTTATGTGAAATCTAGTATACTTGATACAGTATAGTAGTTGTAAATAGAGGGTGAAGACATGAGATTAAGATATAAGATAATGCTTTCTTTAATCGTAATAGCTTTAGCACTTTGTTTTATGGTATTACAAAGTTATGCATTGTGGATAGCAAGATATGAAAGTGGAGAAAATATTGCTGAAGTGGGATGTTATTCAATAAATTTTACTGAGAATCAAGGACCAATCAGT
>OCTW011589798.1_pt1 | contig 10766 bp, 9 predicted proteins | sample 1539671 | NCBI WGS metagenome assembly OCTW01 (sample SAMN02144230, study PRJEB22623) | gut metagenome | biome: sheep rumen | host: Ovis aries | place: New Zealand
GCCGCATAGCAGATTACGCTCTGAGGAAATTTCTGATAAAGCTTGCGAAGAGTTTTTGTCGGCTTAATGTCCATGCTGTCAAACATTTCGTTTTCTGCTGTCGGAGTGTTGCCCGAAGAAAGAGCCGCAAAATCCGGGTCGTAAGGATTCAAGCCCCAGTGCTGGGCAATGCGGTAAAAGTTGATGTTGAAGGGGCTGAGCATATAGCCCAGAATAACACTTAATCCCCCGAGCTTTGAGGCAACCGTAGGGCAGATTCCAAACTCTTCCTTGTAGGCCGCTCCCATGTCGCTTAAGATTTCAGAAGTGATTTCCTTGCAGAGAACTCCGGTCAGGTCTTTGCGCTCGAAAATCGGTGTTCCATTTTTGAAAAGGCGCTTTCTTTTAGTGTTTACTTCGTAAATGTTTTCCAGCAGACGTCTGTTTTTTGTTGAGACCGTCTGTGAATTAACCTTGATATACCAGTTTCCCTCTTTTTTGCTTACGGCATAATTGTAATTAAAAATTGTTTCATCATGTGTAAAAGGGCCGGTGTAAAGTTTTCCGCAGGCAGTCTTGAGAACATTCTGCTGGAAGGCGGCAATGTTTTCCCACCGCTTGTGCTGGCGGCAGAAAACCGTTTTCTGCTTCAGGTTTATAATGGTAGGGAAAACAGAAAGCGATTCATCCTGGCGCGGCACAAAAGAGTTTTTTATAATGTCATATCCCCAGAAACGATTCATGAAAAACCTTAATCAAATATAATCAATCTTAATCAAGACAAAAGCCTACACGGCATTCTTTTTCTTCTTTGTCCAGGCGCTCGTTTTCACAGAGTTCGGCGATTTCGTCATAAGAAGGAAGAACTCCTTTTATGATTTCTGTCATCTCACATTTTCGCACAATGTTGTCAATTTCGCCACCGGAAAAATCAAAGTGGTCAGCGAGCCTTTCCAAGTCAGAATCGCAAAGTTCGGGCAGCTTGCTTCCCCAGATTTTTTTGCGGGCTTCAAGACTTGGTTTTTCGTATTCAACCTTAAAAAGGAAGCGTCGTTCAAAGGCCTTATCCATATTGTTGCAGAGGTTAGTTGTTGCAAAAATAATTCCGTCCAGCTTTTCCATTTCTTCCAGAAGAATATTCTGAATGGCGTTTTCTGTCTGTGCACAGTTTCCCTGGGTAACATCCTTACGTTTAGAAATCAGGGCATCGGCCTCGTTAAACAAAAGAATAGGTGTGTTCTCGTGACGGCGTTCTGCTGTCTGACAGAGCTTCCTGTAATTTGTAAAAATCTTTTTTACAATTTTTTCGCTTTCACCAAACCACATCGATTTTGATTCAGAAATATCAACATGAAGAATTTTTCTGTTTGTCTTTTTTGCAAGCTGATAAACAGTTTCGGTTTTACCGGTTCCAGGCGCACCATAAAGAAGAACTGCAACACCTTTTGGAAGTCCTTTCGACTCGAGTCGCTTCTGCATGGCAACAAGGTTTTTCTGAGAAAGACTTTCCTCCAGCATATCAATCTGCTTCTGAACTGTCTCAGAATAAAAAAGGTGCTTTTCCTTGAGCTTTTCAGGCTCAAGAATATTCCTGTTGCAAACCGGCTTCTTTTTATAGAGGTCTGCATTTTTTCCGTAAATTAATTCAATGGTGCGGTCGCTTAGAGTTACAGTTGTTTTTTCTACGACATCATTTTTTTCAATTTCAATAAAACCGTTTGTGCTTAAAGGATCTTTTTCATCAAGCATTTTTCGAAGATTTGTAAAATACGCATTTGTCTTTGCATATAAATCACTTAGAGTAGAGCAAAGACAGGATTCATTACCATCAAGAAAATCCTTGGAACAATCATAAAGAAAATATCTTTCCATAGGGTCAAGCTTTGATTTCATGATTTTTTTGAAGAAAGGCAACTCTGCAAATTTCTTTTCCAGGGAGGCCAGTTCTCGTTTTTTCAGAAGAGGTGACATACACTTTTCATAAGTAATTGCAAATTCGTGAAGCGCATCAATTGTAATTTCCAGGTCAGATTTTTGATATTCAGCTTCTGCATATTTTTCTGCCTGACTGCCAAAAAGTGTTTTAAGCCCCTCGGAACTTAATTTTAAAATTGTAGCATATCGGGAACCACGTCTGAAATCACCAGCAATTTGTTCAAAACTATCTGTAATAAGATTTCTTTCAAAAAGAATATCATCCTTTTGGCTTAATCGATGGCAGCGGGAATATTTTATAAACATACCAAGTACATCGGTAAGAAAATCGGAATCATCATCTACAAGAGTTTTTCCAGAAATACAAAATGAGCTGAGTAAATATAAAATTATTCGAGACTCCAGATCTTCAGGAAACTCCTTTTTTATATTTCGCATGATTTCGTCCTGCTCGTACTTTCGCTCATAAGTTGCAATTGTTCTGTAAAAATCTTCATCAACATTAGAGCTTCTTAAACAGTTTTTAAATAGCGTAAAGAAATTCATAAAAATCTTGTCTGTTGTGTCGAGGGTTTCTTCAATCTGAATTATGGGTGTTCCTTCAACAATACTTTCTACAACAGAATCAGGAATTTCATACCCGCCATTTCTTTCGCTTCTGCGAGCCAGTCTGGATTCTGATTTTTTCTGTCCAATCAAAAACTTCTTCTGAAGCAAATTAAAATTCTGTGAATAAAGCAAAATGGTAATATGAGGAAGCTCAAGAAAATCTGCAATTTCTGCAAGAGACGAAGCGGCGGACTCCTGCATCTGAAGATAAAAAATTACAGTAAAAAAGACAGCAGAGGTTTCATCAATATTAAGGTATTTTGTGAGACGGCCAAGATTTTCTTTTTCTGTTTTAAGAACTGCCTCTTCAAGCTTACACCCCTGGAGCTTTTCTGAAAGGTCTATAATAATCTGTAAAATTGATTTTTCGTTTGTATTTGCGTTTGCCATTTGCGTCTCCTTATAGTACACAAATAATATACGAGGAATTTTTCAATTGTTTAGTTTTTTATGTTTTTTTGTATTCTTGACCCGTTAATCAAAGAAATCATATAATTAACGTATGCCTTTACAACTTTCCTGGACAGACTACCCAGAACCTGCCGACTCGCCGGATTTTTTTAATGCCGCTGCATTTGAGCCCCGGTTCCCAAAAGATTTTGAGCACCTTTTAATAAAGGGGGATAACTATCCTGTTCTTAAGCTTCTTTCCGCAGGCAGGGCAGATTCTCGAGCTTTTAAAGACTGTCCGGATTTAACAGAGGCTGTTGATATCATTTACATTGACCCACCATATAACACCGGCAACGACTTTACCTATAACGACAACTTTACCGCCCGCGACGCCCACGGCACTACAGACCGCCACAGCCAGTGGCTCAGTTTTATGCAGCGCCGTCTGAAGGCCGCCCGCCCGCTTCTAAAAGCAACAGGCTGTATTTTCATCGCAATTGACCAGAGTGAACTTTATACGCTCAAACTTCTTTGCGACCAGATTTTTGGTGAAGAAAATTTTGTAAATGATTTTATGTGGCTGCACGGTAAAGGAAAAAAAGATACCTGGTCCCGAACCCTTCAGCAGCACACTCTATGTTACGCCCGCGATAAAAAACAGCTGCCAGCCTTCCGCGAAATCCAGCAGACAGACTGGGCTACTACAAATGCCGACAGCGACCCGCGTGGAAACTGGTTTTCGGGCAGCATTTCTTTTACGGAAAAACGTTCAAATCCAAATCATAAAAACTACTATTCGGTAGTTTCTCCAAGCGGAAAGGTATGGACCCGCCAGTGGCAGACCACAGAAGAAGAAATGAAAAAGCTGATTGCCGATAACCGCATCTTCTGGGGCCAGGCACCCGCTTATGATAAGGTTCCGAGGGTAAAGATTTTCAATGACCAGCAGTCAGAAGTAATCCCGCGAAACATAATTGAGCCACTTGAAACTACCCGGGCCGCCCAGCACCACTTAGACGAACTTCTGGGCCAGCCCGGAGCCTTCGACAATCCAAAGCCTGTTAGTCTTATCAAACATTTAATAGAAATAAGCCGACAGCCAGAGGACGCGCTTGTTCTGGACTTCTTCGCGGGCAGCGGCACCACCTTCGAAGCAGTCTGCGCCCTCAATGCCCAGGATAAAGGAAAACGCCGCTCCATCCTGATTCAAAAGGATGAAAACGGCATTTTCGAATTGTGTAAAAAAAGATGTCAGAAGGTTGCAGCTTTATTTGAAGAGTCTGCGGCACTCAAGATAGAACCTCTTTTCATCAGCTTCACCCATTGAAAAACTTTTTCGTGGAAGAGGGCCGCGGCCGCTGATAGTTTCAAAGAAGGAATCCTTCGCGATTGGTGGCAAAAGAATTCCTACCGCGTTTTCGCGCTCACCGAGTTTCAAAACTTCGTCACTTCCGTGGATGTAGTCGATTTCCGGATTCTTTCCGTCAATCTTTGCAGAGCTCTTAAGGGCGGAATCAATCTCCGGCTGGAGTCTTGCAACTGCCAGCTCTGTAATTCCGGTTTTAAGCAGAACATACTTCTGCACGCCGCTGCCACCTTCGCGGTAGGCAAAGCCAAAATCAGCATGAGAAGCCTTTACTGCCGCTTCAAGCTCGCTGGCCCCAGCCACTTCGCTCACCGAACCACCAAGCTTTTCAGCCAGAGTCTTTATAAGGCCTTCAACATCACAATCAAAAATAACGCGGTGAATTGGCTCAAAGGTTAAACCTGTGTCATAAATATTTACAATTTCAACAAGGGCATAGCGAACAGGACAGTCACACAGTTCAGTCTCACCGGCGCCCTCTGCAATCAGCTTTTCTTTATATTCATCCCAAACAGCCTTTGCGGTTGCGAGTGAGTGGTTACCGTCTCCTACAGCAAACAAAAATGTAGAGCCGTCGGCGGCACGCTTAGCCTCTGCAAGCTTAGCCACCGCCTCAGTTACGCCTTCAATCTCATCAGAACTTTCTACAGCCCAGCCGGTAATTGAACCACCGTTGCACATCAGTTCGCCGTTGTAAACCGGAGTTTTACCGCGAACAAGCTTGCCCGCGCCGCCCACCAGCAAATCATCCTTATCATCAACTAAAAGCATAATGTGCGGCAGCTCAAGAGGGGCCCCGCGGCGAATCTCCATACGAGGCGGAATGCGCTCTACAATTGTAGCCTCGGTGGCTCGGATATTTGCCTTACTGAAAGGCTTCCATTCGTAAGTTTCCAGATCAATCTGAGTAACAAGACCACGGCGGGTTCGGCCAAAGGCTGTCTTTCTTTCTATATAAACCATGCTCTTGCGGGGAGCAGCAAATACACTGTTTTGTGAGCCGGCACCTTCTGCAAGGTAGTTTTTCATTGTCTCTCTGATTTTTTCGATTCTGGCAGCTTTATCCGGCGCTCCCAGATAAACCTCCGGCAAAATCAGATTCAGTGTCGAAGGCTTTCCAGCCGCTGCGGCTTCGGCCTTTTTCCAGTAATCTAAATCCTGGGTATACTGGTCACAGGCAATTACCGACCAGCTCTTTACATCAATTTTTTTTGGCAAAAGGATTTCCGGCACACGGATTCCAAAATCTTCAATCTTTTTCATAAATGCAAGTATACAGTTTGAGATAAAAATATGCTATAATATAAGATAATAATAGATCATGACAAAATCTCAGACTCTGGAACATCGACAGGTCCAAAAGCAGATACAAAAACTTTCTCAGGTTCAAATAACCGCATTGAATTATCTGGCAATGGGTAATGAAGCTTTGCGCGATGAAATATACCGTGCTGTAAGTGAGAATCCTGCTTTGGAAATAGTGAAGGAACCTGCAACCGATTACAACCAGACTGCGCGAGAGTTGGAGAGAGGCAGCGAAATCTATTCCAGATATGGAAATTATGCTGATGCGGATAATTTTCAGCGGATGCTGGAAAATCAGGAAGCTTATGGCGAAACACTGCAGGCGCATCTTTTGCATCAGCTGAATGCTATGAAAATTTCTGAGGAGGAAAATGAGCTATGTACACGTCTTATCTATAATCTTGATAAGAATGGATTTTATGGTTCAATGCTTTCTCCAGAATCTTTTATTCCCAAAAAAAATCCTGCGGCTGAAAAAGTTTTGCTTGAACGGTGCTTAAAGATTATTCAGGCAATGGATCCGGTTGGAACCTGCTGTCGTACTCCGGAGGAAAGTCTTCTGGTGCAGGCTCAGCTTTCGGAAAAACCAGACAAGCTGGCACTCTTTATTCTGGATGGTCATCTTGATATGCTTGATCCTCCTGAGGTGGGAAAAATACAGCGCAAGCTTCTGGATTTTCGCAGCAACTGGCATAAAAAAGCCTTTGCAAATCAAATGGTACTGGATACAATTCCGCTCTCAGAACAGACAGTAGAGACCGCACTTAAATTCATACTATCTTTAAATCCGCATCCGGCTCAGGGCTATAACTCAGAGGCCGGGGTAGATGCCGGACGCCCTGATGTTGTTCTGACCGTTTCTAAAGAGGAAGGCTCTGCCTCAGATGATTATCAGCATGGAGTGGTTTCTGGTAATGATGATTTTCATTTTCAGATAAAATACGCTTCCGGTGCCTTGCCGGAAATCCGTATAGCTCCGGAATTTAAAATGGATAAGGCGGCTATTGCTAAGGCTCAGCTTTTAATTAATTCACTTCAATTCCGCGAATCAACTATAGTGATGCAGGGTTGTGCAATAGTTCGGGCACAGAGAAGCTTTTTCTTGAGAGGGCCCGGACACCTTAAGGTTCTAACCCGAAAACAGATAGCAAAAGAACTGGAGATTCATGAATCTACAGTTTCCCGAACCTCTTCTAAAAAAGGTAGAAAATATATTCAGACAGAGTGGGGACTTTTTCCAACCTGGTATTTTTTTACTTCAGGAGTTGCAAACCGCGATGGGAGCAAAAAAATATCATCAGAAAGGATTAAGCAGAAAATGCAGGAGCTGCTTTCTGAGCCGGGAAATCAAAATCTTTCAGACAGGGAGCTTTGTGAAATCTTAAATAAAAAAGGAGCTCTTATAGCCCGCCGAACCGTAGCAAAATACCGCAGTCAGCTGGGACTTAAGAACTCCTACAAGAGATAAAAAAAACGACCGGCAGCACTGAAGTGTATCGGTCGTTTTTATACTGGTTATTTCTTCTGAACCTTATCCTTTTCTTTCTTGATTTTGTTGTCGAGTACGTCCATCATTTTGTTGAGAGCGGCTCCAAAATCAAAATCTTCTCCGGTTACATGAGCCTGAGTTCCCCATTTGAAGTTTACTGTAGTATCGAAGACATAAGCCTTGTCCTGCTTAATTTTCATAAGCAAGTCAACAATCAGGTCATCTGCATAAGCAATCCTTTTAAGTTTTGACTCAACCATTTCAGACTGCTTCTGTGAAAGTGAGAAACCTACTGCGGTAATTGATGGTGTCATAGTTGTCTCCTTGTGAAGTAAATTTGCTTTACTTCGACTAAAAGTGATGTAAACCTGCATACGCAGGCAGATGAGAATGCACAAAAAATACATTTCTTCATCACCTTTATAGTAACACGAGTTTAGCGAAAAAACAAATTTAGAATTTGAAAAAGATAAAAATATTATGTAAAAAACCTTTTTCTATTGATAAGATATCTAAAACTGTGTATAGTAAACGCGTATGGCAGATAAGAAATTCACTGTGTTGGATTTGCTAGATCTCGAACTCTCAGGTCATGATGCCCTCGATTTAAAGTGCATTGCGGGTCGACGTGGTTTGCCAAGAGCAATTACGGTGCCGGAATTAAACCGTCCAGGTCTTGCTCTTTCGGGCTTTTACGAATCCTTTGCAAGTAATCGTGTTCAGGTTTTTGGTCGTGGTGAAACTGCCTATCTTCAAAAGCTTCATAAAGAAAAAAATACTGATTCAATACGAAATTTCTTCCGTTCTCAAATGCCCTGCTGCATTTTTACTTATAATCTGGAACCAACAGAAGATTTCCGGCAAATTGCAGAAGAAAGCTATTGCCCGCTTTTGCAGACAAGTCTTACCTCTACAGAATTTTCTAACCGTATAATCCGTGTTTTTGCAAATCAGTTTGCGCCTCATCAGACTCTGCATGGAGTTCTTGTTGAGGTTTACGGTATTGGTATTCTGCTGGCCGGTCACTCTGGTGTTGGTAAGTCTGAAACTGCGCTTGAGCTTGTAGAACGCGGTCATCGTCTTGTTGCAGATGATATTATAGAAATCCGCTGTGTAAACGGAAACATTATTCTTGGCCGTGGTGCAAACACAGTTATCAGCCACCATATGGAAATCCGAGGTTTGGGAATCATCAATATTTCCCAGCTTTATGGAGTTGGTGCCATCCGCGATCAGAAGGAAGTTCAGCTCATTGTTCAGCTGGAAGACTGGAATTCCGCAAAAGCCTACGACCGTCTGGGAACAGAATCAAAATATAAGGAGCTGCTTGGTGTTAAGGTTCCTGTAATTGAGATTCCGGTACGTCCTGGACGTAACCTTCCTATTATTATTGAGGCAGCGGCTATGAACGAACGTCTTAAAAATATGGGTTATAATTCCGCTAAGGACTTCAATCAGAACGTTCTTAAATGGATTGAAACAGGAGAAGCGCAAGCCGTTTATAACGGTAACGACGAGTCTTACTAATAAAATAAAGTTTTAATAAATAAAAGCGGCAGAGAGACTGCCAAGGAAAGAGAAATGATAGAGAAGATTCTAACAGTTCAGAACAGAGCAGGAATTCATGCAAGGCCTGCAGCAATTATCGCTCAAACATCAAACAAGTTTGAAAGCGAGATTACCCTTACACGCGATGGCGCAACTGTAAATGCAAAATCAATTATGGGTGTAATTGCAATGGGAGCAGGATATAACACACAGCTTACTATGCAGGTTATCGGTCCTGATGAATCAGAGGCAGCTTCAGTTATTGAAGAACTTTTTAACAGTAAGTTCGAAGAAGAATAATTATTAAAAAAAGCAGCCACAAATTCAGGAGGTAATAAATGAAAGGGATTACAGATCGTCAGAAGGAAGTATTGAACTATATTTCTTCTTATACAGAAGAAAATTCATTTCCACCAACTGTCAGAGATATAAGTGAACATTTTGGTATTTCTCTTAGAGCTGTACAGGATCATATTCTTGCTTTACAGAAAAAAGGCTTTCTTTCTCAGAGCCAGAAAAAGGCTCGTTCAATTCGTGTTCTTTCGGATTGCCGCGATAAAGAGCCTCAGACTTATATAAGCAAAGTGCCTTTACTTGGAAATGTAGCTGCCGGTAAACCTCTTTTGAGTGAAGAAAACCTTGATGGTTATGTTAATCTTACCGAGCCTTTTGTACGTCCGGGAAAAAGCTACTTTGCTCTCCGCGTACGTGGACAGAGTATGATTAATGCGGGAATCTTAGACGGAGACCTTGCTGTTGTAGAGCAGGCTTCTACCGCTGTTGACGGACAGATTATTGTAGCAGTTATTGATGATGCAATTACCTTAAAGCGTTATTACAAGGAATCTGGACGAATAAGACTCCAGCCGGAAAATCCAGAGTTCAATCCAATCTACAGTACAGATGTTCGTATTGTCGGAATCCTTTCTAATATTGTCCGCACTTATTAATTTTTTCAGCAGCAGGCACGGCAGATGGCAGCAGTTAATCCGATTTATCTTTATACCGGACCAGAGTTTGGAAAGCGCAATGAGGCTGTAGAAGCAGTAAAAGCCGCACATAAGAAACAGTTTGGCGTAATAGATGAACATTCCTTTTATCTTCTCGAAACTCCCTTCAGCGAAGTTATGACAATACTGCAGAGTGGTACACTTTTTTCTGATGGTGTCTGCGTTGTATGCCGTAATGCCGAGCTTATAAAAAAGAAGGATGAGATTCAGATGATTTTGGACTGGTTGAAAAATCCGGAGCCATCTGCAGTTCTTATTCTTGTATCAGATGAAATAAGTGTAGACGCAAAACTGGAAAAGCTTATTCCTCCTGCTAACCGTAAGAAGTTTTGGGAGATGTTTGAAAAAGACAAGCTGCCATGGGTTTTCAGTTACTTCAGCAAAAACGGTTATAGAATCCAGCAGGGGGCGGCCAGACTGATTCTGGAACTGATTGAAAATAATACTCAGTCACTTGCCGCAGAATGTTCGCGTTTTTTTGTTCTCTTTCCAAAGGATCACGAAATTACCGAGGCTGATGTTGATTCTGTTCTTACACATAGCCGCGAAGAAAATGCCTTTTCACTTTTCCGTGAAATGGCAAATGCTTCTAATCCGGCACCTGTAAGGCTTGAAAAAGGACTTCAGATTCTCCAGAAAATCAGACTTTCAAAAGAAAATTCTTCAGTGATGCTTATTGGCGGTCTTGCGTCATGCTTTAGAAAACTGCAGGACTGGCATAAAAGAGGAGAAGTGGCTGTTGCACAGAAAACTCTCCAGAGTCAGTACAGAAATGCAGCCAGAGTATGGACCCTGGGACAAACAACGGCAATTCTTGCCACTCTTGCTTCTACTGATATGGAAATACGATATCTGGAGGGCTCATTTAAAGCCCAGATGGAAGAAGAATTACTGCAGAAAATGCTTTATGAAATAATAATTAAAAATGGAGCAAAAATTTCTACTCTATCTCAAGAGTGCTAAGCAGATTCTTGAGAGCCTTAAGCTCCTCAGCAGTAAAGGTTGAACCCTTTCCCATTTTTTGATGATCAGGAGACCAGCTTCTTAAATCATATTTAGCAGGTCTTCCGCCCCAGGAAACCAGATTTAATTCAAGATTCCAGCCGCCTTTACCTTCGGCAACAGTTCCAAG
>OCTW011535788.1_pt1 | contig 10765 bp, 10 predicted proteins | sample 1539671 | NCBI WGS metagenome assembly OCTW01 (sample SAMN02144230, study PRJEB22623) | gut metagenome | biome: sheep rumen | host: Ovis aries | place: New Zealand
TTATGTTCGGTCTGAAGAGAGGTCTGTATTCCAACGAAGCCGGTATGGGTTCCGCTCCGAATGCGGCTGCTACAGCCGACGTATCTCATCCGGTGAAGCAGGGGCTGGTCCAGATGCTTTCGGTCTTTATTGATACCCTGCTGATCTGTACCGCCACAGCCTTCATGTGCATGAGCACGAATGTTTCTGCGGCGAAGTTCCTGGCAGCGGACGGAACGGCCGATGCGGCGGGCTATGTACAGTCCTCCATCGCATCCACGCTGGGAGCCTTCGGACCGGTTTTTATTGCGATCTCCATGTCATTGTTTGCATTCACAACGCTGATCGGCAACTATTCATACTGTGAAGGCTGCCTTCACTTCATCCTGAACCGGGATATGAGTGCCGGCGGACTGCTGGTGTTCCGGCTGATCGCCACGGTACTGGTCTTCATTGGTTCTGTTGCCAGCGCCGGCCTGGTGTGGGATACGGCGGATATGATGCAGGGCCTCATGGTTGTAACGAATATGCCGACCATCCTGATTCTGGGAGGAACATCTGTAAAGTGTCTGAATGACTATCAGAGACAGAAGAAGGAAGGCAAGAACCCGCATTTCCTGGCGGCGAGCATCGGTTTGAAAGATCATACCGATTTCTGGAACGGGGAAGATTAATATTTTCTGCGCAGTCCGGAGCGGACTGCGCTTTTCTGACGTTTACGGGAGGTAATAACGATGGACAAGGCAATTCTGAATCAGACGGGAATCGAGAATCCACTGCTGCTCTATGCGGTGACTGACCGGCACTGGCTGAATGGGAGAAGGCTGTATGATGATGTGGAGGAAGCACTGAAAGGAGGCGTGACCTTCGTCCAGCTCCGGGAGAAGGATGACATGGCCATGGCGTACGATGATTTCCTGGCGGAGGCAAAGGAAATCGGTGCACTCTGCCGGAAGTATCAGGTTCCGTTTGTAATTGATGACAATGTGGAGATCGCCCTTGCCGCCGGTGCTGACGGCGTTCATGTAGGGCAGAGTGATATGGAAGCGGGAGCAGTCCGTGAGGCCATCGGGGAAGACCGGATTCTGGGTGTTTCGGCTCACACTGTGGAAGAAGCGCTGCTGGCAGAAAAGAGAGGAGCCGATTATCTGGGTGTCGGCGCCGTATTCCCTACAGGATCGAAAAAGGATGCGGAGTCGGTGGATTTCGAGACGCTCCGGGCAATCTGCGCTGCGGTGAAAATTCCGGTGGTGGCCATCGGCGGAATCACCAGGGACAACGTGCGGGAACTGGCGGGAAGCGGGATCTGCGGCATCTCCGTCATTTCTGCCATTTTCGCCCAGGAACATATCCGGGAAGCGTCAGAAGCGTTGAAGGAGGAGACCCGGAAGATCATCGAAGGCTGACGGGATCAGATCCCCTGGATGAAAATTTCCAGCCCTATGGCGATCAGAATGATTCCGCCCAGCATGGAGGCTTTGTCGGAAAGCCGGGTGCCGATCTTCTTACCCAGGTACAGTCCTGCCATGCAGACAGCGAAGGTGACGGCTGCGATGATCACGGAAGCCGAAAATGCCGTACTGCCGTCGTATTTCGAGATGGTGAATCCCACGGAAAGGGCGTCAATAGAGGTGGCGATTCCCTGCATCAGAAGGGTGAGGGCGCCGAGACCTCCGGCGGCTTCGGCTTCCGCCTCGGCCCCGGCCCGGTGACGAACGCCGGTCCATAACATTTTGCCGCCGATATAGAACAGCAGGATCAGTGCGATCCAGGGAATCCAGTGTTCGAAGATCCGGAAATAGGCCACCAGGCGGCGGACACAGAACCAGCCGGCCATGGGCATCATGAACTGAAACCAGGCGTATACGCCGGCGATGGCCGCCATGCGGCGTTTCTTCATTCCCGGCTCGTTCAGTCCGTTGGCCAGGGAGACAGAGAAAGCGTCCATGGCCAGGCCGATGCCCAGCAGGGCGCTGTTCAGGATAAATATGTACATGATTACCTCGCAGTTTTACAGGAAAATGATCGCCCGCACCGGGCAGACCGGCGCACAGTAGCCGCAGTGAACACATTTCTTCTGATCGATTTCCGCCAGTCCGTTTTCATTCCAGTGAATGGCGTGGCTCACGCACCGGGCCTTGCAGGTGCCGCAGCCTTCGCAGTCGGACTGATCCACCATCAGACGTTTTCCGGTGATATCCGGAACGTAGGTCCGGTCCAGTTCTCCCTGGAAGTAGCGGAGTGCTGTGTCCACCTGGGCTGTATCCGCCATGCCGATCATAACGGACTGATTCCCCGGTATGCCGGAGGCATAGTCCAGACAGCGGACATAATCTTCGATGAGATTTCCGCCGCCGAAGGCCTTCATGGTGAAAATGCCCCGGCCCCAGGCATGGCAGATACGGATGGCCTCCTCCATTTCTTCCCGGGACGCCGGCCGGTCACTGCCGTCCGGATCCAGGGTCCGGATGCCCAGGCCGGTCAGGTTGATCAGCGGGAAGACGACATCGCAGCCCGCTGCTTCGGCCATGCCCCGGCAGGCGTCAACGTGATGGGTTGAGATTCCCGCCGCCCGGATCAGCCCTTCCGCTTTCATATCCAGGAGGGCTTTCCATGCGCCTTCACGCCGCCGGAAATCATCCATCCCCCGTACTTCGTGGAGCAGGAAGATGTCAACGGCGGAGCGGTCCAGGGACTGGAGACATTCCTCCACCGCATCTCTGGTGCCCTCGTAGTCCTCCGCCAGTGTCTTGGAGGAAATCACAGGCTCCGGGATGCCCCGGCGGCGGATTTCCCGGAGCGCCGGGGCCAGGTAGCGGTAGGTGTCGTAGTACTGGGCCGTGTCGAAGAAATTGATGCCCCGGGCCGCCGCATGGACGATGACGGCCGCTCCCTCTTCCTCCGGGAGGTTCTTCTGGGAGAAGCCCATGGTCAGAGTTCCCATACCCACAGGGGTGACGTACAGATCGGTTGTTCCAAGTCGCTTTTTTTTCATGGGCCCCATTATAACACAAGTTGACGTTGTCGGGCGGCGGATGTTAAAATATCACGACAGATATCTGCGAGCAGATCGTTATTTTGAATCGGTAGTTGAAACCGTCAGAATAATATTCTATAATTTGAGACGGTACAGGGATGTAGAGTCGAAAGATCAGGCATCAGAGGTCCATCGGTATCGCCGTATACCGGTGGATTTTTTTCGTGTATCGCCGGAAGGCCGTGTACCGCCGGAAGGCTGCGGGCCGGAGAGGATCAGCGTATGACAGAGGAAAGAGAGATGACAGCACGAAAGGCGGAGACGGAGCATGACTTCGCACCATTTTTTCACAGACTGCTGGAAGGGGTGAGGAATTTCGTCCGGTCGGAAGACTTTCCGGAAACCTGTGAGGATTCACTGGAACGGAAGGAAATTTATCTTTTTGCCATGACAGAGTACTTCAGCTGGATCGTATTCACCTACGAGATGGCGGGGATGCAGTGGTATACACGGTACATATTCGGGAAACACAGTCGGGAACGGGCGGAGGGAATTCTGGAGCGCTATGCCGGCCTGCAGAGTGAATATACCGAGCTGCTCAGGGAATTTTACCGGGAAGAGCGGTACGGCGAGATGCTGCGGGAGGATCAGACGGCTGCCATCTGCCTGGTGATTTCGATCCGCACAGCGGAGAAACTGTGGAGACAGGGGCTGAGCCGGAAAGAACGGAAGACCTATGAAGCCCTCGGCACGCTGGACCATGCGCTGGCGGCATACGGAGAGACTTTTCGGAATACAGAACAGTCCTATGACTTTGATCTCACAGGGGATAAGGTGATGGACACGGCCATGGCGCTCTGCCATTTCATGATCGGCGAATTCCATCATAATTATATTCAGGATGAATATGCCAGAATCCATGGCATCGAGCGGGAGGGAGAATAGAAGAGAATGAGCAGTCGGTTTGAACATTACTGGTACAAGGATATCCGGGAAATCACCACGCTGAAGGACATGCTGGAAGGCAGCGTTCGTCTCTACGGAAAGAATCCTGCGTTCTGGGTGAAGCAGAAGCGGGGTGCCGCCTATGAAGCGATTACCTACACGCTGCTGGCCCATGACGTGGATGCTCTGGGCACGAAACTGTGGGAAATGGGACTCAGCGGACAGCGGATTGCGGTTATGGGGAGAGGTGCCTATGAATGGATCGCTTCTTACCTGGCGGTGGTCAACGGCACCGGCGTCGTGGTGCCGATTGACAAGGAACTGACCGGACCGGAGATCGGGAACCTCCTCAGGACCGCAGAATGCGGCACGATCATCTGTGACCAGGCGGACTGCGGGAAACTGGCGGGTCTGGACGGCGTCCGGAATGTCATTGTGACGGAGTTCTACGGTGACCGTCTGGATCCTTCGGAAGTCCCGGTGTCCCGTCTTAATCCGGATGTTCTGGCAGAGAAAGTGAATGCCGGCAGGACGGACGGCGGAGCGGCGGTGTACAGCTGGAGAGCATTGCTGGCGGAGGGGGAGAAGCTGCTGGAAAACGGCGACCGGTCTTTCCGGGATGCGGCTGTCGATCCGGACGGTCTGGCGGTCATTCTGTTTACCTCTGGAACCACCGGGAATCCGAAGGGGGTTATGCTGAGTCACCGGAACATCACGGTGAATATCATGGATGTCTGCCGGATCGCCTACATTCTGGAATCAGACAAAACGTTGTCCATTCTTCCGATCCATCACACCTATGAATGTACACTGGGTATGCTGCTGGTTCTGTACCGGGGAGCCAGCACTGCGTTCTGCGAAGGAATGAAGTACATCTCCCAGAATATGAAGGAAGCACAGAATACTGTGGTGATCGTGGTGCCGCGGGTTCTGGAGATGATTTATCACCGGGTGGAACACGGTATCCGGAAGAAAGGCAAGGAGAAGGCGTTCGCCCGCATCGTCAGGCTGAACCGGGGGCTGAAGTCCGTGGGCATCGATCTCAGCCGCCGGATTTTCCGTCAGGTTCTGAACGGACTGGGCGGAAAACTCCGGCTCGTCATCACCGGTGCCGCCGCCCTGTCGCCGAATGTGCTCCGGATGTTCGAAGACTGGGGCATTACTGTTCTGCAGGGGTACGGCATGACGGAGTGCACGCCGCTGATTGCGGGGACACCTATGAGTGCAAAACGGGAAAGGTACCGCAAGGCCGGTTCCGTAGGTGTTCCGGTGGAGACCGGAGAAGTGAAAATCGTAGATCAGGACGAAAGCGGAATCGGTGAAATTCTGTACCGGGGACCGAATGTCATGCTGGGATACTACAATATGCCGGAGGAAACGGCGGCGGTCATGGAACCGGACGGATGGATGCACACCGGAGATCTGGGATTCCAGGATCCGCAGGGCTGGCTGTATCTGACCGGCAGGAAGAAGAATGTCATTGTCACGAAAACCGGTGAGAATGTTTACCCGGAGGAGATTGAGGATTATATCAACGAGAGCCCGTACATCGACGAGTCTATGGTTTTCCCGTATAAGGAAAACGGAGAGGAAATTGTGGGTGTTCAGCTGCTGCCGGTGAAGGAAGCAGTGGCGGAGGCGCTGGGCCATGAACCGTCGGAGGAAGAACTGGATCGGTTCATGGAAGAACAGATCAGCAGCCTGAATCAGGGCCTGGCGGTATACAAGCGGATCCGGAAGGTGATCGTCCGCCGGGAGGATTTCGTCCGTACAACGACACGGAAAATCCGCAGGATGGATAATATGGATGTGGAATAGACCGGGAAGGAACCGGTAAATGAAGAAAACAGGCCTGCCGGCATCGCCGGCAGGCCTGTTCACTTACCTCAATTATTGTTGACTCCCCGGAGGCGAAGTGATAGAATCATAATAAATATTAAGATAATTTAATTCCTGATTCAGAAATCGTGAGGAAAAGATAAGATTTGTGCAATCGCCCCGGTGGTGCAGGGGCGGAGGGGAGTTATTCAGTTCTATGGGTTCCATTATGAAATGGGCTGTATCCGCACTGGTCACTGCGGCGGCCCTGACATTTGCGGTGCTGCTGGTCTCGGCATCTCCGGCTTTCGCAGAGTCTTCGGCGCAGGGGATGAACGTTTCCCCGGTGGAGACGGACCGGATTTCGTTCGAAGCGATCGGTGTTGCCTGGAAACCGGCGAAGCAGGCCGACGGCTACGAGGTTACGGCGACGCAGAAGCAGACGTCGGAGCAGGAGAAAATCACAGTAGAAGACGGCCATGAAGTTAACTATAATGAATTACCGTTAAACAGAAAGTATAAGTTCTCCGTCCGGGCGTATACCGTGAAGAACGGCCGGAGAGTCTACGGAGAGGAGACCGAGTCCGGGTATATTTCCACCGGCTATGTGAAGAAATCCGCTGCCACCGGCAGTACGCTGTCTGTGAAGTGGAATTCTGTCACCGGCAGCACGGGGTATTCCGTTACGGCGGTGGATTCGAAAGGTGAACTGGCGGCGGAGCAGTCCTCCAGGAAGACAAGTGTGAAACTCACCGGACTGAAGCCGGCAACGAAATACACGGTGACTGTGACTGCCGCTACGGAGGACGGCGGGGTGACCGCATCCGCCTCCGCAAATATGAAGACCCGCTCCGAGGAATATATCTGGCCGGTATCGGGCCGGATTCTCTCCCGCTTCGGTTATCGTACCGGCGCCGGATCCCATTATCACCAGGGAATCGACATCAACTGCAGGATGGGGACGCCGATCGCTGCGGCGAAGGATGGTGTGGTCACTTCCGCCGGCTGGAGCGGCGGATACGGATACTGCGTCGTCATCCGTCATGACGGCGGAACGTCCACGCTGTATGCGCATCTGAGTCTTATCGGCGTGAAGAAAGGACAGAAGGTCACTCAGGGGACGGTGATCGGGAAGAGCGGCCAGACCGGCACTGCCACCTGTCCGCACCTGCATTTCGGTCTGTTCAGCGGCCGGACGCTGGTGGATCCGCTTCCGTATTTACCGGAGCTGTAATGCAATTCCGCATATTCCCGGCAGCCGGGAATATGCTTTTTTTCATTGCGGGAGGGGCCGGAAGTATGGTATCCTTGTAAGGTATGGATACAAAGCCGGAATCGTGTTCCGGCATAGAGATATGGCTACAGGGAGGTTATGATAAATGTCGAAGAAACAGCGTATGCCAAGAAACCAGCAGCTCTACCGGAGACCGACGAAGGCGTTCCAGCAGAACATTGCGAAGAACGATCCGCGCATGCAGATGCCGGAAATGCCGTCCCGGAAGAAGACGCTGGCTATTAATATCACTGCGGCGGTCATCGTCGTCGTTCTCTTCGTTCTGGGCATCAAGTTCCTGGGCTGGTGGGCCGGCCTGATCGTGATCCTGGGCGGGTTCGTCTACCTGGTGATCTACATGCGTTACATGAACGGGAAACAGAAGGAACTTTTTGCCAAATACCAGGAGATGGGTATTCCAAAGAAGATGTTCATGAAACAGCTGGAGCAGAACGGCGTGAAGCCGACGAATATGGCAGCCTATGTGAAGATCTGGGACAGAGTGGCCCAGGGAGAGAATTACAAGCAGTCTATCATCGATAAACTCATGGGTTTCTAACGAAAATCATGATATAATATCCTTGCGGGCCGGAGTGTTCCGGCTGCGGTCGTCATTGGAAAACAGAACAGAGCAGGGAGGTGCAGATATTATGAAATGTCCGTTATGCGGTGAGGAAATGAAGAAGGGCCGTTTCAAGGGTCTCGATGTAACCGGAGCGAATTCCGGCGGATTCTTCAAACTGGATTTGCCGGACGGAACGGAAGTGGAGCCGAAGAGCCGCCTGAAGAAGAAGGGGGAATATCTGGTCGGAACCATGGAGAGTGCGTGGTGCTGCAGCAACTGCCACAAGGTTTTCACAGTGGCGCCGCTGGTCAGATGATCAGAGCATCAGAAAATGGAACAGAAAATCAGACCCGGTGCGGATGCGCCGGGTTTTTCGTTATTGTGAGGCCGGGAATGTTATGGTAGAATAACAAATGTATTTACTATGATTTGTATGAATAACATAGATGGGAGGAATGAAATGAGGAAAATCAAGGTCGGCATGCTCGGCATCGGAAATATCGGGAAGGGAACATACCGGACACTGGAAATGGGCCGGAAGAAGATCGAAGACACCACCGGACTTTCCATCGAAATTGTGAAAATCCTCAATCGTCATCCGGACCGGGACAGAGGAATTGACATTCCCCGGGAGAAATATGTCACCGACGCCTACGATATCATCAATGATCCGGATATCGATATCATGATTGAACTGATCGGCGGCATCGAGCCTGCCACGACCTATATGGCGGATGCGCTCCGGGCCGGAAAGCATGTGGTGACGGCGAACAAGGCCGCAGTCGCAGCGAATGGCCGGATGCTTCAGCAGCTGGCCCAGGAGAATCAGGTGCTTCTCCGTTTCGAAGCCAGTGTGGGCGGCGGCATTCCGATTCTGAACGCCATCACCACAGCACTCGTTTCCAACGAATTCACAGAGGTGCTGGGTATCCTGAACGGCACCACGAATTACATCCTGACACAGATGGCCGAAAATGGCGCCTCCTATGAAGATGTATTGAAGGAGGCCCAGCGGATGGGCTTCGCAGAAGCGGACCCGACGGCAGATGTGGAGGGGCTGGATGCCGCGAATAAGCTCTCCATTCTGATCTCCCTGCTGTTTGGCGTGGGCGTCAGTCCGGAGGAGATCCCGACGAAGGGCATCACCACTGTGGACAAGGTGGACATCGAATTCGCGAAGGAATTCGGCTATAAGGTGAAACTTCTGGCCTCGGCGAAGAACGTGAACGGTCACGTGACTTGCAACGTCGAGCCGTCTCTGGTATCCCAGGAGCATCCGCTGGCCAGTGTCAACAACGAATTCAACGCAGTCTATGTCACCGGCAGCGCCGTGGACAGTCTGATGTTCTACGGAAAAGGCGCCGGCCCGCTTCCTACCGGCAGCGCAGTCATGGGGGATGTGATCAGCATCGCCCGGAAGATCGAGAAGGGCGGCGCCTATGATCTTCAGCCGCACCTGCGCTATGATGCCGGGGCTGTCTTCGACGGCGAGGGGGCGAACCAGTATTACGTCCGCATGAACGTGATCGACCGTCCGGGGGTTCTGGGCAGCATCGCCACTACCCTGGGCGCCCACCGCATCAGCATTGAAACCATGACCCAGCGGGCGAATCCGTCCAGCAGCCGGGAATCCATGCCGATTATCTTCATCACCTATGATGTGGAGAAGACCGTGCTGGATGAGGCGATCCGGGAGATCCGGGAAAGCAGTTATGTGAAATCCATCGAGAATGTTCTCCGTGTGGAGCGGATCGGGCAGTAATTCCGAACGTTTTATGACAGACGGCAGCTTTGTGAAGCGGAATACCGCTTTGTGAGGCTGCCGTTTTGTTTTGCCGCCTCCGGCAGCGCAGGGATACAGCATTTTCATTTTTGTCATGGAATGACAAAAATACAGCCGGAAATCGGTCGGGATTTAGCATATTTATTTTGATTGTTCTAATAATAAGTGGTACAATATGCATGTATAAATTGTGTTTATGGGAAGGAGAACTGCAATGCTTGAGTTGAAACAGCTCCGATACCTTCAGGCCGTATATCGATATAAGAATTTCACCAGAGCCAGTGAGGTTTGTTTCGTCTCCCAGCCTGCGATTTCCGCTGCGGTGACTGCGCTGGAGAAGGAACTCGATGTGAAGCTGGTGAATCGAAGTCCGAAACGGGTGGATTTCACCATAGAGGGTGAGAAGTTCATGTTCTATGTGGACCGCATCCTGAACGGCGTACAGGATGCGGAGAACGCCATGCAGGCTTATTCGGAGGCGGGAAATAATAAGCTGCACCTGGGTGTTTCACCGACGCTGGCGACCCAGCTTCTGCCTCAGATCTACCAGACCTTTCTGTCGAAATGGCCGAAGGCCTCGGTCTATATCCGGGAGGGCTCCCAGAAGGTGCAGATGAAGCTGCTGGACACGGAGATGATGGATCTGGTATATAATGCACTGCCGGAGAAGATCGACAGCACGAAGTATCAGGTGATTCCGATTACGAAAGTGGAGATCCGTCTGATCATGTCTCCGGATCATCCGCTGGCGAAGTATGACAAGATTTCATTTGATATGCTCCGGGGCGTTCCCATGGCCATGCTGAATGACACGGCGTTCATCCGGCAGGTGATGGATGCGGAATTCGACCGGCATGGCATTATCCCGAATATCGTCTCTTTCCATGAGCAGATTATCTGCATGTTCAACATGGTGAAGATGGCCAACTTCGTCAGCTGCGTCAATGCGGATCCGGGATGTGAAACCTCTTCTCTGACGGATGACAGCCTGATCTATTGTCCGTTTGAAGAACCGGTGTATTTCCGTGTCGGATACCTGATGAAGTCCGGGAGACGGCTGCCGCGGATCGCAGAGGAACTGATTGAATTTACGAAAGACTACGCCAAGCGGGAAGGAATATACTACGAATAGCGCCACCCCGACAGGGAGATGGAAGGAACACGAGTTCCTTTCGTCCCCCTGTTTTTTTTGTGAAAAGAAGAACATATGTTTGCATCGTGCAGAAAAGGACGGTATAATATCAGCAGAAAGGGGGGCTTGACATTGAAAGTCGTGGCGAAACCGGTGAATATGATTGCGGTATTCAATGTAAACGACAGACCCTGTCCGTTTCGTTTCCGCTTTCTGGACGAACATCACCGGACAGTGGAAGTAACGGTGGAACACGTGTTTTCGGTGGAGGAGCGGAAGACGGCCGGAACAGA
>OCTW013371536.1_pt1 | contig 10765 bp, 7 predicted proteins | sample 1539671 | NCBI WGS metagenome assembly OCTW01 (sample SAMN02144230, study PRJEB22623) | gut metagenome | biome: sheep rumen | host: Ovis aries | place: New Zealand
GACATTAAGAGAAGAATTTCACAACAAACATCTTGTGATTAAAAATATAGATGGAGACACTTTGGCAAGTTGGAGGGATTCTTCATTGGTTTTCCAAGACCAGTATTGGACAGTAAATACACAGGACAAAGGGGAATTTACAGGATGCACCCTGCAACTGACCGATGAAGTATTGGAATTGAAATGATAATTGTATAGTGGGGAATCTGCGGATTCTCCACTGTTTTTTATAGCTTTGTCTTAATTCATGACTGTTTTTTTCTTTTCCTCAAAAAAAGTAGAAGCCTTTCTCTGAGATCTTCTATCCTCTGTGGTTTTATAGTGCTCGCCTTTTTTCGTTTTATAATATTATAGCTTTCTTCAAGGCTTTCACAAGGGTCATCCTACAAAATACCTAATTTTGGGAATTTCACATTTTTTAACATTAGGATACCTTTGCAGCGTAAAAAAGAAAAGTAAAGATGAAACGTAAATTTTTAATGATCGTGCTTTCCGCTTTCCTATTCTCTTGCGGAAATTCAGAAAAAAAGAGTAATGAGTCTACTTCATCTGACGAGGTGCCAGCATGTTGTAAAAACAAAGGTAATGAAGCAACGTCTTCCGACAATGTGCCAGAGTGTTGCAAAAATAAAGGAATGGAAATGCTGTTTCCCTCAGAAGTGTCAGCAAAAGGTGATTCATATCTTGGCAAAGAAGTTGCCGTACGCGGTTTTGTGAAAAAAGTATGTCACTGTTCTGGTAAAAAATGTCAATTGGCTGACAACGATGAGTCGGAAGTTTCTTTGACAGTATTTGCTAACGATGAGATTGGCAAATTTAGCCAAGAACTGACAGGCAAAAACGTGAAATACATCGGTGTGGTGAAAGAAAACAGAATCACTAAAGAGATGATAGCAGCTGAAGAAGCCAAACAAGCTGAAGAGGCGGCAAAAAGCAATCAGAATTGTGATAATGGGCAGGGTGAAGTGAAAGAGGAGAAAGGTCATAAACATTGTGGTAAGAACAAAGACTACAGCAAGATGAAGAAATGGATGGAAGAGAATAAAAAAGACTACTATCCAGTTTACTACGTCGAAGTAAAAAATTTTGAAGTCATGGATTAATCCTTCTTTCATGTGTCATGGTTTGACATATTTGGATTGAGAAAAGTTCCCCCCAATTTTTTATCTTTTATTCTATCAAACATTGTTGAAGCATAGAATAAAGAGAAACAAAGATCTGTTTATTAGACATTTTCATCAATTTTAATTACTCAGTTCCGCAAGTCCTTTCAGATTATCACTTGTGAAACCTGGATCAGATTAGGAAATCTTATGGGATTCCCTACGGGATTGTTATATCTCAAAACAACCATATAAAATGTCTTCTTCAACTCATCTTTTAGTCCGCAATCCTATATGACAAGTACAATTATACATACAATGAAAAAACAAAATTAATTATAACCAAAATGAAAAAAAATTTTAGATTCCTTGCGTTAGCGGGAGTAATGTCACTTTCTCTCGGATTCACTGCGTGTGAAGACGACGAGGAGAAAGCAGAATCAACAATCAAGTCTACACTAAACATTTCACCTGATGTTGCCGACGCAATATCTGCAAAAGATATCAAGGCTTTGGCTGGAGCAAAGGTTACCTTCACAAATGTAAACTCAAAAGACGTTTACACTTTCGATGTTCCAGAATTGGATGCAGACGGATCCCTTTCTCTTGATGTCAACGTCCCTGTCGGAACATACGATATCTCTATGGAAAAAGATGTCGACGGCAAGATTATCTTCTTGAGACAACAGAATGTGACAATTAAGTCGGAAAATCAGCAGATTGAGGCAAAAATCATCGCAACTGTTGCTAATTCAAGCGATTATCAGTTCATCTTCTCAGAACTTTTCTTCAACGGTGAAAGAAACGGAGGAAGAATGATGCACCCAGACCAGTTTATGGTGCTCTACAATCCTACAGACAAAGTGCTTTACGCTGATGGTCTTGCTGTAGGAAATACCATGCAAGCGTCTTGTAGGGAAAAAGAAAGCTGGTATGATGAATTCTATGGAAAAGGTTTGGTCCCTGTCGACGGTTTCATTGTTATCCCTGGTTCTGGATACGATGTTCCTGTTAAGCCTCACGACAAAATCGTTATCGCCTTCACAGCTATCAACCACACTGCTACAGAAGGAAAGAACCCTATAGTAAAGCGTGATACTACTTTTGCGGCAGACGGATCTGTTGAGAGCATCAAGGTCGACACTCTTGGATGGGACGGATACACATACGAGAACGCTATTGACTTGAGTGGTGCTGACTACGAAATCTATGATCCTCAACTTTACAAAAACGACGTTGATAATCCAAAAGTACCTAATGTAAGAGAAATTTATCCAGCACAAAATGAAGTCAATGGTGGTGGCGGTGGTTTCTACCAGCATCCAAGAGGATACTACAACGCATTCATTTTCAAGTTGAAAAACGGCAATCAGGAGACACTTGACGAATTCTTCGCAGAGCACTCAAGTACTGCTACAGTTCAAGACAAAGAGAACAACAATGTTGAGATTCAAATGTTGAGTGTACCTGCTTCAATGATCCTTGACGGTATCGCAACAAGTGACATTCCTTCGGATATCGTGACAAATGCACTTCCTCAAACTGTTGACCGCGGTAAGCAGTTGGTAAAAGGATGCCACAGCGGTTTGCTTGTGAAACGTAAAGGAAACGACAAAGACGGATACGCCGACACTAACGACTCTTCTGTTGACTGCGAAATTCTTTCGCCTCACAAAGATTATGTCGGTTATCCAGAAGGATGGAGAAAATAATCTGAGTTTTTTTTACTCAGGGATGTAAATACCATTTTTTCAACTACCTCGAATCCGGGATGAAATGTATTCATCCCGGATTTTTCAAAAAGACTATTGATATAATGTCGAATTACAAAACATTTGAAATACTTACATTGAGCTTCCTATTTCTTTTTGGATCTCTGCTCAACGTCTTTTCTCAAACCATAGAAATTGGCAACGACCATAACAAATACTTCAAAATAAGCGGAAACATCACATCCAACGATGGTCCTATTCCCTACGCATACGTCTCCATCGAAGAACTGCAAATGAACACTGTGGCTGACGGAAACGGTCATTTTGAATTCAAACGCATACCAGTAGGAACTTATAAAATTGAAACTCAAAATCTTGGCTACGTCGACGCAAAGAAAACCGTCACTGTAGCAAACGGGGATATTAACATAAACATCAGACTGAAAAATGCCGTCTACGAATTAGAGCAAGTCACCGTGATGGCAAAACAAGCCCAACGCAATAAATTGGAAGTGAACGAAACAGCTATCGAATATGTCCAACCTGTTTCGCTTTCTGATGTCATGATTCTGCTGCCTGGAAACCTTTATCAGCAAAACGCACTTACTGGATTTTCCCTCAACTCAAACCGTCAGGCTGGAAGCGACCAGAATACATCTTTAGGAATCGGTCTGACTTTCGACGGTGTGCCTCAGACTTCCGACGGATTACGCACACAGATGGTGGGTGTGACATCAAACAGAGGTGACGACTCTGGCGGTGACAACCAAATCAAAAACCGTTCGAGCATCAACTCCGGCTCCGACCTCAGATATGTCTCCACCGACCATATCCACAGCATCGAATACACAAAAGGTATCAGTTCGCCACGTTATGGCAATCTGTCGAGCGGAATGATTAAAGTGAACTCCAAAATGGGAGTCTCTCCATTACGCATCAGAACAAAATTAGACTTAAAAAACAAACTTGTCTACGCTGGAAAAGGTTTTAAACTTGGAGATAAAGCCGGAACTCTTTATGCAGGCGCTGACTATCTGCACGCAGTGGATGATATACGTGACGAGATGGATAAATTCACACGTCTCACCGCCCAAACTTACTACAACAACAAATTCAAATTGGGCGATAGCTATTCGTTGGATTTGGACGCAAAAATTGCCCAGACCATTTCTGCCAATAAAATGAAGAAAGATGAGCTTACCTACGAATACAACGAAACTTATAAGGCAGATTACAACAAAACCGATCTGATGCTGAAAGGTAAACTGAACCTTGGCATGGCATGGATCGATAATATCGAATGGATCAACTCCATCAATCGCGTCGACGACAGAATAGACCGCCACTACTGTGTGATCACAGCTAATCCCAAAAGTATGCCAAAATCCTACGACGAGGGTGAACACGAAGGTTACTATCTTCCGACTATGTACTACAGCGACTATTATGTGGAAAATACTCCTATCAATTTCTACACTCAGCTCAATCTGAACAGTCGTTTCTCATTCAATAAAAAATGGAATCTCAACCTTGAATACGGCACGGATTATCATTCAAGCAAAAATAAAGGAGACGGTGCAGTGATTGAAAATCCTGAAATGCCTCCTTTCCCTGGCAACAACACCTATATGCGTCCACGCCCAAACTGGAGCATCCCTGCGTTAGAGGTGTTGGGAGCTTATCTGCAAGCTGTTCTGACTTTCAGACCCACGTCGACACAATCACTAAAATTAGAGGCAGGTGGACGTCTCACCGAAATGCTGAATCTTCCCGATGACTACGCTCTGAACCATAAAGTCCTTACCGAACCACGCTTGAATTTCAGCTATCTCTTTGGCAAAAAATTCAGAAACAATTTCCGCTTGGGATACGGTGAGGAAAACAAACTTCCGACTTTAGACTATCTCTATCCCGACAAAACTTACAAAGATTTCTGGGTGCTGAACGCTTACACAAACAATCCCGACTATAGACATCTGATCACTTACACTCAGATTTACGACGCGACAAACAAAGAAATCCGAGAAAACAAAAACAAAAAAATGGAAGTCGGATACGACGCTAAACTCAATGATTTCGAACTGTCCGTGACAGCTTTCCACGAATTCAGCAACAGCGGTTTCGAATACTTCACTTTCTATGCTCCTGTGACGTATCCATACTACAACCAGCTAAAAGACGATGCCGACATATCCAATAAAAAACCAGGCAAGGAGGATTACGTAGCCTCTTCTTTCAGCGAATTCACATCATACAGACAAGTGAAGAACAGCAAGAAAATCATTAAAAACGGAATTGAATACCGTTTGATTTTTCCTAAGCTAAAAGCTATCCAAACCAATTTGGAAATCAACGGCGCGTATTATAAAACAACGTATGGCACTAACCAGCCTGACTATTTCTATCCAAACAGCAAAGTGGGTGACAGCATGTATCCATACGTCGGATTATATGATCTGGACAGCAAAACCATAAAACAGCAATTCAATACAAACTTCTGGTTTAACACCCATATTCCAAAATTCAGACTCATCTTCACAAACTTCTTCCAGCTTGTGTGGTTCCAGACAGAACAAAAGACCGACAACTTCGATGGAATATACAAAAAAGTGCCATACGCCTACATCGACTTCAATGGAGTCACTCACACTGTGACTGAAGAAGAACTGGCAAAAATCTATTCAAAAGAAGAGACACAATGGTTCCAACTTCTCAGACAAAGCACAACAAGTATGTATGAGACAGAAAAAAAACCAATTTATCTCCTCTGGAATATAAAAGCTACAAAAGAATTGAACGACATGGTCAAACTTTCATTCTTCGTCAACGGAATATTGGATGTCCATCCTAAATACGTGAGTGATAAAAGTTCCTCTACAAAACGAGAATGGAGCAATCCATTTTTTGGAATGGAGATGGTTATGACTGTCGGAAAAACTAAAAAAACAGAAGAAAAATGATAACAAAACTACTATCATATACAATATTAGCCATTTTCTCGACATTCGTTTTGCCTATTTACGGACAGGACGCCCCTATATATGAATGGCAAACCAACTCTCTTTCTCCCTCAGAAAGCAGATGGACGGAGGTGGCATCCTCTATCGACTCAAGGATAACCTCGTCGCTACGGCTTCATCCCGTCTACCATGCAATGATGAATGCTGAAAATGATTCTGCCCTGTCGGAACATAAAATACAAAATATCGTGCTGACCTCCGTTGGCTCTGGCGAAATAGACGGAGATTTCCTTCCCTACGAAGGGAAAGCCAATAAAGACTGGAGACTTTTCGGACACGGATGCCATAATTTCGGAAAACATGGCACGCTTTACGGAACTATCCAATATGCAAGGGGAACACACAAAGAAATCAGTTGGAGCGCTATGCGTTTTCCTGAACTTTACTGGCCATACACGTTGACCGACTCAACTGGTGGAGACAGCAAATTCGAGTATTACGGAATAGAAGGAGGCTACGGTGTGAAACTCCGAAAGGTATATTTCGGTGTCATTGCCCAATTCGACGGTGAGTTGGCCCACAGAATGACTGACCCACGTCTGAAAAACAACACGACATTCCTTCAGCTTGGTTTCGACGCAGGATATATCTCTCCTAAAGGACAACGTCTGATGGCGGAAGCCAAATATCTACGCAACAAAGAACATGAGAGCGACAGCTATTGGAGACCAGGCGAACAACAACGCTTCTTCACATTGTATGGATTCGGACTCTACGACAATAAAAGGAGCACCGTCTCCGGCGGCAGATCACGAATGTACTACATCAACGGATTCAAATCTCATCTTTCGTATGCGTCGCCAACAGAAAAAAATTTATGCACAACTATTAATTTAGGATGGAACATAAACAAAATGGATGCTGAGGAAAGCGACTTTACAAGTCCGTATGGAAGCCGTACGACAACTCTCACACCACAAATCGAATTTAAATGGAAAATCAACGAAAACAATGTGGTCTCACTGTTGAGCGACAACAATCTTGAAAAAAAATTAGGCTACGAACGTGTGTTTGAAAAATATGTGACAAACACCGCAACGTCGACCTACGATTATCGGCAAATCGCAGAAAACCAATACTATTCCTTGTATACACGACAAGGATTAAACGCTGTCAGATATTCCGTCTCCTTCGGCAAACACAATACTTTAGGGCTTCAATACGGCATTGGTTATTTATACAGAAGTGAAAAAAACTCGTTCTACGACTTCTCTGTAGTTAATAAAAATATTGTCTATTTGCCACGTATTGATTATAAATTGTCTGCAAAAAAACATGAACTCGCTGCTGGGGTCAATTGGGGTCGTCAAAAAGTAAGACTGCACGAATATGATGTGGATATAAAAATGTCAAGCATCCAACATCTTGATTTTCAAACCTGTTTCGCACCCTACGCATACTATGCATCTGAATACGACCTGATTGCGGCAGACCTGACATACATCTTCCATTTCAAAAAGTGTGGCCTTGGAATGCGTCTGAAGTATATGAATATCTCTGGCAACAGACTTAATGATGTGGAATATACCAAAGAAATCGGCTTCAATTCGATCTGCCCGATGATTTCAGCTCAATCAGACATCCATGACGAACATTGGTGTAATGGATCGATTTTCATCCTGTTCTGAAAAAATTCTGTTCCCAATTATTTATCTTTGCATAAGAGACATAAATTATGAATAAGAAAATACATTTAAAAAGACTTTTAAGTTTTGCACTCTTTCTCACGATACCTCACACATACGTATGCGGACAAGACAATGATATTGATTCCTCCGTCGATCTGGACGAGATTGTGATCAAAGCATATAGTGGAAATGAGAAAAAAGACAAAGTGAACCAAATCGAAGTTATCGGATCAAGCCAACTCGTCAGGGCAGCCTGCTGCAACTTAGGGGAGTCGTTCACAACAAACCCCTCAGTAGATGCGACTTACAGTGATGCCGCGACGGGAGCCAAACAGATCAAACTGCTTGGTTTGAACGGAAAGTATGTTCAGATGCTGATAGAGAATGTCCCCAATCTGCGTGGTGCGGCGATCCCTTACGGACTCAGTTATATTCCCGGCACATGGATGCAGTCTATCCAAGTGAGTAAAGGTGCGTCGAGTGTGAAAAACGGATATGAAAGCACCACAGGACAAATTAATATAGAATATAAGAAGCCTCAAACAGAGGAGGAGATAAATGGCAATCTGTTTCTTAATTCCAGTATGAAATACGAAGCTAATATGGATGGAAACATTCATATCAACGACCGTTTGTCGACCAACCTTCTTCTCCATTACGAAAACCGTCAGATGGATCACGACGGCAATCACGACAATTTCATGGATATACCTCACCAGCGTCAATACAACCTGATGCACAGATGGCGCTACTTCTCCGACAAATGGGTAAGCCAATTTTTGATTCAATTGCTTCATGATGAACGAGAAAGCGGTATGATAGACTCAGAAAAAAAGAAATATGACATTCCTCTTTACCGTATCGGTATAGAGACGAAACGATATGCGTTTCAATGGAAAAACGCTTTGTTTCTGAATTCTGATAAAAATTCTTCCGTCGCTCTTATGCTTCACGGATCCTGGCATGATGCCGACAATGATTTTGGAAATACCTACTATGATGTCACTCAAAAAAATGGATATGCCCAACTTATGTATGAGACAGATTTTTCTGAGAGACACAGTCTTTCCACTGGCGTATCTCTTAATTGTGATAAATACGATGAAGCCTCATCTTTGTTCTTGTCTGATAAAACCATCGACAAGGAAATAGTTTCTGGAATATATACCCAATACACATATAAATTGCACAGAAAACTGACGGCTATGGCCGGCATACGTTGGGATTTTTCCTCTAAATACGATGGATTTTTCACACCACGTGTCCACCTCAAATATTCACCATCGGAAAAGGTTACTTTCCGCGCATCTGTGGGAAAAGGAAGACGAACACCACATTGTTTGGCAGAAAACTCACACTTGCTGGCCTCTGGAAGAAACTTCTACTTTGAGAAAAATATGAAACAGGAAGAGGCGTGGAATTATGGCTTCTCCACTAATTTTACCTTCCCCATACATGGTAAAAATCTTGATGTGAATGCAGAATATTATTTTACTAATTTTCAGAATAGTTTGGTTGTAAATGTCGACGGGAAAAATGGAGACCATTCCGTCTCATTTGAAAATCTGGATGGAAAAAACTACAGCCACACAGTACAACTGGATGCGACATATCCTTTCGGAAAAATATTGGATGTGACCGCAGCTTGTCGTTTTAATGATGTCCGCACTACTTTCGATGGCATACTTTGCACCCAACCGTTAACCTCCCGTATTAAAGGGTTGCTTACAATGGGATTTAAATCAAAACTTGATATTTGGCATTTTGATATAACTGGCCAGATTAACGGAAAAGGCAAATTATATGATCAGTCTTCTTATCCTGCCTTTTTCCAGCTGCAGGCACAAATATCAAGAGAATTCCGTCATTTTACAGTATATGTCGGAGGAGAAAACCTGACAGCTTATAAAATGAGCCATCCTGTCATTGCCGCCGATAATCCTTGGAGTGATCAGTTTGACGCGACGCAGGTGTGGGGTCCAACTCACGGAGCCATGGCATACGCTGGACTACGGTTTAATTTTAAAAGACAATCTAAAAATTAAACTTTTATGCTATAAGCCACATGCATTTGAAAAGGTTGAGGATTGTTAAGGGCGGAACGCCCTAACCCCTTCCTCTCTAGTGCGAGCCGTAAGGCGAGCACACTGAAACAAACAATACATTTTATGAGAAAAAGAAAAGAAATAACAAATTAATTAAAAGGATATGAAAAAACTTTTTTTAGCAACTGCACTGTGTGCCTTTGTAGGAGATGTTTTTGCAGGAAACGACGCAAAAGATTCACAGTTGGACACATTAGTCGTGACGACACAACCCGTCATGCATTGTTCTAAATGTGAAAACAAAATCAAGTCTAACATTCGTTTCGTGAAGGGAACCAAATCAATTGAGACATCTGTTCCCGATCAAAAAGTGACGATCATCTACAATAACAAAAAATCTTCTTTGGAGGATTTCAAAAAAGAATTCAAAAGAATTGGTTATGAAATAACAGTTTTGCCTAAATAACAGACAGTAATTTCTTCTTTCGTGTTTTATTTTTCAAAGGCTGTGAGGTGATCACAGCTTTTTTTTATTAAAATATTATAAAATGAGAAAACGCCATTGCCCTCCCCTCCAGTGCGAGCCGAAGGCGAGCACATTGAAACAACCACACAGAAAAGATGTTCGTTTTTACAACTTGCAGATCACTCACAAAGACAACCATCATTCGGATGGCTGTCATCGCAAGTAACAATATTTGCTTAATTCTATTATAATATGAACAACTTTATTGATCTTTTTTAGGCTTTCGCTCTCATTACATCCGTTACTTTTTCCTTTCCCACATTTTTTGCCTACCCATCAAGTTGTCAATCACTGACAACTTGTGGAAAGCAAAACTAAAACAAATTATTACACTTAAATACCCCATTTAAGTTGATACAAAGGTAAGGCGTGTACGAAAAAAGGACAATACCGAAAAAAGAGGAAAAGAGAAATTAAATGCGAAATTATAAATGAGAAATGCTAAATGTTTTTTGCATTCAATCATATTCTTAACAAAAGTTAAAATTCTGTACATTTGACAATTTGTTTCTGACATTCCAAAGGAGTTTTTTGTATCTTTGCAATGTTTAATGAAAAATAAATCAAATTATGTCAAAAACAAGCGAAAAAATTACCTCCGTTAACAGTGGGGGGGTAAAATTAAAAGTTTTAGTCTGACAAAAAACAGTGCGAAACTTATGGTAAATGTTTTCTGTCTGTTTTCAGTGTTTAACTCGACAACATCCTGCACGGATGAGTTAGTGGAGGAA
>OCTW011376881.1_pt1 | contig 10764 bp, 10 predicted proteins | sample 1539671 | NCBI WGS metagenome assembly OCTW01 (sample SAMN02144230, study PRJEB22623) | gut metagenome | biome: sheep rumen | host: Ovis aries | place: New Zealand
GATAATTCTTATTTTATTATTTAATCTTTAATTTAAAAAGTAATACTTTAATAACATTTATATGTTTATTACTAGTATTTATTATTAGGTTATTTAATTAATTTTCTTAATTAGGTAATTATTATTAATAAATGGTTCGGGGAGTAATATGGAAATTCATATGAACAAAATCGGAATGATCAAACAAGATGCAAATCCAAAAAATTCAACTTTGAATTTGGATATTGATTGGTCCGTAGAGTATACAAATACTGATCAGGATGAAATAAATTTTGATATTATTTTGAAATCTTATGAAGGTTTCAGATTCAGCTTCAAAATTGAAGGAATTTTGAAACTGGGTCTATTTGAAACTTTTGTCCAAGATGAAATTTCCCAATTGATTTTTGATAAGGCATGTAATGTTTTAATGGACATGATATCAATTACACGTCAAACAACTCTTAGTTTATCAAATTCCGATTTATCATATGTAGGCAGTGAGAACATTTCTAATACTCTTTAACTAATTTTGGTGATGTATTATGTTAGAGATTAAGCACACATTATGCCCTTCATGCAGTGTAGGATGCGGTATTAATGTTGTTTTAAAAGATGGAGAGATTGTAGGAACATTTCCTTATAAAAGACATCCGGTAAATGCTGGAAAAAATTGTTTAAATGGAAGAAATTCCATTGATTGTTATAATAATAAATTTGAACATGCTGATGAGGCATCGTTAATTGATGATGTTTCAAAAGAGTTAAAGTCAGTAAATTCTTCAGATGTAACTGTAATTTGTTCTGGTAACAGTACAATTGAAGAAATTGAAGCAATTAAAGAATTTGCAGAATCCTGTAATTATAATATTGCATTTTTTGCAGACAATTTAAAAAATGTTGAAGATGTCGCTTCATATGATGATGTCGAAAATTCTGATAAAATTTTTGTGATTGGGGACATATTGTATGAAAATCCTTTAATTGGAAGAAGAATTGTTCATGCAAAAGAAAATGGGGCTCAAATTTTTGCATATTCCAACTCACAAAACAGTGTCATATTCAATATTGCTGATGAATGCTTCGACAATTCCATTGGAGAATTTTTAGATGCAAATAAGGATAATATTGATGAATCTTCAGTATTGATCTTCAATCAAATAGGGTCCATTGATGATTTGGATAAAATTGATTCATTGAATTGCAGATTGTTGCCAGTTTTCAGCAAATCAAATACAAAAGGTGTTTTAGATATTTTAGAGCCAAAATCTGAAGATGAAATGATTGAATTATTGCAAAATACAAAACTTTTGTTGGTATTTGATGATAATGTCGTTGAAGATATTGATTTTGATTTTTCAAAAATATCCAAAATTGTTAGTTTCGCTCCATGCGAAAATGAAACCACTAAAATTTCAGACATTGTTGTTCCAATTAAAACATGGCTTGAAAAAGAAGGGTCATTTGTTAACGCAATGGGCACTACTCAAGATTTCAATGCAATTGTAGAATCTGACGTTTTAAGTGAAATTGAGATAATTGAGAAATTAAAAAGTTAAATAGGTGGATAATATGAGTTATATTCTAGCAAAATCTCAAAATGATGACATTCTTAAAGCAGGTGAATGTGGTGGAGCTGTAACTAGCATATTCAAATATTTACTTGATGAGGGTCTTGTTGATGGTGTTTTAGCATTATCTCCATTTGATGACGTTTATGATGCAATGCCAACTTTCATCACTGATTCTGAAGACTTATTAAATACTGCTGGTTCATATCACTGTGCTCCAACAATGGTTGGGGACCTAATTCAGAAATACTTATATGATAAAAAGGTTGCAGTTTCAGTAAAACCATGTGATATGAGGGCTGTAGAAGAACTTATTGTAAGGCACAAAATCAATAGGGATAACATTTATTTAATAGGATTAAACTGTGGAGGAACTGTTTCACCGGTAAGCGGTAGAAAAATGATTGATTTGTTTTACGAAGCAAATCCTGATGATGTTGTAAGTGAAGAAATTGATAAAGGTCAATTTATCATTGAACTTGCGGATGGCTCTGAAGAAGCAGTAAAAATCCATGATCTTGAAGAAAAAGGATATGGGCGTCGTAACAACTGTCAAAGATGTGATGTTAAAATTCCTAGAAAAGCCAATATTGCATGTGGAAACTGGGGAGCTGAAGACGGTTGGACATTCATTGAAATCAATGATGAAAAAGGTCAAGAATTAATTGATGGCGCTAAGAAAGCAGGAATTTTAGAAACTAAAAACCCGTCTGATGCTGCAGTTGAAGGCAGAACTAAAGTTGAAAATATCATGATTAAGATGGCTAAAAAGAATCAGGATGCCATTTATCCAACAGTTAGTGCAATGGATGAATGGAACCGTTGTATAGGTTGCTATGCATGTCGTGATGTTTGCCCAATTTGTTGGTGTTTTGAAAATTGTGAATTGAACAAATCTTACTTTAAAGATGAAACAAATGTCCCTCCTACTCCAATAGCATTCCAGGGAGTAAGATTATCTCATATGAGTTTTAGTTGTGTTGATTGCGGCCAATGTGATGATGTATGTCCGATGGACATTCCGGTTTCATTAATTTTCGATAAATTGCAGAAAAAATACTATGAAAGAACTGGTTATGTAGCGGGAGTTTCTGATGATATAAAACCTCCATTATATAGTCCAGAAAAAACTGAGTTATGAGGTGGTTTCGATGTCCGATGATTTAAAAATAGTAGGTTTATTATGTAACTGGTGTTGTTATGGGGGTGCCGATACTGCAGGAACTGCCCGTATGCAATATTCACCGAATATTAGAATTATTCGTGTAATGTGCTCTGGAAGGATTAATCCTTCAATGATCTTCAAAGCGTTCCAAGAAGGTGCTGACGGAGTATTTGTAGGAGGTTGTCATATTGGTGATTGCCATTATGATGCTGGAAACTACAAATGGTCCCGAAGAGCCAAAATTGTTGAAGATATTCTTGAAGAATTTGGTATTGAAAAAGAAAGATTCCGTCATGAATGGATTTCAGCATCTGAAGGTGAAAAATTCCAAAGAACAATGGAGGAGTTTCATAAAACTTTATCAAAACTTGGTCCTTTAGAGTTAGAATAATCAAATTAGCCAGCCAAAAGGATGTAAATAGTTAAATTATTAACTATTTACTTCTCTTCCTAAGTTATCTTTCTAAGATTAGTAACTCAATTACTAATGTTAGAAAGATAGTTAAATAGAGAATATTTGATTATTTTTCAGTATTAATTATGTCTATGTTGATAAATCATCATTAGCCAATAACTATTGTTGTTAGCATACCAATTTTAGTTATTAATTTTCTCCATCGATATAGAATAATTAATTCAAAAACGAAGAGAGATTTATATAAAATTTATGTAGGTTTCTTTTACTGTCTACAATAGCTATTGAAGTTAATCTCTAATCTTTAATAGCTATATTCTATTTAATCAATCATTTGATGTAATTTGGTTAATTTTATTTTTTTGAAAAAATAATCTTTTTAGGATGTGATAATATGGTAGTAAAAATAGCTATAATTAAAAGTGGCAATATTGGCACTTCACCAGTAATTGACCTATTGTTAGACGAAAGAGCAGACAGACCAAATATCGATGTAAGAACCTTTGGATCTGGAGCAAAAATGAATCCTGAACAGGTAGAAGATGTTGTTCCTAAAATAGATGCTTTTGAACCTGACTTCGCAATCTTCATTAGCCCAAACCCAGGAGCACCTGGTCCTGCTAAAGCAAGAGAATTATTATCTGAAAAAGATGTTCCTGCTATTATTGTCGGTGACGCACCGGGTAAGGGTAAAAAAGATGAAATAGACGAACAAGGCTTAGGTTACATCATTGTAATGTCTGACCCAATGATTGGTGCTAAAAGAGAATGGTTAGACCCAACTGAAATGGCAATATTTAACGCTGACATCTTAAAAGTACTCGCTGAAACCGGTGCATTAAGATTAGTCCAAAAAACTATTGATGGTGTAATTGCACAAGCAGATGCAGGTGAAGAAATCGAATTGCCTAAACTTATCATTACTGCAGAAAAAGCTGTTGAAGCTGGCGAATTTGCAAACCCATATGCAAAAGCAAAAGCTATCGCTGCATACGAAATGGCAGGAGCTGTCGCAAACTTGGACATGAAAGGTTGTTTCATGACCAAAGGTTTCGAAAACTTCATCCCATTGGTGGCTGCTGCACATGAAATGGCTGCATGTGCTGCTAAATTAGCACAAGAAGCAAGAGAAATTGAAAAATCAAATGACTCTGTCTTAAGAACTCCTCATATGAAAGAAGGAAACTTGGGATGTAAAACCGACTTGATATCAAAACCGGAATAATCAGATTTTTCTTTTTTTTAAAAAAGGAGGTAAATAATGAAAATTTATGACGATGTACTTGATTTATATGGTCCTGACGGGAAAATTATTGAAGAGTCAGTACCGCTAGAATCAATTAGTCCGTTGAAAAATTCCGCTATACAAGAGATGATTTATGACATTAAACGTTCAGCTGCTGTGAATCTTGCGGGAATTGAAAATGGTTTAAAAAATGCTGCAATGGGTGGTAAATCCACATATATTCCTGGTCGTGAATTAGATATTCCTATTGTTGAAAATGCTGATGTTATTGCAGATAAAATTGGAAAAATTTTAAGAGTTAATGAAGATGACGACACAACTGTTAATCTAATTAATGATGGTCAACAATTGTTGGTTCAACTGCCTTTTGAAAGATTGAATGTGGCTGCAGATTACAGTGTATCAACATTGCAGACAGGTGCGGCCGTGATTCAGTCAATCATTGACAGTTTTGAAATTAACATGTTTGATGCATCAACTATTAAAACAGCAGTGATGGGTGCTTATCCAAGAACAGTTGACCTTTCTGGTGCAAATATAAGTGCTCTTTTAGGACCTCCTGTTCTATTAGAAGGTTTAGGATACGGTTTAAGAAATGTTATGGCTAACCATGTTGTAGCAATTACCAATAAACAAACATTAAATGCAGCTGCTTTATCTTCTATTATGGAACAGACTGCAATGTTTGAAACTGGTGATGCTACTGGTGCATTTGAAAGAATGCATTTATTAACATTAGCATTTCAAGGTTTAAATGCTAATAATTTAGTATTTGATCTTGTTAAAGAAAATGGTAAAGGAACCGTAGGAACTGTTATTCAATCCTTGGTTGGAAGAGCAATTGAAGATAATGTGATTCGTGTTGCTAAAAATATGCCTTCAGGATATAATATGTATGAACCTGTGGATTGGGCTTTATGGAATGCATATGCTGCGGCAGGATTGTTGGCTGCAGTAATTGTAAACGTTGGTGCGGCAAGAGCTGCTCAAGCTGTTGCATCTACTGTATTGTATTATAATGATATGTTGGAATATGAAACCGGTCTTCCCGGTGTTGATTATGGTAGAACAGAGGGTGTTGGTGTAGGATTTAGTTTCTTCTCACATTCTATTTATGGTGGCGGAGGTCCTGGAACATTCCACGGAAACCATGTAGTTACAAGACATGCAAAAGGAACAGCAATTCCTTGTGCGTCTGCAGCGATGTGTTTAGATGCAGGTACTCAGATGTTTTCAGTTAAAAGAACTTCAGCATTAATTGGAACAGTATATGGTACTATTGATAATCTTAGAAATCCAATTCCAAATGTAGCTAAAGTTGCAGGTGAAATAAAAGATAAACTTTAGGGTGTTTTTAATGGGTGAATCAGAAAAAATTAATGTTATTGATGTTAAAATTGTTCCAAATAGATATTTAAAACCAGACACAACAGAAAAAATATTAAATGAATTATATGAGTTAGATGGACAACAGAGAGTTTTAATTCATGGTCCATCAATTCCTTTAAAAGTTTTTTATGGTCCCGGTAAAGGTCATGTTGTAAATCATACGGATAGAAAAGAAATTAATGTGAAGGGTAATGCTGTTGAATTAAGAGTAATGGTTGGTGAAATTGTTATTACTGTGGATATGTCTAAATTCAACGAATTTATGGATGGTTTAGAACATATTCTAGAAAGCAATATGCCTTGTGATTATTCTTTGCTTGTAGGTATTTTCACAAGAACAAAATCAACAATTTCAGATTATTTAAAATATGGTAATAATTTTGAAGAGGTCTTAGATGACCGATACATTGGTTTAGTTGATTCACGTGCAAAAACTTCCGAAACTGTAAAAGTTATAAAATAATATTATGTTGGTGAATTATGGAATATAAAGCACAATATTGCCCTGGTGAAACAATTATCGCTGAAAACAGAAGAAAACATATGAATCCAGAGCATAAATTTAAGAAAATCAGAGAAGTTTCTGATGAGGGTTTAGTAAAAATCTTAGGACACAGAAATCCTGGTGAAAGTTATAAAACTGTACATCCTCCATTAGCAGAAATGGAAGATGATGGAGATATTATTAAACATATTGTAGAGCCTACTCCTGGTGCAAAAGAAGGAATCAGAGTCAGGTATATTCAATTTGCAGATTCTATGTATAATGCTCCTGCTCAACCATATGATCGAGCAAGAACTTACATGTGGAGATATAGGGGTGTTGATACCGGTACTTTATCCGGAAGACAAGTTATAGAAATAAGGGAACAAGATTTAGAAAAAATTGCAAAAGAATTGGTGGAAACGGATATTTTTGATCCTGCAAGATGTGGAATGAGGGGTGCAACCGTACATGGACATTCTTTGAGGCTCGATGAAAATGGTTTGATGTTTGATGGTCTTCAAAGATATATTTTTAATGAGGAAGACGGTCATGTTTATTATGTTAAGGACCAAGTTGGCCGTCCCTTAGATGAAACCATTGATGTGGGTGCGCCATTAGACGAAGAATATCTTAAGGAAATCACCACTATTTATCGTGAAGATAATGTTGGTATGAGGCAAGATAAAGAAGCAATTGAAGTTGTAGAAAATATTCATACTGCACGTACCGAAGGAGGATATGGTATGAATGTATTTTCAGAGGACTTGAAAAAGAAATTAGGTGAATAAAATGGGTTTAGAGAATAAAAAGTTTTTAAGCGCATTAAATGAAAAATTTAAAGGTGAAGATCAGGAAAGTGACCACACCAGTTTTTATTGCTTTGATGGTTGGAAACAATCTGCAAGAAAAAGAGAATTCAATGATGCTGCTCAAAAATTAGCTAAAGAAAGAAACATACCATTTTATAATCCAGATATTGGTGTGCCTTTAGGACAAAGGCAATTAATGGCATATAAAATTTCCGGTACTGATGATTATGTTGAAGGGGATGATTTGCACTTCTGTAACAATGCAGCTATTCAACAATTAGTTGATGACATTAAAAGGACTATTATTGTTGGAATGGATACTGCTCACTCTGTATTACAAGAAAGGTTAGGTGTAGAAGTAACTCCTGAAACAATCAATGAGTATATGGAAAACATTAACCATGCACTTCCTGGTGGAGCTGTAGTTCAAGAGCACATGGTTGAAGTGCATCCAGGTCTTGCAGAAGACTGTTATGCTAAAATTTTCACTGGAAATGATGATTTAGCGGATGAGCTTGATAAAAGAGTGTTAATTGATATTAATAAAGAGTTTCCAGAAGAACAAGCAGAAATGCTTAAAAGTTATGTTGGAAATAAAACTTATCAAGTTAGTAAAGTGCCAACACTTGTTGTAAGGGCATGTGATGGGGGTACCGTTTCCAGATGGTCCGCTATGCAAATTGGTATGAGTTTCATTAATGCATATAAGTTATGTGCTGGTGAAGCAGCTATTGCGGATTTCTCTTATGCAGCAAAACATGCAGACGTTATTGGTATGGCAGCATTTTTACCAGCTAGGCGTGCAAGAGGTCCTAATGAACCTGGTGGTGTAGCATTTGGTACATTAGCAGATATTGTACAAACTTCTAGGGTATCAGAGGACCCTGTAGAAGTGACATTAGAGGTTATTGCTGCTGCGGCCGCATTATACGACCAAGTATGGTTAGGTTCATACATGTCAGGTGGTGTAGGATTCACTCAATATGCTAGTGCAACATATACCGATGATATCTTAGATGATTTTGCATATTATGGTTTTGATTATGTTGAAAAGAATTATGGATTATGTAATGCTGAATTGAGTATGGATACTGTTAGAGAAATTGCAACTGAAGTAACCCTTTATGGATTGGAACAGTATGAAATACCAACACTTTTAGAAACTCACTTTGGTGGTTCTCAAAGAGCTTCCGTTGTTTCTGCAGCCGCAGGTTGTTCAGCGGCATTTGCTACTGGAAACTCAAATGCTGGTGTAAATGGTTGGTATTTAAGTATGATTTTACATAAAGAAGCTCATTCAAGACTTGGTTTCTATGGTTATGACTTGCAGGATCAAGCTGGTGCATCTAACTCATTATCTATTAGAAGTGATGAAGGTTTAATTCATGAATTAAGAGGACCGAACTATCCGAACTACGCAATGAATGTAGGTCACCAACCAGAATATGCAGGAATTGCTCAAGCACCTCACGCAGCAAGAGGGGATGCATTCTGTACAAATCCGTTAATTAAAATAGCATTTGCAGATAGTCATAATACCTTTGACTTTAGACATCCTAGAAAAGAAATTGCTAAAGGAGCATTGAGAGAATTCATGCCTTCTGGTGAAAGAGATATAATTATTCCTACAAGATAATTTTATATCTCTCTTTTTTTATTTTAGTGGGACAGTTAACTGCCTCTTTACTCTATTTAAATCAGTGAAATCTTTGATTTAAATCTTAGTTGCTAAAAAGGCACAAGTATGGTTTTTAGGAGAGTTCGAGGCAGTAATTCCTCAATCTTATCTGACAAAGGTGTACGAGGGGTTTTGAGGATGGGGGAGTGAGCAATCACTTTGACTTATCTGTCAAATTAGTATGATTCCAGAATAATCTGGAATCATTTTTTGGTATTAATACAGTTTTTTGTTTGTTTTCAAGTAGTCGAAATTTCTATATTCAAAGTAACAGGTTTGTTTTAATTATCAACAAGGAAACGGTTTTTTGAACGATTCAGGATGAATGTCTTATAGAAATTTCCGAGTTCAATGATAATACATAGTATTATCACAATTATGTATTGTACTCATCGTATATATCTTTTTTCTTTGATTTGAAAGCAATTTTTCAGACTTGGGGCAATTTTACAAAGTGAGGTCAATATTTCACAGTGGGAGCAATTTTCCAATGTGATAACAATAAACTTTAATAACAATTTAAACATAAATATTGGTATGAAAGGAATTTTAGGTGCCATCAGCGGAGATATAATAGGTTCAGTATATGAACATAGGTCAATCAAAACAAAGGAATTCGACTTATTTTCACCACGGTCAGATTTTACGGATGATACAGTAATGACACTGGCTATTGCAAGTTGGTTATGTGAAGATAAGAGTTCTCAAAATGTTTTAATCAGCAATCTGAAATATTTCGGAAACCTCTATCCCAATGCAGGTTATGGCGGAAGATTCATACACTGGCTGATGCAGGACTCTCCAGAGCCTTATGGAAGTTGGGGAAACGGATCTGCAATGAGAGTTTCACCATGTGCATGGGTTGCAGATTCACTTGAAGAAGCACAGGAATTGGCTAAAACCTCAGCAATCGTAACACATAATCATCCTGAAGGAATTAAGGGAGCACTTGCAACATGCGATGCAATTTATCTTGCAAGAACCGGTGTTGAAAAGGATGAAATCAGAAGGCATATTGAAAAAAATTACGGCTATGATTTGTCATTTACATTGGAGGGGATTCGACCATCATATGAATTTGACGTTTCATGCCAGGGAAGTGTCCCGGAATCCATAGTATGTTTTTTAGAGGCGGACAGTTTTGAGGACAGCATTAGAAATGCCGTTTCACTTGGCGGTGATGCCGATACATTGGCGGCAATTGCTGGAAGTATCGCTTCAGCATACTGGGAAATACCTAAAAACATTTCCTATAAATCCATTAACCTCTTGGATGATACTCTTTTGGATGTTTTCATCGAATTTGAAGAGAAATTCATGTAGACAAACATTTAAATACTTTAACATTATAAGTCTTAAATGGTTGTTAACATGAAAAATAAAATATTTTTTTGTTTTATTATTCTTTTGACATTATTTTTATCCATTTCCGCAATTTCCGCAAGTGAAAATATGACTTGCGATAATTTAACTTCAACCGATGGAAATGAGGTTTTAGCAAATGAAACGGATTTGGATAATATCGAAGATGTGAAAAATAAATCATCAACCGATATTGTGGCTAATGATAAGGTTTCCCATGTTGACTATGAAGATGATTTTACACTAACCTTAACTTCAAACGGAACTGTTTTAGCCAATAAAAATATTAAAATCATATTAAATAATGTTACTTATAATAAAACAACCGATTCAAACGGACAGGCAAGTATAAATTTCAAACTTAAAGCGGGAATTTATACAGTCAGTTATTCCTTTGACGGGGATGAAAATTACACATTCTCAAATGGAACATCAACACTTACAGTTGACTCTGATTTGGTGACCTATTTAAATGTATATGATAAGGATATCACTTATCGTGAAGGTTTAAAATCCATGTTTCAACTAAAATTGGTTGATATTTATGGAAGGGCAGTTTCAAATCAGAAAGTGACAATAAAAGTGGGTGGAAAAACTTACTCTGCCAAAACCAATTCGAAGGGCATTGCAACATTTTACCTAAAGCTTAAAAAAGGAACCTAT
>OCTW011510101.1_pt1 | contig 10764 bp, 10 predicted proteins | sample 1539671 | NCBI WGS metagenome assembly OCTW01 (sample SAMN02144230, study PRJEB22623) | gut metagenome | biome: sheep rumen | host: Ovis aries | place: New Zealand
CGCGGCGAAAGCGGTTTCGCGCGCGATCGGCGTTCCGCTTCTTGCGGAGAGCGTGTCCGTTCTCGGCGCGGGATCGGTTTCGGTTTCCTTCGCAGTCGCTCCGCCTTTCGATTTGATCGTCGGGGAAGCGGTCTCTCGCAAGGAAGGTTCCGCCCGCTCGGGCGACGTTAAATCCGTAACCCGCCTCGGGGTGGATAAAGTTATGGTCGCCCTTTCGGACGGAATGGGAAGCGGGGAAGGAGCCTTCGGCGGCGCGACTGCGGCGATCGGTCTCGTTGAAAACTTCTATAAAACGGGGGTGGAAGAAAAGATCGTTTTGCCCTTGATCAACCGCCTATTGACCATTCGAAACGACGGGAGCTTTCAAACGCTCGATATGTGCGTGATCAATTTGCGTACGGGGGAAGCGGACTTTATCAAACTGTCGGCGCCCGAATCGATCGTCAGAAAAAAAGAAGGATGCGAGATCGTGGAAGGCGGGGCGCTGCCGCTCGGAATCTTGCGCGAGATCCGACCGTCCGTAACGAGGAAGCGCCTTTCTCCCGGCGACACCGTCGTTCTTGCGACGGACGGCGTAACGGACGCGATCGGAGCGGACGGGATCGTTCGGGTGGCGGAGAGCTGCCGCTCGAACAACCCGCAGACGGTGGCGGACGCCGTTTTGTCCGACGCGTCTTATGTGTCCTCTTCCGACGATAAGACGGTGGTCGCGCTGCGTTTGTTTCGAAGGCTTCCCGACTGAGCGTCCGTTTGCCAGAAACAAAAATCGGCGTAAAACAGTTGTATTTATGATTTTTATATGATAAAATGATAAAACCGATTAAAGATTAAACGCAGGAGTGATAGAAATGTTGGATCTTATGCTCGGCGCGATTACCAGAAACGCGCGTGAAGTTATTGCGAACATACTTATTATTTTGATGACGGTGCTCTCCATCGCCATTATCGTCGTCGTTATGATGCAAGAAGGTGAAACGGGCGGTGTGTCCGCGATCTCCGGCGGCAGCAGCGATACTTTTTACGGCAAGAACAAAGGCCGCAGCAAAGAACACATTTTGAAGCGCGTGACCTTGATCCTCGGCGCCGTAATGCTCGTGATCTCCGTCGTGTTCTTCGTCGTAAAGCCTTTCTGAGGGTAGAAAAAGATATTCGCGGGGGCTTTATAGCCCCCGTTTTTTATAGGAAAGAGAGATATGGAACACGTTAAGATCGTTGCGCAAAATAAAAAAGCCTATCACGATTATTTTATAGACGAAACGTTCGAAGCGGGCGTATCCCTCGCGGGGAGCGAAGTCAAAAGTATTCGCGGCGGCAAAGTCAGTTTTGCGGACAGCTTCGTGTCGATCAAAGGAAGGGAAGCGATCCTCGAAAATTTTTATATCGCGCCTTACGAGAAAGGAAGTTTTTTCAATCTCGAAAGCAGGCGAGACAGAACGCTTCTCTTGAATCGGCGGGAGATCGATAAACTTCGCGCCGCCGTGGAGCGAAAGGGCTATACGATCGTTGCCACGAAAATTTATTTCAAACATTCCCTCGTAAAATTCGAGATCGGACTCGCGAGGGGCAAACACAATTACGATAAACGCAACGCGCTCAAAGAGCGAGAACTCGAAAGAGAAGCCGAAAGAGCGGCGTTTTAAGGAGAGAAAAATGGAAAAAGAAAGTTTATGTTTGCATGCGGGCTATACCCCCAAGAGCGGAGACGCGAACGTCCTTCCGATCTATCAAAGCACGACTTACGCGTACGACACGCCCGAAGAGCTCGCGCACTTGTTCGACGTTCCGAAAGACGGGCATATCTATACCCGTATCTCCAACCCCACCGTGGCGGCGTTTGAGGAAAAGATCGCCGCTCTCGAAGGCGGCGTTGCGGCGATGATGACCTCCTCCGGTCAGGCTGCCACTTTGGTTGCCGTGCTCACCGCGGCGCAGGCGGGCGACAACATTCTTGCCTTCCCGACTTTGTACGGCGGAACGTTCAATCTTCTTAAAATTACCTTGATGAAGCTCGGCATCGAATGCCGCTTTATCCATTCCGAAATGACGGACGAAGAGATCGAGAGCATGATCGACGACAGAACGAAAATGATGTTCGGCGAGACCATCGCGAACCCTGCGATGGTGATCTTCGATTTCGATCGATTCGCGCCCCTTTGCCGCAGGCACGGCATTCTTCTCGCGATCGACAATACCCTCGCGACCCCTTGCCTCGTAACGCCGTTTAAGCACGGCGCGAACGTCGTGGTCCACAGCACCACCAAGTATCTGGACGGACACGCGGTCTCTGTGGGCGGCGTCATCGTGGACGGCGGAAACTTCGAATTCCGCGGCAATCCGCGTTATGCCGATTTCTATACGCCCGACGAGTCCTATCACGGCACGGTGTACGTGGACGAAGGCGGAAAGGCGGCGTTCGCTTTGAAGGCGAGAATGCAGCTGATGCGCGATATGGGCGTTTCCCCCTCTCCCTTTAACGCGTGGCTGACCAATCTCGGAACGGAAACGTTGCATCTTCGTATGCAAAGACACAGCGAGAACGCGCTCGCCGTTGCCCGCGCGCTCAAAAAGAACGATAAGATCTCTTGGGTCAAATATTGCGGCCTTGAAGACGATCCGAATCACGAAGCCGCGTCGAAGTACTTTAAGGGCGGATTCGGCGGAATGGTCTGCTTCGGCGTAAAAGGCGGAAGAGAAAAGGCGGCGGACTTTATTAGGAATCTTTCCTTTATTCGCCAGTTGACCCACATCGCGGATTGCCGTACCTGCGTTTTGCATCCGGCTTCCACGACCCATCGCCAGCTTTCCGACCGAGAACTCGTCGAATGCGGCATCAGCGACGATTTTATCCGTCTTTCCGTCGGCATCGAAAACGCGGCGGATATTATCCGGGATATCGAGCAGTCGCTGAATCGATAACCGAAACGAAGCTCCCCGAAAGGGAAAAGGAGAAATTATGCCGATCGTCATACCGAAAGCGCTTCCGGCGTATCAAGTTTTATCCGATGAAAATATATTCGTAATGGGGGACGTGCGCGCGTCTTCTCAGGACATTCGACCGATCGAGATCGCGATCGTTAATTTGATGCCCACCAAAATCGAAACCGAAACGCAGCTTTTGAGGCTGGTTTCGAATTCTCCTTTGCAAGTCAAAGTTACTTTGATCAAAACGGATTCCTATACCCCCACTCACGTTTCGGAGAATCATCTTTCGAAGTTTTATAAAACCTTCGATGAGATCAAAACCAAGCGTTTCGACGGGCTCGTGATCACGGGCGCGCCGGTGGAGACCATTCCTTTTGAAGAAGTTAAATATTGGGACGAGCTGAAAAGCATTATGGCTTGGGCGGAAAAGAGCGTTACCTCCACGATGTTTATTTGTTGGGGCGCGCAAGCCGGGCTTTATTATCATTACGGGATCCAAAAGCGAACTTTGAAAAAGAAGCTGTTCGGGATCTATAAAAACGCGGCGGTCAATCCATTCGATCCTTTGCTCAAAGGAATGGACGACGAATTCTGCATTCCGATGAGCCGCCATACGGAGATCGATGAAGAGGCCGTTATGGCGTCGCCCGAGCTCGAAGTTCTCGCGCGCGGGAAAGAGTGCGGCATTTCGATCCTGAAAAGCCGAGATAACAAAAAGATTTTTTTGACCGGGCATTCGGAGTATGACCGCGATACGCTCTATAAAGAATATAAGCGCGACCTTGACAAAGGGGAAAAGATCGAGCCGCCCGTTAATTATTTGAACGAAAAAGGGGACGCGATCATCGTTAAATGGAAGAGCGCGGCGAATTTGATCTTTTATAATTGGCTGAACTATTACGTGTATCAGGTTACCCCGTATGACATCGAAAAAGCCTAACGGCGCGGTCGTCGTAAACGCGTATTGGCGCGGCGGGGACGAAGGCGCCCTCGAAATCGCGCGGAGGCTTTCCGAACGGGGCTATTCCTGCCCCTTGATCCGAACGGACGATCTTTTTATGCGCCTTGACGGCGGCGCGAAAGGGGATATTCCTCTTGATTTTGCCGTATTTCTCGATAAAGATTATTCGATCGCGCGGCTTCTCGAAAGCGAAGGCGTCCGTTTGTTTAACACAGCGGACGCGATCCGCCTTTCGGATGACAAAATGCTGACGCATATTTCCCTTCTCGCGCATTCTGTCCCGCAGCCGAAAACAATTCCTTCTCCCTTGTTTTTCGCGGGGGAAGAAAAGGGTGAATTCGTAAGAAACGTTATAAAAGAGCTCGGCTTCCCCCTCGTTGTAAAAAAGTGTTTCGGCGCTTTCGGGAAAGAGGTATATCTCGCAAAAAACGAAAACGAGCTGCTCGCGCTTCGAAAGAGGCTTCTTCCGGAGCCGCATTTGTATCAAGAGTACGTCGAATGCGGAGCAAGCGATCTGCGCGTGATCGTGATCGCGGGGCAAGCGGTCGCAGCTATGCGGAGACGGGCGGCGGCGAAAGGCGAATTTCGCGCGAACGCGGAACTCGGCGGATCGGGCGAAAGCATCGAATTGACGAAAGAGATCAAAGAGCTCGCCGAAAAGGCGGCAAGCGCGCTCGGGCTTTTTTACGCGGGCGTGGATCTTGTGGAAAAGGATGGGAACTATCTCCTTGTGGAGGTCAATTCGAACGCGCATTTCAAGCTGATCAAAAAAGTTACGGGCGTGGATGTTGCGGCGATATACGCCGAAAAGATCGAAAAGGAATTATTGAAAAACTGAGAGGTTTCTATGGAAGAAGAAAAGAAAGTTACGGAAATGGACGTTACGGATTATACCGATCCCCAATGCCCTTTTTGCGTGGACGCGTATAAGACGGACGTCGTAAAACCCATCGACGTCAGGCGCGTGATCGAAAAGCTGGACGAATATCTTTCGCGAAACGATTACGACGGCGCCGAACGCCATCTTTCCTATTGGCTAGAAGAAGCGAAACTCGGAAACGATAAGAAGGGCGCGTTCAGCGTGTACGAAGAGCAAATGGGGCTTTATCGCAAAAGAGGTAAAAAAGAGAAAGCGATCGAGAGCGCGGAGATGGCGATTCGCCTCGTGGACGAGCTGGAAATTCGCTCTACCGTAGGCGCGGCGACCTCGTTTTTGAACGCAGCCACGGTTTATAAAGCCTTCGGAAACGCGGAAAAAGCGATCCCTCTTTTCGAAGAGGCGCGCGCGATCTACGAAGAAAAGCTGCCCGAAACGGACGAAAGGCTTGCCGGTTTATACAATAATTTCGCGCTGGCGCTCGTGGATCTTTCCCGTTTCGAAGAAGCGCGCAAACTGTATCAAAAGGCGCTGTCGATCCTGTCTTCCGGCAAAGGGAACGAGCCGGAAATGGCGATCACCGAGCTGAATCTCGCGTCTCTTGCCGAGAAGGAGAGCGGTTTGGAGAAAGGGGAAGAGGAGATAGAAGGGCACCTTGATCGCGCGGAAAAACTCTTAAAAACGGAAGGATTGAAGAAGGACGGAAACTACGCTTTCGTTGCGGAAAAGTGCGCGCCCGTCTTCGGATATTACGGTTGGTTCTTGACCGAATCGGAGCTGAAAGGCGAAGCGGAAAAAATTTACGGAGTAAAGCTATGAAAGGAATGGAAATAGCGGAAGCATATTACGACCAATTCGGGAAAAAGATGCTGGACGAAGAATTTCCCGAGATCGCGGGGATCGTTGCGGTGGGGCTCGTAGGCAGCGGATCGGAGTGCTACGGCTATGACGACGAGCTTTCCCGCGATCATGATTTCGAACCGGGCTTTACCGTGTTTTTGCCGCCCGAAGAGGTGGTGGACAGAAAAACGGCGTTTCGTTTAGAACGCGCTTATGCCAAACTTCCGGACGAATTTATGGGGCTTACTCGCAACAAGGACGTTTCCTTCGACGCGGGCAGAAAGGGCGTCGTTCGCGCGGGCGATTTCTTTTTATCCAAAGTCGGGAGCGAAGAGGGCGACCTTTCTCTCGAAAAGTGGCTGACGATCCCCGAACATTATTTGATCGAAGCGACGAACGGAAAAGTTTTTCGCGACGATCTCGGGTTCTTTTCGGACGTCAGAAAGAAACTTGCCTTTTTCCCCGAAGACGTTCGCTTGAAAAAGCTCGCGGGATGCCTTTCCGCGGCGGAGCAAGCGGCGAACTATAACTTCGAAAGATTGCTTTTGAGGGGCGACGAGGCGGGCGCGCAGCTCGCGATCGTGGAGTACGTTCGCCACGCGATGCACGCGGCGTTTTTGCTGGAAAGGCGCTATATGCCTTATTATAAATGGGTTTTCCGCGCGTTTATCGAACTGCCGACCTTCGCGCTTTTGAAAGAAGATCTCGAAAGTCTTTTGACCGAGGGAAACGCAACGGGCGAGGCGATCGAGAAGAGAAGCCGCATTCGCCGGATCAACGCCGCGCTCGGAGAGGAACTGCGCCGTCAGGCGCTTTCCGATTACGACGGATTGCACCTCGATTCTTTCGCGCATTGCGTAAACGGAAAGATCAAAGATCCTTCCCTTCGGAACGCGCATATTATGGCGGCGATTTGAAAAAGAAAGCGGGCGTCCGGATAAGAGGATCCCGTGTTTCATTCCACCGTAACGGATTTTGCGAGGTTGCGCGGTTTGTCGGTGTCGCAACCGCGATATTTTGCGATAAAATAGGAAACGTATTGCATAACGATTGCCGCGGGAAGGGGCGAAAAGATCGGAGCGCAGTCGGGAACGAGAAGGCTTTCGTCCGCTTTTAATTCTTTTTCCTCGGACGGCGTCGTGATCGCGATGGTTCGAGCGCCTCGCGCCTTAACTTCGGCGATCGAGGCGGCGTCTTTTGCGGTGAGGCTCGGATCGGTCGCGATCGATAGGGTATAAACGCCGTTTTCCATTAAGGCGAGCGTTCCGTGTTTGAGTTCGCCGGAAGGGTAGGCTTCGGAAAAAACGTAGCTGATCTCTTTTAGTTTGAGGCTGCCCTCTTTCGCAGCGTAATAATCGGCGTTTCTCCCGAGGAAGAACACTGCTTCCGCGTCTTTGATCGAGAGGCATATTTCGGCGATCTTGTCTTCGAGTTTTACGATTTCTCCCGCTTTTAAGGGGAGGGAAGAAAGTTCTTTTTTGTAAAAATCGATTTGATTTTCGGAGAGCTTTTTCTTTGCCTCGGCGTACGTTAGGCACAAAAGAAACATCACGAGGGCTTGCGCGGCATACGACTTGGTCGCCGCGACCGCTCTTTCCGCGCCGCAGCGCGTTAGGATCGCTTCGTCGGCAAGACGAACGAGGGAAGAGGCGCGAACGTTGCAGACGCAAAGGACTTTTGCGCCCGCTTTTTTCGCTTTTCGGACGGCTTGCAGCGTGTCCGCCGTTTCGCCGCTTTGGCTGACCGCGATAACGAGCGGATTGCCGTCTCCTTCCCAACGTTCGGTCAGAAATTCGCTGGCGATATAGTCTTCCGTTCGAATGCCGAGGAGTTCGCGCGCCGTGCTTTTGAAGAGCAGAGCCGCGTGATATGCGCTTCCGCAGCCCACGAGGCAGATCCGTCCGAAATCCTCTTTGAAGAAATTACGGAGTCTTTCCTCCGGATACTTTTCGAGGGTGGAAGAAAGGGCGGACGGGACCTCACGGATCTCGGAAAGCATAAAGGATTCCGCTCCCTCCGTTGTGGTGGAAAAGTCGGCGGCTTCGCTCTTTTCCGTTTGGAACTCGATTTTTTGTAAGCGAAAGTCGTAAATCGAAATGCTTTGCGGCGTAAGAACCGCGATCTCCCCGTTCGACATCGTGTAAAATTCGTCGCAATATGCGGAAATTCCCGTAAAATCCGAGCAAAGCATATTTCCGCTTTTCCCGATCCCGCAAAGGAGAGGGCTGTCTTTTCGAACGCCGTACAGGACGTCTTTTTCGAACACGCTGATGATCCCGAGAGCGAAGCTGCCTTTTAAGTCCCGCGCGGCTCGCTTAATAGCGGAGAGAACGTCTCCCGTGTAATAAAAATCGATCAGATGCGCGATCACCTCGCTGTCCGTATCCGAAAAAAGCGTTACGCCTTTTTCCCGCAAAAATTCGGCAAGGGCGAGATAGTTCGTTATGATCCCGTTATGTACGACGGCGAATTTGGAATAGCGCGACGCGAAAGGGTGGGCGTTTTTATCGCTCGCGCCGCCGTGGGTCGCCCAGCGCGTGTGTCCGATCCCGCATTTTCCTTCCGCGGGCGTTTCTTTCAGCGCTTCTTCGAGGTGCCGGATCCTGCCCGCGCGCTTCTCCAAAAAGATATGCGAGCCGTCCGTTATCGCGACTCCGCTGCTGTCGTAACCTCTGTATTCGAGATTTTTCAGTCCGTTCAAAAGAACGGGAACGGCGTTTTCCCGTCCCGTATATCCTACGATGCCGCACATACTCTCCTCCTTTTCGCGTCGCTTATTCTATATGCGGGAGAGGCGGGACTTGACAAAAGCGGCATTTTTAATTTTCGCTTTGAATCGGCAACTTTTCGCTCTTTCGCATACAATATTATATGGAAAATTTGACTTTCGGAACGGATGGAATTCGCGGAATATACGGCAAGACTTTGACGGACGGCGACGCGTTTCGCCTCGGAGCGGCGCTCGGCTCTTCGGGTGACGTTTTGATCGGATCGGATAACCGACCTTCTTCTCCCTCGCTCGTGTCTGCGCTGGCGGCGGGAGTCGCTCGCGCGGGCGGCAGGGCGGTTTATACCTCTCTTATAACGACGCCGGCGCTTTATTACTGCCTGACGAGGCGGGAAGAAACGTACGCGGTTATGGTGACGGCAAGTCACAATCCCCCCTCGCATAACGGGCTGAAAGTTTTTTCGAGAAGCGGAAAACTTTCGGAGGAGGAGAGAGATCGCGTAACGGAGAAAATGGCGTCATGCACGTACGCCCCCTCTTACGCCGCCGTTCGAGGCGATCCGTCCATCTTATCTTTATACGAGGAATTTATTTTGTCCTTTGCGGGCGATCTTTCGGGCGTAAAGGTGGCGGTGGATTTCGCGGGCGGAGCACTCTTTGCGTTCAAAGAACTATTGAAAAAAACGGGCGCCACGGTTTTTCCCCTGAACGATCGGAGAAACGGCGATCGGATCAACGAGGAAGCGGGCGCGCTTTTCCCTTCGGTTACGGCGCGCGCGGTCAAAGAAGTATCGGCGGATATGGGCTTTGCGGCGGACGGAGACGGCGACCGTATCGCGGCTGTCAATAAAGGCGGCGAGATTTTGGACGGGGATAAGATCTTATATCTTCTCGCGTGTAAAATGAAAGAAGAAGGAACGCTTCGGAAGAACACGATCGCGCTTACCGTTATGACGAACAGCGGCGTATTGGAGAGTTTGGAGAAAAAGGGGATCCGCGCGCTATCCTGCGCCGTCGGTGACAGCGCCGTAACGAAAGCGATGGAAACGGAGAAACTCAGCCTCGGCGGCGAGCAGTCGGGGCATATCGTTCTCGGCGACCATTTAATGACGGGAGACGCGCTCCTCGTCGGAACAGCGCTTATGAAGATGATAAAACAAGAAGGCGACTTGCCCGATCTTTCGGGACTCAAAGTCTATCCGCAGATCCTTTTGAACGTTCCCGTTCGGGATAAAAAAGCCGCGCTGACGAACGAGGTAAGAGAGGCGGCGGAAAAAATCAAAGAGAGCTTCGGGGTCGGGCGCGTCCTCGTCAGAGAGAGCGGAACGGAGAACCTTGTTCGCGTTATGACGGAGCACCCTTCAAGGGAAAGAGCGGAAGAAGCGGCTTCGGCGCTCGCCGAGTTGATCCGAAGAGGCGGCCTACGGTAAAAAAAGAGGCGGGATCAGGGCATAAAAACGGGAAAGCAAGCGATTACTTTCCCGTTTTTGTTTGTTCGAAACTTTACAAATCGCGCCGGAAATGATAGAGTAGTATCGAAAAAGCGAGGTAAAAGTATGACAAAAGAAAGATTCGTTGCTTTTTTTGACGCGATCATGGCGATCATTATGACGATCGTCGTTTTGGAATTCGTGATCCCGGGCGGAACGAAATGGTCGGACCTTACCGTCCTCGGTTATCAGATCGTCGCGTATGCGATCTCCTTCTTTTGGCTCGGCGGAATGTGGATCAATATCCACGGCTTGTGGCACGACGTGGACACGATCGACCGCAGCGTTCTTTGGGCGAATATCGCGATGCTTTTCTTTTCTTCGATGATCCCCTTCCTCGTCGTGTACGTGGGTCGGAATATGAACGAGCTCGTTCCGCAGCTTTTATACGGGATAGATGTTCTTTTGATTACGATCTTTAACGAACTCAGTATCGAGCTTCTCGCGCGGCATCACGAATGTATGAGAAAAAATCTAAAATCCGTTCGCATTTCCATGGCGATCGATATTTCCGTTAAGATCATCGGAATCGTGATCGGGATCACTCTTTTCCCCGCGGCAATTATGATCTCGGTTTTGATCGCGATGCTGTATCTTGTTATCAGCCGAACGATAAACGAAAACAAGGAAAAAAAGGCGAAAGAAGAGTAAGGATCGGGAAGGGCGCAAGCGGAAGCGCGCTAAAAACGCGGCTCTTTTTTACACTTTTATTCGGCTTATGCGGCGAAAATGGAAAATTCCGAAAAAACGCTTGCAAACGCCGCCGTTATGCACTATAATACAAAAGTACTTGGGGATATGGCTCAGTTGGTAGAGCGATACGTTCGCATCGTATAGGTCAGGGGTTCGAATCCCCTTATCTCCACCAAAAACAGTCTAAGGCGAATCCGCTTTAGACTGTTTTTTATCCAAACCGAAGCGGAGCGAGGTTTGGCATATCATCAAG
>OCTW011618188.1_pt1 | contig 10764 bp, 8 predicted proteins | sample 1539671 | NCBI WGS metagenome assembly OCTW01 (sample SAMN02144230, study PRJEB22623) | gut metagenome | biome: sheep rumen | host: Ovis aries | place: New Zealand
TCAGGAGTTTATTGATTTGATAAGTATATTATATAAGGTGGAACTGGAGAGCATTCTTCTCCATCGGACAGAAGAAGAGGTGCTGACAGCCAGGAAATTAGAGTCAATACCTGTACTCAATGAGCTTGATCAGCGGGCACTTGCACTGCTAGCCAAGATAAAGAGTAAAAAGGTGAAAGCATCCAGCAAGTTAGTGCATGCATTGAATTATATGCGCAACAACTGGACGGAACTGATTGCCTACAGAGATATAGGAAGTGTTTTGATAGATAATAATTGTTGCGAACGTGCAGTCCGGCCATTTACCAACCTGCGGAAGAGCTTTGGTGGCTTCAGCAGCGAGAAGGGTGGTGAGGTTGCAGCTGCATGGCTCACATTCATAGAGACATGTAAGCTACAGAAGAAGGCTGCATTTGATTTCTTCAACGACTTCTTCAAGAAGGTTACCGAGGGCAGGAGTGATTACGAACTCATTGCCCAAGAGGTATTAGGTTAAAAACGTATAAAAACAACAAAATCCAATTACCTTATGATTTCCAAGAACCCCAGCAAATGCTGGGGCTAAGGCTTATGGCGAAAAGGGGTTGGATGCTTACCTACAATAAGATGAAGTGCAGAAAGATAGTAGGAATGCTGCTGAAGCTGATGAAGATGGTGGAGGGGGAGATGGAGAGTTTTTCTCAACGGGGAAACCGTTGAGCACGGGGAGAATGTAAGAATCCAAGTAATAACGGAAATGTCGTTGTTTATGATGCATTTCACATTTGACAAAGATCTAACGTATGCTCATTTGCAGTTTTTTGCTAAAACTGTGAAATGCATGATGCTGGAGGAATTCTCATTTGAGAATAGTGGCCTGTTAGATATTTGTTTACCTGACGGAATAGTTTCGCTTGAAGAATTGAATGATATATGTCTTAAGAACAAAGACGATGCAACCTTTTATGTTTCCACACCATCTCACCCAGAAGTGGAGTATGTATCCAGACGATCAAGGCAAATTCCGAATTTAGAGACGAACTTGTATTTAAACGGACTTCAAATTTCCTTTGACGAATATAAGGAGAACAGAAGTGGAATAGACTACCTGAGTCTAGCAGATAGGATGCTTGTCGCGTTTATATGTATCAACACAGACATTACGAATTACTTTTTCTTTAAGGCGAGTGATAAGGGCGTTTTTAATTGGGATGAGAAGTATAAGCCTTGCTTGATTGATATAGAAAGACTGCGTAGATTTAAGGGTCAAATTGCTCTTGCTGCTACAGAAAAGAGCGTTAAGAAGGATTTGCTTAAGGATAGTGTAAAAGGCTTATTCATGGATTTCGCCTATCAATGTGGCTTTCTCGCTTTCTGGAGCTGTCTGTTGGATGTGCTAACATGTCCTTGCTGCACATCCCAAGAGAAAGAAGTACTGGGTAATTTGGTTCAGTTCATCTTGAAAAACTATTCCAATATCTATGTTTATCACCTGGTGGTAGAAGCGGACTGTATTAAAGGAGGAGATAAAATAGAGACAAGAGGTTCTGCTGAGAATACTACAAGGGTGAAAATGTACTTTACTATGGCAGATGATAGACCAGTCTTGATGAGGCTGGATTTGCCGCATGAAGGGCATCCATACGTGCATATTAATATAGATGATGGCGTTGAAAATATTCATGTGCCTCTTTCTGAGGTGGTAGTTGGAGATGAATATGACCATGTGTTCGATGAGTTACAATCAGCCTTGCTTAAATACAATTTCAATGCGACGAAGTATTATCATTCGCCTGTAGCCAAGGACAAAGAGATAATGAAGGATATGCGCTATCGCACCGCTATCCTGAATTATTCCATTTGTGCATTCTTCTATACGATGATAGGCAATGCAACTATAATTTGTCATGACCCTGTAATCATTAATGCCAGAGCAACGCTTGAAGAATTATTGGAGAGTGATGGCTTTAAGAAAGTAGAATTGGCAGAACTAAGTCCCAATGATATACTGGGTATGGCGATGAATGAGATAAAGGAATAAAAGAGTATGGCTTTTGATATAGGTCGTTTTTTTGACGTTGATAGAGACATCTACAAAGAAAAAGGTGTTACTGTATATCAATTTAAAGATGAGCTTGTTGATGAGTTTGTCAATGATTTTCTTGTTCCATTTCGTCAAGCATACATTTCGGATGAAGATTTGAATAATGGTATTGATAATAAAGTTTGGAAAAGTAAATCAGAAGCAGTTTCAGAACAAATACCTACAAAAGCTAATCTGAAGTCGGGTGAGTTTTCTGAAATATTGATGTACTTTTTATGTATTAACTTTCATTGTCCAGATGCCAATGTTACACCGATGAAATGGAGATGGAAGGAAACCCAAGATATGCCTTGTCATCTATCTGATATTGTATTGTTGAAATGCTTGGATGAATATAATCCATCAGAAGATGATTATATGTTCTTGTTAGAGTCAAAAGGTAGGGCTGTTGTTTTATCTGACGGTAATAGAACAAGTTCAATGAATGCCGGTATAGATGGCGCGTTGAAAGATAGAGTGTCAAGGGCTGGTAAATTAGTTGCCTATATGAGGTCGAAGTACAACCATGACCACCTATTTAGTTTGGCCAGAAAAGTGAAAAGGTTTAGTGAGCCTGTAGATGAGGATTTTATAGAATATAAGAAGTTTTTCAATGCAGCGATAGTTGTAGATCGTTTGTCATTGGATAAGCATATTGATAACATCAAGCCCGAAAAGCTAAAAAAGGCTCAGGAAAAAGAAATCAACTTGATAGCTGTTCCACTTTGTGGCATGAAACGTGTATATGAAAGAATGTATGAAGGTATATTGAATATAGAAGATGGCGCGGAGTAAGCTTTTTCAGTGGATTAATGATTCGGAAGCTTTCGAGATGATGGGTAGCTATCATGTAAATGATTTACCGTTGTATGAGTTCCGAAAATGGCAGGATGATTTTTATATCACTCTGCTTAACCACATGTTCTTTACTCTTGAGGATGTCAAAGATGGAAACTATTCGATAAAAGAGGATGAACTTAGAGAAATAGCTAAAGGTTTGTTAGTATACTCGGATAATGATACTCAACAAGAGTTTGAGGATATTGACAAAGAAGAAAACCATCTATATGTTGCAGCTATATATTATCTTGTCGGGTATGAAGCAATTGCTTCCTATTTGTTGAAAGACAAGGATTACACAAGTTACCCCAATATTTATTCGAAGCTAATCTGCTACTTATTGCAAGGTGGAAAAGAAATAAATGGAGATAATATAAAATCACTTAGTCTGGAATGGTGGATGAACCGCTTCCTAAATACAGGTAATGAAAAATGCTTGTCAAGAGTTATAGGTGAAGTTGAAAGTATTTGTGATAAATACAGATTTAATGACCTTGATGAATTTTTTGACTGCCATATATTGCTTCACATTTTGAGAAAATTCTCGCACGACAATCTGTGGAATGATTTAAAGCGATATGATTTCGGTTTTAAATGGAATGATTATGTGTCTTTTTCGAGACAACAAGGAATACTCCAGTTTTTGAAATCGCAAAGGGATGCAATAGATAAAGGGCTGTTGACATTTGAACGGTCTTTCAGCTTGAAGATGCCAACAAGTGCAGGCAAGTCGTATATTACGGAACTGCTTGTTTATAGTGAACTGCATAAGAATCCTGATGCAAAGGTTTTGTACTTGGCACCCCTCCGTTCATTGAGTCATGAATTACGTCAAAGGTATGATGAAGTTGGGGAAGCCTTAGGGTTTAAGTGCTATGCAGCATATGGTGGTAACTCATCTACTTTGAACCAAAGCAAGTTGCAGGCGGCGTCGCTATTTATTACTACGCCAGAGTTTTTCTCTTCAATGGAAGGTGGTGATGAAAGCATTCTTGATGAATATACACTTGTGATTTGTGATGAAGGTCAGCTCTTGGATAGTGTAAGCCGTGGAATACACTATGAACTGTTGCTTTCACGAATAAAAAAACGGGGTGTAGCCAGGTTCTTATTCATTTCTGCAATCATACCAAATATCTATGAGGTAAATACATGGCTTGGCGGTAGTAGAGAACAGGTTGGAGATAGTAAATACCGACCATGTGAAATAAGACTGGCTGTTGCAGAGAAGCAGAAGATGAATGTATGCCTGAATGTCTATGATAACAATTATGAGCAGGTAAAGTTTACAATCCCTACATTCTTAGATAAGAGCGAGAACAAAAAGGCAAAGATTGGTAATAAGATAACAAGGGCATGTGCTTTGGCGCTGAAAACATCAACAGCTGGTTCAACGTTGGTTTTTACTTATTTCAAGAAAAAGTGTCAGCCGGTATGCGAGGAACTGCTAAAACTGAATGCTGAACATAGATATGGCGAAATTCTTGTTGACTCTGCTAATGAGGATGATCTGATGAAATTGTATGAGTATGTGTCATATCAATATGGTGAAGATTATCCTCTTAGTACATACATCAAACATGGAATGGCCTACCATAATGGTGCTCTGCCGCAGGATGTGAGAGAGTATATAGAGGACTACTACAGAAAAAGGAAAATTAAGTTGCTTGTTAGCAACAGCACCTTGGCAGAAGGTGTAAACCTTCCAATAAGGACGCTCATTGTTCATTCTTTGGCAAATTTTGACTATAACAAGAATAGGACATATCTGATAGATAGTACAGAGATAAGGAATATACTTGGACGTGTGGGCAGGGCTGGCAGAGAGAAGTATGGTCTTGTTATATTGCCAGAATACGATCAAAAGCAATTTAATAAAGTGGTAACTGCTCTTAAAGGCGATGGCATTCATGAAATAAGGGGTATATTTTTTGAGCTGATACAACAGATAAAGGATTATAGAAGGGAACTCACGGAGCAAGAATTAAATACCGTGATGGAGAAACTTGGTGCATCCACCGCCATTGACACAATGTTGCTGCGCAATTACGGAATTGGTGACGAAGAAAAAGTCGTCGAAGATAGTATTAGTGACTCCTTGGCTTATCATCTTTCGGATGATTCCGCCAAAGCATATATCAGGAAGTCATATGCCGTAAGATACAAGAAGGTTTCTCAGAATGTGGATATTGAGAATATTGGATTGTTGAAACAGTCAGGCCTGGATGTCGATGATTTTGTGGAGTTGGAGAAAATCAGCCTTGATGTATTTGATAAAAAGCTTCAAAATGAAACCGTTAATGATGAACATTGGCTTGGCGAAATCTATTCTCTCATATATGGATTGCCATCTATGGCTAGGGTGATAGATGAAATAAAAGATGCTGATGAGAAAGAGTCTATTTTGGATGCTGGTCGATGGGTGGAGATTGTAAATCAATGGATGAAAGGTGCTCGGTATTGTGAGATTGCAGAACGGATGGATTTGCCTGTTGATGTTATTATGAGTATTCTGAATCACGTTCAATATCATTTCTGTATCCGGCTGCAACAGCTAATTAGATACTTGGAAGCAAAATATGAGTTTGACAATGACAACTTGAAGCTATTACCAGACTATCTTCGCTATGGTATATGTGAAGAAGAGCATGCTGCTATGATAAAAGAGGGCTTGACTGATAGGATAGCCCTTCATATAGTGGGCCAGTATGCTTTAGAGGTCCAATTAATATGGAATAGCTATAAAGGGTTACGTCGGGCTTTGAGAATAAATTGTTCTGATGTGGTAATGTATATGATAGGGCATGACGTACCGAAACTAACTTTAGAAAAAGTGAAAGCGTGGTTAGGTATATAATAATGACATTAAGATGAATTATGAAAATAGCATTGAAAGCTGAAGTTATAGCGGATATGATAGTTACAGAACCTGTGACTGCCAAACTTCATCCTTATGATTTTGAGATTTATAAGGAGAATGATAAACTATGGCTTAAGGTTACGAAACCAGTGAACGATTATGATGAGTATTTACCAAAGGCTTTTGTTAAAAATGGTCAGGTACATGTTGAGATAGCGAAAAATGACATCTTTAATGATTTGTTAGACTGGCTACAGTATATTGAGGCGATGGGTGCTTTTAATATACAAATAGAGCGTATATATTGGGATAGGCCTACTTTCTGCTGGATAGCCGAGACGGAAGAAGAGCATATGAAGACACCGCTGTCGGAATATACCAGAACACCGAGAAAATGGCAGACTTCTAAGCGGTTAGTAAACAGTAATTTGTGGAATATCGTCATATATCGAAGGCAGTTGAAGGACATATACATACCATTTACGTATTATAAAGAGGGTCAACGATTCTTTAATAATTTCAACTACTACTTCGCGTATATAAATTTCTTTATGATGTTGGAGTATTGCTTTGCTGAAGGGAAATTCAAAACGGCTGATGTCATTAAAAACTTCAAAGAGGCGAAACTGTTGCAAATGTGTATTTTGGAGTTCCTTACCATGAATAAAAGAAATGTAGGCGATACACTTTGGGATGATCTAGGAAAGGAGTGTAGGAGGAGAAACAAGGAGTTAGATTTAGATGGTTTGATTTATTTGTTTGTAATGCTAAGGGGCGAATTGTCTCATGCCTCTACGAAATCGGAAAGGACGTATCGTGATGATAATGAGTTGCGTCCTTTTGTGGTAGCTATAAGCACGATTTGTTTCCTGGTATGCGGCCATTTACAGATTTATGGCTTCATAAGAGAAAATGACAAGCTGAAGGATATAGATAAAAATATAGAGAAGTATCGAGCAATGCTTGAAGAGATAGATGGAAGATAACTATATGGTGATTGCCGTTGAGGAATTACTTATGACGAATACGTGTCCTCTGTTGGGCAATGCTCTAAATTATGGGGATTAATTTGGAATAGAACACGATGATGATATATCATTATACAACGATACAGACGCTCGCCTTGATATTGAAGCATAAGACGATTAGATTTAATCGTTTGGACAGGGTGGATGATTTGGAGGAGTCTGTGTATGGCTCTGGCCCAACAAGTGCTAAGCTGGCCCAATATTGTTTTGTGTCCTGTTGGACAAAGAGTAATCGGGAAAATCTATCGCTATGGAATATGTACACTAGATACAAGGGGGTTCGGATTGGAATCGACGAAATGCCCTTTGTGACATATAAAGTAAATGAGAATTTCAAAAGTTTCTTCAAATCGCCAATGGGGATGGGGATTGATTACTTCTATTCAAGTTTTATGAACGAAGCTAAGCTATATGACATAGAATATGTGGACAATCCAGAAGAAAAGATACATGAACTGATACAACCTGCAGGGAAAGAGGGAATGTATATTCTGGCACCAAACATTGGCATTTATAAGCGGAAGGAATGGTCTATACAGCAGGAGTCGAGATTTAAGGTAATGGTTCAGCCTATCAATATGAACTATGTTATGAATAATGCAAATACGGAAGATAATGGATTTGATACTATCTTGAAAATGGTAGAAAGCATTGGCCCTTCTATTGCACAGAGCAGGCCTATATGTAAGAAGTATATTGATTTACCTTTGTTACCGGAGAAATTGGAGAACATTGAGATTATGATGGGACCACTGACCAGCGAGGCTGACAGGATTATAGTAGATGCACTATTGGCGTCTTATCCTAATGCAAAGGTTAAAGATAGTACGTTCCTTGGAAAGATGAGGGAGAAAGTGTGAGATGACACAGGAAGAACGTTGGATAATTCGATATGAAGAAGTGGTTGGCTTTATTGAGTCTAACCATAGGAATCCGTCAAAACACCGGATTGAGGAGCATGATATGCTTAACTGGTACAAGGCCAACAGGAAAGCTCTTAATGCTGGGAAGATGAAACCTGAGAGGGTAGAGAAGTTTAGAAAACTTCTGGAAATGACGGAACAGTATAGGAGGAAGAACCAGTATGAATAGTGGTCGCGATAATATCGCAACATACGGGACAAGATAAATTAAAGGAATGAGGCAGCTTGATACATATCATAGCGGGATGGCTGGGTATCTGATGGACTTCGGGTTTGGAGGGTGCCCTGCGGAGTGGTGCAGGGCTTGGCGGCTATCTCAACGGGTGAACCGTTGAGCACTGTTAGTATATGAGCATCCCCCGATTCGGCTTTTCGTGAGCTGGGTCGGGGGATGTCTGTTTTTGATCACTGGCGGCGGTAGTTGCCGATGACCTTGTAGATTTCGACGATGATGTCCTTGGGAATGCTGGACTCTTCGGGAGTGCCATCGACCATCTGTGTGAAGTTGATGGACACGGCCAACTGTCATATCAAGAATCGGCCAACTGCCACATCAAGAATCGGCCAACTGTCACATCAAGAATCGGCCAACTGCCACATCAAGAATCGGCCAACTGCCACATTTATTGTTAAAAAAGTGGCTGAATTTGAAATTTAATTTGTATCTTTGCACCAAAATAGTCAAGAATATGGAATATAAGAAAAGAATTGCAGACCAAATACTGGCAGATAAGTTGGAAGCTTCAGGTGCTGTTCTAATTGAGGGACCAAAGTTCTGTGGTAAGACAACATTAGCTAAGCAACAGGCAGGTAGTGTTCTGTCAATGGCAGATCCTGATAAGTTGAGTCAGAACTTAGCTCTTGCAAAAACGAATATTACGAAACTTTTGGTTGGTGATACGCCAAGGCTGATAGATGAATGGCAGATTGCTCCCCAGTTTTGGGATGCGGTGAGAAATGAGGTGGATAGACGAGAGGATGATGGACAGTTTATACTGACTGGTTCTGCTGTACCTCCTAAACCGAAGAAGGATAAAGAGGGAAATGTGATACAGGAGGAACAGATACATCATACTGGAACTGGAAGAATTTCACGTCTTAAGTTACGTACGATGACATTATGGGAGTCGGAAGACTCAACAGGAATGGTAAGTTTGGGTGAATTATTTAAGAATCCAGAGTCTGTTGATGGTGAAAGCCATATAGATTTGGATAGACTCGCATATCTTACTTGTCGAGGTGGATGGCCAAAGGCTGTGCTGAAAAAGAGCGATAAAGCTGCTCTTGCACAAGCATTCGACTATTTCGACTCTGTGGTTAATAGTGATATCAAGAGAGTGGATGATGTAGATAGGGATGAGGAACTAGCCAAACGCATCATGCGTTCTTATGCTCGTAACCAGGCTAGTCAAGCAACGGCTGGAACAATATTGGCAGACATCAAGAACAACGGTGATGAGCAAATGTCTGAGAATACTGTGTACAGTTACATTAAGGCGCTAAGGGAAATCTTTGTTATAGAAGATTCTATTGCGTGGAATCCAAATTTGAGGAGTAAGACAGCTATCAGGACTTCGGATACTCGATATTTTATAGATCCATCCATTGCTACAGCAGCTTTGGGTTTGGGTCCAAACGATTTGATTAATGACTTGAATACGTTTGGCCTTATTTTTGAAACACTTGCTGTGAGGGATTTACGTGTCTATGCAGAGTCGTTGGATGGAAAGGTCTACCACTACAGGGACAAGAATAATCTTGAGTGCGATGCGGTCGTTCATCTTCGAAATGGTTCTTACGGTCTGATAGAAGTAAAGCTCGGAGGATATGAATTAATAAAAGAAGGGGCTGAGAGTCTAAAAGCACTATCAGATAAGATTGATACTACTAAGATGAAGAAGCCTTCCTTCTTAATGGTTTTGACAGGTGTTGGTGACTATGCATACAAGCGTCCAGAGGATGGGGTGTTAGTAGTTCCAATCGGATGTCTAAAAGAATGAATAACGATTATTGATAAGGAAGTATAATTTAAAATATAATATTTACCTTTACTTTACCTCCCTGCGGGAACAGTGACCTTTGGTTCTTAAGACTCACTCCGTTCGAATAAGCGGTAAAGCCGAGCGGCGCCATGAATTCAAAAAAGTGATTTATGGCAAGTAGCAATGATTTTGAGAGAAAACGGGAAGGCTATCACTAAGTGTCAGGTGCTTAAGTCAAAGTAGTTTGGCAAATTTCTAAGGAAAATCTTTGGAGTTTCTAAGAAAAAGTGTAATTTTGCGCACGAAAGCAAGCAAAAATGATACCTATGGATAAGTATGATGTGCTGATAGCCTCTTATGGAAGATTGCCAAAGCTGTGACTCCAGGATCTGCAGAGCTGTATTATTTCTTTGCTGCAGTAGAAGAGCCAGATATGGATGAACTAAGCAAAGCCGAAATCGCTTCTTTAGATAAATCTATGGCTGAATATAAGGATATGTCGCCTTGGGAATTGTCAGATAAATCGCATGACGAGGCGTGGCATGAGGCATGGGATGTTCTTCAAAATTCTGCAATGGATCCTTATATGATTGCTAAAGCAGGAGGGGCTTCAGACGGATTTGTAGAGTATTTGAAGGATCAGGATGCCATAGATAATTTCCTGAAAGGTAATGGTTAACCTGAAAGGGCTACGGATTTGGCTGCGGTTAAGAAAATGACTGCCGAATATGAAGACGCTTCACCTAAGATACTGAAGCGCTTCGGACTTGTATAGGATATTCTATTAATTTCATATTTGATAAGATTAGGTTACATCGGTAGATGTGACCCTTTTATGGTTTGACTAATACACACAATTATATGTCTGAAAGGAAAAGAATTTATCTGTGCTTGGCTCACATCCCCTCTGGGGCCCCTAGACTAAGTCTCAAGGGACAGGTCTGAAAAATATAGTCACTATCGTACGCAACGCTGGTTAAAGGCATCGCTTGACATTGGTCGGTCGGTGCCTTTCTTATTTTGGCAGAGCGGAAAAATTGTTAATTTGGCTTTGATTTTGATGCTATTT
>OCTW011223113.1_pt1 | contig 10763 bp, 9 predicted proteins | sample 1539671 | NCBI WGS metagenome assembly OCTW01 (sample SAMN02144230, study PRJEB22623) | gut metagenome | biome: sheep rumen | host: Ovis aries | place: New Zealand
TATTTACATGGAATATACTATAGGAGAGCATATACTATAAGTGTATGTATATCTTCCTTTTGCAAATAATCCCTTGCTAAAAATGGCTGAAATATTGCACCATAATTATAGCAACAAGAATTATGCCAATACGTCAAAGGTCGCTATCGGAGAATTTAACTAATATTCTCTAAATTGCACAAACTCAAAAGTCACTTCTTTTTTACCATCGCCTAAATCTTTCACTTTGCGTTCGGAGGTAGAGGCAAGACAAGTATAACCCGCCATTTTGAGCATATCAACCAATTGATAACATAGGGTCAGTTCACCCATGATATGCACGACTGCCTCTTGAGGAGGAGCAATCGCTTGCACTTGCAAGAGATATTGTACCGCCAATTCGTTGATTTGTTTCGGCGAAAGCGTCGGATCAATCTGCGGGAACGGCAAGTCGCGGATTTCGCCGTATTTGCCAGCTGCCGCTAATTGTGTTTCATTCCAATCCGTGGAAGGATGATTTGAGAGATTGATGAGCACATGTTTATTGGCGTTATGTTTTGTCTTCTCAATTTTCTTCTCATTAAAAATGGGAACTATCAAATTTATACTATTCCGCAAGATGTTGATAAGTTCATCGCTATTTTTAGCCGAATTATTATTGACTTGATGAGCAATGCTATTTCTAATTGCATTTATGTCTTGAGCAGCTTTGCATAAATCAGAATAATGCTGTTTGCGTATTAATATCTGTTTATTTTTGTTAATTTCATCAAGAGAAAATTTGTCCTTATTCTTTTTAACATTTAGTAATATTTTGGCGAAGTCACTATTATCGACATCGTTCTCGAAATCTAATTCGCATATTTCTTGCACATAGGTTAATATTGCCTCTAATAATGAAATATATGAACATGCATAGTTTTGATGTTCAAAGTACCATTTTGCAATTTGGAATTGAAATTCAGATTCCGTTTTGCAATTAAAGCGCTTAATATAATCACTGATTGTATGAGGAAGGATGCAATTTGGAATAGGTGAAAACGTATCGTTCTTCATGGCATTAAGATTGCTTACCTGTTTACTTATTCCGTCCAAATATCCTAACCCCATAACATCGGAGAATGTTGATAGTCTTTTAGATATATCTCGTCTATTTTCTCTTTCGATTAATTTGGATATCATTTGAGCATTTCCAAATTCTTTAAAACTATATGCTCCTACCAGCCAGTTATTGACATTTAGTATGCTTGTCATCTCAACTATGGGCGTGTTGCCACTATGCTCTTGCTTTGCCTCGAACATTCCATACAACACACTCTTAATGTTAATATTCTTATTGCTGACAAATTGCAAATAGATTAAAAGGTTCATCATGTAGAATGGAATCGAACGAAATGAATGAGTAATGTCAATATACAATTCATCCCCTTTGCTGAGATACTGTTCAATACCTAAAATCTTGGCAGCATTCTCTTGCAGTTCATCGGCATTTAATCCATAGTGGATTAATACTACTTTTGAATCTTTACCTAATGCGTTCTCAATTTTTTCAGGTGACGGAATTTTTAGTGCAGATTGTGAGTTAGATTCTTCACAAACTTGACATAACTCAAGCGCATAGTTATCGTCATACTCAACATTATTACGAGAGCAAAAAGCACGATATACCTCTTCCCACATAGACTTAACTGTTCCAATCATTATAACTCTATCAATGCTATAATGTTGCACAAGCGCATCAGCCATGAATGATGTTTCAATCATATCGGTTTCCGAAAAAGCATATTTCGCCGTTTCGTATTTCCGTTTTGATGTCTCGGTTTTGTCAATTATTCTGCCTGTGCCGATACAAGATATCAATACTTTTGCCATAGTTATATCTCCGTGAAAGTTAGTTTAACAAAACCCATGAGAGCAAACGCATCTTTGCAAATGGCAATCTTGCGAGATTTGTATTTCTTTTTGCCTGCGTTGCGCCCGAATTCCCATTCTCCGGTATTGGTATAATCGTCAAATTGCCAATCACCCGTAATGGAGTGGAAACCGGCTCCGGCAGACATCTTGATTACACATTCATTATCATTACACTCGTCAATGATATCTTGCAACTGATCAATGCTTTTTATAATCTGTTGGGCATACTCTCCTTGGGAATACTCATCAAAGAATTCTGCTTCCTTGTTAAGATACTCGAACGTATGGTTATTAATGATATCACAAATAGCATTAGCAATATTACGAGACTTCATTATCTCGTTTTTCTTATCCGCTTTCGGTTGCTGACCGCTAAATTGTGCGAACAAGGTATCTGCAAACAAAGCTGTACCCTCGGCACTCATTGTCGGAACAAGGCACTCATATATTGTATTGAAGCCGTTTGGCTTGTAATGCGGATTGTTACCTCCTTGCAAGTTATGCTTCCAGCCGCCAGACCAATCTTGACCGTCTCGGAACAGATTGTAGATTTTGGTATTCACCAATTCTGTTTGCTTGAACTCGATATCACTCAAACGGACATATCGCATGAAGTTGGAGCCATCGTTTATCTTGCCGAACACATCATTGTCACGCTTCTCTTCATCCCGCAAATAATTAAATAGTACCGAACGAATTGCGCCCTTCAAAGAGCTACCGGCAAGAATCGGATTACCACTCAACTGATTTCGCAGGAATGAATGGATTGGATTGTCGGAAGATGCAGGCAATTCAAGGTGGAAGTCTGAAACTTGTTGCAGTTTTGCTCCCACAAGCTTATCCACTGATTGTGCATTACCGGATACGAACAAATCTGCCATGCGGTTCACATCAATGCCGGCCTCTATCATCTTGTTCATATCAAGATGCCACAACATGCCATCGCGGAGAAGATAGTCCATGCCTTCCACCCAGTCTTTCTCACTCCCTGCACCGATATGCAGGGGAGTGAGAATCTGAGCAGTGACCTTATATTTTTTATTGATAAGTTTTTCTGCCATAGTCTTATAATTTGATTGGGACAAACAATGCTTTACCATTTCGCCAAATAGAATGCTCCACTTCGGGCAAATCCGGTCGCAAATCAACCATCTTGCCTAACGTCATAACTGAGTCCGCTTGGTAGCTGAACACAGATCCTGCTGAAAGCATATAGATCACATTCTTGCGCAACGACTGATTCGGATATGTCGTTATCCAACCGCCACGACGTTGCAGTTCATATGCCGCATTATCTGATGCCAGCATTGCATCAAGCTGCACTTTGGATTCCGGAATAAATGACGACAAGGTTATTACATGGTTAGCATCTTTTGGTAAATCCAGCGTTATGGTTGTCGCTTCGTATTCGAAGTAACCGTTACCGACATTTCGGTCAGTACCTACCCCTTCGAGCGCAAGCAACCGGAGCGCTTCGTCAAGCAGTGAGCAATCGCCATGAGCCATAAAGTAGAGTCCGGAGTAATCACGGAAACTTACCCTATCCATGTAGAACGGATCAGCATTTTCATGCCCTGTTCGATCCGGAATAGCCACGCGTTCCGATACCTGAGATACAACAAAATCGGAGTAAGGCTTTTTGTCATAATCTACGCCAAAGGACATATCCGGTTTCATGAGATATTTCCCGCATATCGAACAGGTGTCAAACGGATTACCTCCATTGATCGCCTGATTGAACGCAGAAAGTTCCAGCCAGCAGACCTTCTTGTACTCCTTTAGTTTCGTCGGGTCTTTAGCCTTAACTTGCGCTTGTTGCGGTCTTGGCAGGAATAGTATGGCATCCGTCTGCTTGTCTTTCTGATAGAAAGGAAACAAGCTGCTGATAGTGCATCCCAAATCACCGTCTGCCGGTATCTCTTTGCCTAATTTGGCAAGACATGCAGTTAGTGCGGCATACATAGCGTCAGAGGATATGGTTGCCAGACTCGTTCCATAATCCTCTCGTACCGAACCGATGTGCAGCGGCGACGTGAAATGCAATTTATAGATTTTTAATTGCAGTGCCATAACTTTATGCTTGCCAGTTATTCGTTTCAGATAACTCGGCTATTTGCAATTCGCCGAATTTCACTTGTCCGTAACCTCTTGAGCCGCTACCACCGAGGTAGTCATTCTCAATCAGCCGCAATCCGCGTTTAACCATATCCAATAATGCTTTCTCGTTGTCATCATCCCATACATTAATCACAAATTCAACTGCGAATTGAGCACCAGCCGGCACACGTTCCGACTGACGAGGATGTTCCGCTGTCCCTTTGATGCGGTCAATAACATTCTCCCACTTTCCTTCGGTGTAGGGCATATCAAGATTATCGCAGTTCTTTAAGGCCTTCTCTGATTCTGTTGTCAGATAAGCATCGCGTACGATAATCTTGGATGGTTGATTGGTCTTTTGGAAACCAAAGAGGTTATTAACCTTCTCATTCCCGCCGACCTTTGCAGCACCTTCAACTTGCTCAAGCAAGCAGCGCATTTTACCTTTCAATGAACTGCCCGGTATATACGGCTGATTATCCTTCGTGGATATCTTAATTACAGGATTGTCAATGCCACCGATTTCCACATTTTCACTACTACCACCGATATGCAAACCGGTAAGGATATTGATTGTAGTATTTATTTTGATTTTCTTAACTAATTTTTCCATGACTCAAAGATTTTAAAGATTATTGTTTGGATTCTTCAGCAGCCTTATGGTAAGCCACTATCGCTTCAAAAACCATTATGAAGTTCTTGAATTGTTGCTCATTCCTAACTCTGTCAACAGCATCGGCAATGACGTAGTAGAAGTCATTGATTTTCGACTTCTTGTCCTTTGCACGACCTACCGCATACGCCAGTTTCGGCTTAAGCAGAATAAATCTCGTCGGGTCATACCCTTCCATTTGTTGACGCTTTACCTCTCCGAAGAATTTACGCAATTGGCTTGTGGTGAGTTTATTGTCTGCCGACTTCTCTCTACCGTTTTTATCTTGGATAATGTCATTTGTTCCAAGATGCTTGCCAAAACGCTCTGCAAAATCTACAGAGGCTTTTGTTACTTTTACCTCAATTTCATTTTGAGGAATTTTTTCTTTCCATTCCATATGTTAATAGATTTACTGTTAATTACATTTTAGTTCAAGTTCTGCCCAGCGGCATGCGAGGGCAATGAGTTCATAATTACGCGCCGTGATGAGCTGCTTGTCTTTAAGATCTTTGCAGAATGATTTGATCTCATCAGACTTGCCTTCGCAGAATCGCTTCAAGAAATAGGCGGTATTCCACAAATAGCGCATCTCTCCACGTTTGCGAATCTCGTTGAGTTGCATTATACGGTGCAGAATAGAGCGAGGCATGTTTCCTTTACTACACAACTCGATGAATCGCATTTTGAATTGATGAACGTAATCATACTCCTTCCAGGATATTGTCACGCCAAGCATTGTAAAAGCGTTCTTTTCGCCTCCATTGAAATGTTTACTCGAATCTTCTGCTTCTCCCGCCAATTCCGCTGCTTTGGCAATCGGGAATTTATTCTTGACAATAGCGATACCGCCGGAAAGCGTGTTTTGGGGGAATTGATTAACAAATTCATCCCGTATCCGTTTGGCAAAGTCAATGACCACATTCCAAGTGCCTACGACAAATAAGTCATCGCCGCCGGCATAGATGATATCAGCTTTATCGTGATAGTATTGATGCCACATTTTATGTATTGTTCCTCCATCGCCAAAGAAAGCTGTTAAATCTTTTGAGAACTTACTGTATTCTTCCTTCGTCTTGCAGTTACGGAATGCAGCACCTAATCCGTCCACATCCATGCGCAATACACCAAGATAAGATCCCTTGGCATAGTCCTCGAAGTCTTCCTTTATACCTTGCTTTTCGCGCAGTTTATAGCCTTCAGTTATTTGCTTCTTGACCGATGGTAATACACGAATATCTTTATCGTCATCTAAAGGAACTGTTTTTCCTTCTACTCCGGTTACAGCACACACTTGCGGTGTTCCGCCAACTTTCTGAACTTCAAAGAACTCGTTATATCCGTCTTTGAGCAGTGCTTCGAACTTGCGCACCTTTTGTTTCGCAAATTCTACGTTAGTTAACGTGAAGTTGTCGCCAAAAGAGTCTTGGTTGGGAACGACAGCGATATTGAGAGCCAACAATCCATTGTGTTCCTGCCACAGAAACTCTTCTTGCTCTTTGCGGATTTTTTCGATCTGTTCCTTAACGGATTCGTCATTGGGAGCAATAAGATAAAACTTACCTCCTCCGCAATAGATCTCCTCCATCTGAGATGATATGGCCAGAATCTTGTCACACGTCTCTCGCAAATACTTGTCAAGCCAAGCCGATCGCCCTTTCAGGCTGGCTGCTGCTTTCTTTGACGAGATGTCGTAGATAAATTTCTGAATGCCGGAAATATCACCTCCTACAAAAATTTTGTCCTTGTTGTTTTCCATATGGCTATTTGTTTGAGTTAATTTTCTGTTGTTTAATCATTCCATATCCAAGGCTGACGCCTTTGCCGAGACCAATATAGTCCGGCAGGGAAATATTGGTTTTGAATTCGACATCAAAGCCGGTCATCAGGACTCCCTTATACTTGTATATGCTCGTTTCGGATATGTTTGTAACCGAACAGTCGATATTTTTTTCGATATGGATCCCCAATCCCGTACACATTGACAGAATGTTTCCCACAAGAATCTTTTGCAAGAACAATGCACGCTCTGCCACTCCGTCAAGATTCTTGTATTGCTCGTAGTTCTCCTTGTTAAGCGGCAACCATTTGCGGCAGGTATATTTGAATGTTTGCTCCCAAGGTTGGATAAGTACTCTGCTTGGCTCCACTTTATCCACTTTGAATGTGGCGTTTCGGTTCCCTATTTGTAAATCGAAATCGGCATTGGCGAAGAACTGCCCGATGACATCCGTTCCTTCGCCAATGCAAACTATGGCAGCTTTACCGCCTATACGCTTATACTGGATAAGAGGGTAACGATAACGGAAACCATCATCAACGTGATTGTGGAATAATGTATATTCCGCAGGTACTTTGCTAATGATTGCCCCACGGAACATGGGGATCTCTGTCAGGCTTAAATCATTGTCAAAAACAATGGTTAGTACAGGTATTCTAATGATTTCGTCCATATATATTGTTTGTTAATATGCTAATGTGAAATTAGTATTACAAATCAATGTTTTCACACAGATTTATCAATGATGATATGAATATGCTACGGTATTTATCTTCCAATTGTTCAAAAACGAGTTTGACATCAGTATTGTCGTTGAACATAGACACTCCGATTGACATAGCTTCGTTATCACATGGCAATTTAACCTTAGCGGAGTACATCATTTGCTGAATTTGACTAATAAAGGGAAGGTAGAACGGCTCAATCTTAATCGTTTCAATCATGGTTGATATACACGGCTTTCCCAATTTATAGTCAGTCATTGCCTTCTGATAATAATACCGCACATCTAAAACATCTACATCATTTTTCCATCTCTCATTCGTTGCATCGGCATCATTATACTTTTCTTGAGCTAACAAGGCAATGCTTTTCAGATAATACAACTTTGCCGGGTTGTTAAATAGCAGCATTGCGCAATCAATAAACTGGATGGTTTCTTCATAGTCTTTGTTTGCAAAACTGATAATTGCGTTGAGGAAATAATCTTGCGTAGTACTTCCTACAAGTGGCTGCAATTTGTTGTCGCATGCTATAACATCATGCGGATTATATGTAACTGCCAACATCCTATCTGCTGCATAGTATGCTTTTTCCTCCAGCTTACTATTGTCGCTCGCTGCTTTTTTTCGCGCATCTATGGGGAGAGTGGATATATCCTTACGCTGAGAAATTGCATCGCAAAAGATGCGGAAACACTCTTTTGCAGCCAAATCATAATCTTTCGCTTGGAGCGCTTGGTAATACACAGCATACTCTTTAATATCTTTGGCAATAAGTTCTATATCGCTATATTCACCCAAAAATGTATCAATCTCCGGTTTGGACATTATATAATGCAGCCGGATTGGACTCGTAAGATACAATCCACTTAATGAACATACACGACTTAGAGCTACATATAATTGTCCCGGCATGAATACACCTGCACTTAAATCCAGTTTGAGCTTGTCAAAGGTCATGCCTTGACTCTTGTGGATAGTAATCGCCCAAGCTAGCTTAAGAGGGTATTGCTTGAACGTTCCGATTACCACCTCATCTAATTTTCGGGTGATTCGGTTATATCTATATTGAATATTCTCCCATTCTGCTCTATTGACCGGAACTTTCAACTCGTTATCCAACTGCACCATGATAGAATCTTCCGTCAGTTCGACTATTGTTCCCACAGTTCCATTAACCCAGCGATGCATCTTGTCATTATAGGTAAACATGACGCGTGCACCTTTCTTTAATTCAAGTTCTTCAGGAGCAGGAAAACTATTCTTGCGGAAATCGCCTTCAATTATTCCGGTGTATCTGAATATAGGTTCGTCGATAGCATCTATATGAGATTGATTGATATAGTCAGCTGCATCATTTCGCGAAGTGAGAATAAGTTGTTCTTCAGTATCCATCTCATCGTTTCTCATGCCAATCTCATTAATTCGAGATATCTCACTTGGGAATAATCGTCCATGACGGATATTGTTCAGCATTGTCTGAAATTCGGGATCATTCTGACGGTATACTTTTGTAAATTCTATTTTGGGAAGGTTCAGACGTTGTAATACATGCGCATAATAAAAATACGGAGAGGATGTTCCATATTCGTTTTCGAAAAATTCCATTAAGCCTGTTTCATTTCTTTCGACAACAGGTTCCAGTTGATATAAGTCCCCGGAGAATATTATTTGCTTTCCGCCAAATGGAAGGTCGTTGCCCATCGCCTTTCTTAAAACGAAATCTATACCATCGATGATGTCACACCTTACCATAGATATTTCATCAACGATAATTGTATCAACCCGCTTGAGCGTACTCCACTTGTCACGCTTTATATTAAACTGAGTATCTTTCGTTATTGGGGATAGCGGCATGCCAAACATCGAGTGGATTGTAACACCTCCGGCTACTATTGCTGCGACACCGGTTGGTGCTACTACGATGAACTGCTTCTTGACGTTTGCTCTGACATAATGCAAGAATGTAGTTTTTCCTGTACCCGCACGACCTGTCAGGAAAAAACTTGCATTTGTGTCACGTACAATCTTGAGAGCTTCCATTTGCTCCGGATTGTTATTGTCTATTTGAAGTAAGTCCTTTTCCATTCTTGGAGAACTAATCTAGCTCTGTTTTCTGATTTCAAGTGCAAAGGTAGTGCTTTGTTGTGCAGCCTATTTGCACTACAAACAAAAATCGCGCATTTTTGTGATTATGGTTTGTGATTATCGCTAATTTCGTCTTCTATATCTTTTATTGTAGGCATTAGTCCCTCTATTTTGGCAGGATATATCTTTTGCAACTCATATTCGGATATGCCGAGCGGCAGATTATACCCCTCCAAGGCATACTGGGCAAGTGTATTATCTTTGCTTTTACAAATAAGCAAGCCGATTGTAGGGTTGTCGTTCTGCTGATCACGCAATATATGGTTAACCGCAGTAACATACGTCCCCAACTGCCCAATATCGCGTGCATCAAACTTGTCTATTTTGACTTCAATTGCAACATAACAACGTAACTTCAGATTATAAAACAACAAATCTATAAAATTCTCAGTCTCGCCAATTTGCAAACGATATTCTTTTCCTACATAGGCGAATCCAGTTCCTAATTCTATCAAAAAATCTGTTATGTTTTGCAATAAAGCATCTTTGAGTTTTCGCTCGTTGTATTTCCCAGTAATACCCGCAAAAGCAAAATCATAGGGATCTTTGGTTATCTCTTGAGCCAAATCGCCTGTTACGTCGGGTAATGTTGCTGAGAAATTTGTGATGGCCTTACCTTGTCTCTCATATAAGTCAGTGTCCATCCAATTCAGCAATACAGCACGACTCCACCCATTTTCTATTGTCTGATGTACGTAGAAAAGAGCCTTATTGACATCTCCTTTGCATTTGTCTATAATATACCTGTGGTGTCCCCATGGTACAGCAGAAAGCAAGGCAGGAAAGTCCGTATCAGGACTTTGCGAATCTACGGAATGACTTTTTCCTACAACTTGTGGGAAAATTGTAGCAGATTGACTATAAAGCAAATAGAACTTCTTTATATAATAAAGGTTGCTTTGCGTTAATCCTGTTGCATCAGGAATCTCACGTCTCAGATCTTGTGATAATGTATGCATAAAGGCACTTCCCCAGCGTTGCTCGGCATTTAAAGTTACAATATCATGCCCTAATTCCCAATAGAAATGCAACATTTCCTTGTTCACTCCTATTGAGGCTTTTATCTGCCCTTTCCGAAAACGCTTACTAAGCGATGTAATCCATTGCTTATAATCTTTGTCAATGTGAATAAGGTTACTCATTTTGTTTCTTTTGCTATTATTTGTATAAATCGTGCATTTTTGCAATCTTTTCTGCTATTTGTTCGCGAAGCGTTTCCGGTTGCAAGACTTCAACATCATTGCCGAACGAGAAAATGAGAGACTCCAATTCGCGATTGGGGATAACAGTTATCTCAATCAGTCCGTGCTCTTTGTCCTTCGTCTTTTGTGAAGGATGCAACGGTTTGGAAAGAACATATGGCAAACGGTGCGGAGCAAAGCGCAGAAGGATATGTTCCGGCTGACAATCTTGAGGGATAGTGACGCCAATCACATCATCGAAGTATTCAGAGAAATCAATATCGGTAGGC
>OCTW010886832.1_pt1 | contig 10762 bp, 23 predicted proteins | sample 1539671 | NCBI WGS metagenome assembly OCTW01 (sample SAMN02144230, study PRJEB22623) | gut metagenome | biome: sheep rumen | host: Ovis aries | place: New Zealand
ACTCTGGCGTAAGCCGGAGTTTACTGGAGTGTAACCAAGTGGTAAGGCGCAGGACTTTGACTCCTGCTATCGTGAGTTCAAATCTCACCACTCCAGCCATTCGCCCAACAGAACATGAGGGCTCCAAAGGCAAAGAGTCTGATATCAAGCCGAGGGTCAAGCCTGCACGGCGAAAGCGAACGATCCAAACGTTGTGGTGTTCGAGCAGCAGGTTAAGAAGCAACGTGACAGCTTGGAGAGACAAGCAAGTGTGAGTACACCGCGCGGGGTCGCATCAGGTTCGAGTCCTGATACTCACATCGCAATTAACCACAAGCAGACGGAAAGGAGTAACAATCATGACAAATCAACAGAAGATGCAGGTCGCTGCCTTGTATGCAAAAGAAAAGGACCTGAAAGTCGTAACAAAAAAAACGGGTTTACCCGAAGACGAGGTCAGGGCGTTCCTGATCTCCAGGGGTAAGACTGAGCTGGAGTCTCAGACACCGGACAGCGAGGTCAAGACATGGAAGACCATGACCGAAGAAGAGCGCAGTGTCGTTATCGAGGAGTACAACAACGGAAGCAGCACCTATGCTCTCGCTGACAAGTATTCGATCGATAGGGTGACACTCACCACATGGCTCAAGCGACACGGTGTAGTGCTGCGCGGCAGAGGACCTGCCAAGAAGCCGAAGCCGGCAGAGGAAGATACAAGAAAACCGGCCAGTGTTCACGATCTCGTGAAGACGCCTAAGCCCAAGCCCGTGAAGGAAGAAGCTCCGGAGCAGAGGCCCGAAGATGACAAGCCAGTAGTTGTGACGCTGCCGCACCCGTTGCCTTCCCTTGCGCAGCCTGTCATATCGGGTAAGTCGGATAAAGAGACACTTGCTGACATCAATCGGGCACTGCGAAGTCTGACAGGCGCATATGCCGGCTTGAATAGCAAGCAACAGATCTGGTTCGACGTGGGCGAAAGCTATGGTCGCTTGTGCTGCCTGGCAGAAGAGCTGGAAAGGAGGATAAATCGTGAACATCCTGACGATAACGACTGACACCATTATCCAGCGCAGAATAGATGGTAGCCTGGAATCGATGCAGGCAATTGTTGATGGGTACATCGAGATAGTCACTCTCGGGAAGACACTTCGTATGATCGTCAATGAAGAAGGACTCCTCCGCGATCTCAAAGTCAACTATCTTGCCTCGATGCTCTATGGGCATGAGATACGAGGCGACGTCTTTTGCTGCAGCTATGACGGCAAAGAAAATCTTGTCGATCTGTCGACAGAAGACTTCGAGCTGGTATTCAAAAAGATCGATGCTTTGACCAAGAAAGGGCTGCTTAAACCCATTCAGCCCACGAAATCAGCAGAAGGAGGCAGTGGTGGATATGTATCCTGAAAAACAATACCTCAGCGCATCAGAGTTGCTGGTGCATACAAAGAGTCTCGAGAAACTGATCACGCCTACTCCGGCAGTTGTATCGGACAAGAAGATGATCTCCGGGAGCACTTATCAGCTGATCTATCACTGCCCAAACTGCGGATCATATCTCAGACACACTACACACAACGACGAGATACAGTTCGGGGACAGCACGATCATGAAGGATAATGAGTTACCTATGCACTGTCCGTTCTGCGGACAAGCTCTTAAATGGGCAGAGGGTGGTGATCACTGTGGCAATGGCAGTTAAGGACAAATATAAACACATCGTATCACTTTTCAACAAGCTTATCGGGGCGCATCAGCTCTGGGAGCTGTGGGAAGATGCGATGACATTCTATGCACTGAGCATTTCAAATGTTGTTGACGAGCGCTTCAAAGCTGAGCGTGAAGAGCGATACATGAACACGGTGAAAAAGTACCGTCCCGAAGAAATGCAGATCTTCACCGAGATATTCGCAGAGATCGTCATTCAAATGGAGCGTGAACCTGAGCAGGATTTTCTTGGAGATCTCTACATGACACTCGATCTCGGATCACATTGGCACGGTCAGTTTTTTACGCCTTACAATGTTTGCAAGTGCATGGCAGAGATGCAAGTCCAGCTTCCACAGACGAAAGATGACGTGGCACCGATTACCGTGAACGATCCTGCTTGCGGCGGCGGCGCCTTGTTAGTGGCTGCGTTCCACACATATCGTAAGAGACTGCAGAAGCTCGGGCTCAATCCACAGAGCTACATGCTATGTACGGCGCAAGACATAAGCGTTGTTGCCGCCTTGATGTGCTACATCCAGCTGTCATTGCAAGGCATCGCTGCGAAGATAAAAATAGCCGATAGCCTGAGTGATCCGATGGTCGATGCCGACAACGGGTCAAACATCTGGTACACGCCCATGTACTTTTCGAATGTCTGGGTCACACGAAGAATGTTGAGGAGGATAGACGATGCTTGATATAGCTGGTTTTAAGGATTACTTGTATGAGGAAGAACTCTCGGTAAACACCATAGAGAGCTACATGACGGGAATTCGACAATACTCAAAGTTGTATGCCGAAATCACAAAAGCTAATGTGCTCGAATTCAAGTCGGCGCTTGCAAAGCAATTCAAGCCAGCGACAGTGAATCTGAGACTGACGGCCATCCTGCGTTATTGTGATTACAAAGACATAAACATGAAGGTCAAGAACATAAAGGAACCAAAAAAGACACATTTTGAAAACGTCATCACCCCGGAGCAGTATGACAGGCTGATCAGCGGTCTTGAGGCTGATCGCAACTATCGGTGGGTCGTAAACGTAAAAATGCTTGCGAAAACAGGAATGCGCATCAGTGAGGCAATACGGGTCAAGAAGTGCGATCTTATAAGAGGATATGTCACTATGCCAACCAAGGCGCATATTAGAACGATATACTTTCCGAAGTCTCTTGTCGACGACATAAAGCCCTGGCTGGATCAGCTGGGCTCCAATGAGACAGTAATGCAGAACTTATACGGCACACCTGTTACCAGTCGCGGAGTTAGTGAAAGGCTAAAGGATTTTGCAAGAAAATATGATATCCCCAAAGAAGTGATGCACCCGCACGCATTCAGACATTTTTTTGCGATGGAGTTCATCAAGCGCAAGAATGATATATCGCTTCTGGCTGACCTGCTGGGGCACGGGGATGTGAAGGTGACGCAGATTTATCTGCGACAGTCACAAGAACAGCAGCAGAGGGCTGTTGATGAGGCGGTTGACTGGTGACCATGAAAAGCAGATAGGAGAGTGATAAGTAGTGAAGGAAGAGCTGATAAACAGCATTGTAGCGATGCTACAGCAGCGAGGCATATCCACTGAAGGTATACCGGAGCGGCTTTACATACTGTTCAAAGATGTTGAGGTCACAAAGGCAGAGACGGCTCTTGCGATTAGAGATGATACCCAGAACGAGGAACTTCTAAAACGATTCTTAAGTGCGAAAATGGTAAAGGGCTGCACCAAGAGGACCATTGAGCAGTACGGAAAGATGTTGATGCTGATAATGCAAAAGTTCAATAAATCTGTTACCGAATATACGGCGGATGATATCAGACTTTACATAGCCTACCGGCTCACCCAAGATAAGATATCGAAAGTATCAGTCCAGAACGAGATCAGATATCTTCGGACTTTCTTCTCCTGGATGTTCGCTGAGGAGCTCATACCAAAGAACCCTATGCTTAAGGTTGACAGCATCAAATTAGACAAGGTGAAGAAAAAAGCGTTTTCCGAGCTGGAATGTGAAAAACTCCGCAAAGCGGCCCGATCCAACATGGAGTCCGCCATAATTGAAGTGCTACTGTCTACCGGATGCCGTGTGTCGGAGCTGTGCTTGATGCAGCGAGACGAGATAGATGGCGATCGCATAGTTGTTCACGGTAAGGGAAATAAAGATCGGACTTGTTTTCTCAATGCGAAAGCACAGATAGCGCTCCAGCTATACCTGAGCGAACGTCGGGACGATAACCCTTACGTCTTCCCCAAAGGCGTATATGACGCAAAGCTAACCAAGCGTAACACCGAGTGGTATAGAGACCCGGCGCTCATATCCGAAGGCATGAGAGACAAGAGCGGTATAGAGGCTATCGTTCGCAGAATGGGCAAGCGAGCAGGCGTTGAGAATGCACACCCGCACCGCTTCAGAAGGACTTGTGCCACATTTGCACTACAGCGTGGCATGCCAATAGAACTAGTCTCAAAGATGCTCGGTCATGAGCAGCTCACGACGACGCAGATCTATCTCGATCTAAGCGAAAATGACCTGGCTACAGCTCACCGGAAGTATGTAGTTTGATATGTTTTGTTGATATTTGTTGATATTTGTTGATATTTGTTGATTAAGAAGGAGGAAAAACACGTATGGGTAATATCATAACACTCATCATAGGGCTTATACTTGGCACGATTAACGGATTCTTCATAGCAGCGCTTGCTACTGCAGCGTCCCGCTCTGATGCCGAGATCCATGAAGATGATAGCCATGAGCGGTAAACGCCGATGGACGCACGAGGAAGATGAGATGCTCCGGGAGATGTGGGGCGCTCATCCGATAGACACAATCTGCGCCAAGCTCGGACGCAGCAGAGCGGCAATAGCTGTTCGTAAGGACCGGCTGAAACTTGGCAGATTTTATGATGCGTCTGAATACATTACGGTCAACAGGCTTCACAAGATCCTTAGCGGCAGAAATGTTAATTCTTATCAAATGATAAGCTGGGTGCAGAACAGAGGCCTGCCGATCATGAATAAGACCAGAGGACCCGGATACAAGGTCCGCTGCATCCACCTGAAAGACTTCTGGAAGTGGGCTGAGAAGAATCGGGATTTTGTCGATTTTTCAAAATTCGAGCGTAACGCTCTTGGCCCTGAGCCTGACTGGGTGGCTGGGCAGCGAAAATTCGATGAACAAAAAAAACTGTCTGTGACGATGACGCCCTGGACACCTGCGGACGACGAAAAGCTGCTGGCGATGCTGAAACAGTACAAATACAGCACTCCCGAGATCGCAGCAAGGCTCCGCAGGACAGAGGGCGCCGTCATCAGACGGATAAGCACACTGGGTATCAAGTACCGCCCACTTCGAGGCGATCCGCATACCCCTTGGACTGACGAGGAGATAGGATTGCTTGACGATCTGATACGCGGCGGATGCAACTACTCGGTGATGGCACTAAAAATCGAGAGGCATTCTGAGAAGGCTATCAGAGGCTTAGTCTGGCGAACTTATGGAACTGAGAACCTGGATAAAGTCCGACAACAACTGCAAAGTGAATAGACAGGAGGTATATAGCAATGAGCAAAATAGGAGTGATATTGTGTCTTGCAGTGATCTGCATCTCACTCTATCTGATCGTGAAATGGTGGGCGGATATCATCGCCAACACGATTCAAACCGAAAGAGAAGAAAAACTGGAGGCCGACAACATAGAGCTCAGGCGTCAGCTCAAATGGGCCCGCGCTGAAAATAGACGGCTGAACTATGAGCGAAATCATACCAGAATCGAGATAAAGGAGATGTAGGATATGGAGAAGTTAGCTACTAAGAGATACAAGTATATGCTTATAGCCCAGCAGGAACTGCTGAAAGAGATATACAAGACTGATAAGCGTGAAGGAATCTGTTCGCTCGAGGACGGGACGACTCTCGTCGTGGTTCACGACGCTTTCGCTTTCATAATCCCCGACAATGCGCTCATACTTGACCGAGATCGCTTCAAGCAGGTGAGCAACCTCGCGTTTGCACTTAAAGGAGAGCGTACGGCAGTCAAGACGCCCACGGAACTCATCACTGTCGGCAGCGGCAAGCTCGCCTATCGGATCGAAGATGACAAAGGCGAAAAGCGCTATTATGCACAGAACTTTTTCGGATACTTCAAAGACATAGGTGTTGGCTGCCACTACGAGATTGGTACGTATAAGAATATGCATCTGCTTTTCGCTCTCGACAGTTATGACAATATACTGGGATTCGCAATGCCGATAGTAGTAAGGAGGACTTAAGACATGATGTGCGAATGCTGCTGCTTCTGGGATCACGGCTGCACCATCCTGACCGGTAGGGTCAACGGTGACAACTGCAAATTCTTCAAGACCACCTTCCAGTTTTACGAAGACCAGCTGGAAGCTGACAGGATACTTGCGTCTAAGGGACTTGAACGATACACTTCTGAGGACAACATCATACGCACACGACCAAGAAAGGAAGAAGATTGGTAATGCTGGACAATTTTATGGAAACAAAACTGACCGAAGATGCGGAGGCGGATAAGCTACAAGCTGCACTGGAAGTGACCGGGCTTGATAGCGAATCAGAGGTTGGTCTCCAGGCGTTAATTTATATAAAATGCAATCGCCTGGAGAAGCTTGCAGAGCCTACGGCTCCTGTGTGGAGGCAAGAGCCTCCTTGCTATGATGGTCGACTAGTCTGCCCGGGTTGCGGTAAGCCCATCGAAAACGTATGGAGCTCAAGAGTATATCAGCCGCATTTCTGCCATTATTGCGGACAGGCGCTGGATTGGAGGCATCCGGATGACAACGATTGAATGGATAGCGTATCTCGTATTTTTACTTGTGGTCAACACTGCTGCTATGATAATGGCTTCAAGCGCCTCGAAGCGTAATCTGCGAAAAATGCTCAACGAGATGTCGAATGCCCGATCTGGGCATAACGATTTTCGATCTGAAAGAAATGGAGGGATTGTAGTGACCGGTGAATCACATGGCTGTAAATACTGTGAAGAGGACGCTCGCAAGAAGATCCTGGGCATCAAGATCACATTTCACTACGAGAACCCGGAGGCTTACGGGTTTCCGGAGAGATGCTACTGGGATGACGAATACCATGTAGACAGCTGCCCGTTCTGCGGGAGAAAGATAATATCAGAATACGGAGAGGAAGATGACTGATGACTAACGAAGAGAAACTGATGCATATGACCCTTGCTGAGGCTATGAAAACTTACGGCATCAAGGACAAAGCAATAAAAACTACAAAAGCATTTATCTGCAAACTGATCACCTGTGAGAAATGCCCCGGCAATAATAACCACGACTGCGTGAGTGTTCTGGCTAAGTGGTTGGATGCCGAAGCCGAAGATATGAAGATGACCGAAGGCGACCGTATCCGCCGCATGACGGACCATGAGCTTGCTGTCTGGAGGGACACTCTCGATCGTGAAGCGTGGGAAAATGGAGCCGGAGGCGGTAGTATGAAATTCGGCAAAACCAATATCGACTTCTGGACCGGATACTTCGGGCACCCGGCCGATGAAGACTACGAAGGGTAAAGGTGATCAGATATGGACATCGACACCACATGGCTGAAAGCAGCGATCAGCACCATAGAGATGGGCATAGCCGATAAGCTGACAAAGGACAACATCACAGTCTATAAGGTTGTGAACATCATAAGGATAGACATCAAGACAGGAGGATAAGAGTATGAGAAAAATAAGACAATGTCCGCTTTGCGGACATAACGTAACAATGTTCGTACGCACGAAGACAAACGCTGCAGGAAATCCGCGAATTCAGCTTGCAGTAAAGTGCGATAATTTCAAATGCGGCATCGAAAAAACCAAAGAGCTGTCATCAGGCGCCCCGATCACCGCATTCGAGGAGGTAGCCGACCAACTTATCAGGGAGTGGAATACTCGCCCAGAAGCTGATGAGCTGGAGGAGAAGTACCAGAAGGCTATCGGTGTCATCGCAGCAAGCGATTGCAGCGATTGTGCTGAGCGTGAAAACTGCACCGAGTGCGAAAAAGAAGACGATGTTCACAAGATGTGAGTTTCAGCCAGATCAACTGGATGCCAGAATTGCGCTCTTGCGAAAAATAAGCGGTGCAGCCGAACTGTCGTATATAGTGTTTCGCATAAACTACGAGCCATCAAAGGTGTCCATAAAGGTCTGTACTTTTGATGGTGAGGTCCTGCAGAAAGACGTATACCTGTCGTGGCTGCTCCACATCAGCGATCAGGAGCTGAAAGATTTCGCACAAAACTACTTAAGGAGTTAAGAATGAAAACTGATATTAACCAGAATTGTACGGCATCTGATGACATTCGCGTGTGCAAGTATTGTCACCAGAAGACACTGTGGGATGAGATGATCTGGCTCAATGGCAAATGTATGTGTCCGAGCTGTTATGCAGCCGAGAGAGCCAGAGAAGATATTAAGAGAGGAAGGATAAAAGATGAATAATAACACTGCAAAGGATGATGCAGGCAAGCGCAAACTCTCGCTCGTGCCGTGTCAGATCATTCGCGACATAGCAGAGGTCCGGGAGTACGGGTGCAAAAAGTACCACGACCCAGATAACTGGAGACAGGTCGAGCTGCAGAGGTACATAGATGCATTTTATAGGCACTGGCTTAAATTCGTCGAGAACCCAAACGCTATTGACGAGGAGTCCGGCATTCCGCACTACAAGCACTGTGCGTGCAATATGGCATTTATCTGCGAGATGCTAAAGGATGGAGGTAAAGAAAATGGAGATTCCTAAGACCGTAAAAGTAGCAGGCTATAACTATCAAGTAGAACACTGCGATAGCCCCTTCCCCGTAGATTCACAAGTCTGCGACGGAGTTCATACGTTCTCGGAGCAGATAATCAAAGTAGCGAAGACAGGAACAGAGGTCTACCAGCGCACGGTATTCCTGCACGAGCTGGTACACGCTATAATAGGCTCATATTGTGCGAATATCGATGAACATCTTAATGAATCCTTCACCGAGCAGTTCTCAAAGGGGCTCTACCAGGTAATTACCGATAATCCTGATATATTCAAGCCGGAGGAGATAGAAAAAGAACACGACATATGCCCGATCTGCAGGTATCCCATACCGAGCTGTCAATGCATGTATGACCATGGCATAGACCGCTCAAAGCGTATGGAAGTTGTATTCTCCCACTTGCATCTCCTGACACCTGAGCAGCAAAAACATGTAGTTCGTCTCCAGTCAGAGATGAATATAAGCTATGAGGATTCAGAGCGAGACCACGTCTACTGGGAGCTGATGAGCAAAAACAAGTGCGGTATTAAAATATGAGGAGGATGACAATGCGTGAAATACTTTTTAGAGGTAAGAGAACAGATACTAAAGAGTGGGTAGAAGGTATTGTCTTCCCACAGGATAATGCTATAGTAATAATGCTTTTTCAACGTCCTATGGACGGACTTCTTGTAGGTGAAGAGGTTGACCCTGAAACCGTGGGACAGTTCACGGGTCTGACCGACAAGCACGGTATAAAGATTTTCGAGGGCGATATTGTTCGGTATAATGACACAATACACAAAGTTATTTTCTGCACGATAAATGGTAGTGCATTTTTCGGGATAACGATGCCAGACAGAGGCGAAATATGGAATTTTGACGGAATAACTTGTGCGAATAAAATGGAAGTTATCGGCAACATTTATGACAATCCTGAACTGCTGAAGGACGGTGAAAGCGAATGAGAGACATTATACTTCTCCTCTGTGGTGCCCTTGTCGGTGCGCTGACTATGGGGCTTGCAAGTGTCAGAAGCTATGACAAAGGCTATGAGGACGGCAGAAGGCGTGAAGATGAATAACGCAAGGTCAGAGCTGTCGCTGTGCTGGAAGTACGAACGTGCAGGCAGGACTTTATAAGATGGCTCGGAGAATGGAGGTGGAATAAATGATGGACATCCACAATGTTATGGAGCTGCTCCTCGACATGATACCGCACTTGTGGGTCTCATATACCATAGAGGACGGATACGTGAGCATAACCTTGAAATCGACCGATCTCGTCAAGGTCGGAGATGATATCATCGAGAACCCGATAGTGACCACAAAGAAGTTTTCGGAGATGCAGTTGATAAGCATCTATATGTCAAGCAGCGGTAAAGTCGATTTTCTTAATAGCTTTCTGCGCAAGTGGGAAAAGCAGCCATTGGAGGTGACGAACAATGACGCCAAAATATGAATATCCCCATATCAAACTTAAATCGAAGCCTTTCATGCCTGAAGATCTTAAGGATCTCATGTCATACAAGTCGCCCATCGAGACGGTAGTCGACGAAATGACACTTATTGCAGAGAATGGCGTTTATAAAGCCGCTCAGAATGTTAATATGGACATAGTCGAAACAACAGAGGGTAGGGGAAGAAAAAAGAGTCACTACGGACGAAAACGGAAAACGGCCGGCTGTCTGCAGTCGTTGTTTTCTTAACAAAATACTGCCTAAGATTGGAATAGACATTGAAGGAGTTGATGAAGATGATGCCAAAAAGTGAAAGACTGACATATATGACTCAGGGAGATGCGACCAGGGCACCGCACTTCTGCACCACCAGAAACAAGGATGCTCTGACTCAGAAGCTGGGCGAATACGAAGAGACAGGACTCTCACCTGCCGAGGTCAAGGCACTTGCACGCGAGTCAAGGAAACTGGCAGAAAACACAATCGCAAGTTACCCGCACATCAGGGTGCTCGTAGATACGGTCTCAGGCGAGCCTATCTATAGACTGTGGTGCTTAAACATGAACACGGGTCCATATATAGCATACGGCTCGAAGGATCTGCAGAAGGTGCTCGACTATGCCAAAGAGCACAGCGATGACCCCGAGATACGCTTTAAAGTCTATCACCTGCGTGAGAGGGACAAAAAGGAGGCTAAACCGTGATATATAACGTAGGTTTCAAGATCAACGGTGAAGTGCAGGAATATGATGGCTTGAAATACATCTGCTTCACCGGCGATTATATCGCTATCCTGCGGGAGCTGCTGGGTAAGTACCCGTCAAGTTTTGACTGTTACCCCGTCGAGAAGTTCCTGCCG
>OCTW011486040.1_pt1 | contig 10758 bp, 8 predicted proteins | sample 1539671 | NCBI WGS metagenome assembly OCTW01 (sample SAMN02144230, study PRJEB22623) | gut metagenome | biome: sheep rumen | host: Ovis aries | place: New Zealand
GTCTGTGTCCCAAAAGGGACATAGACCTCACATCAACGCATTGAATCTCAACTACATAACCGCGCGTCTGTGTCCCAAAAGGGACATAGACCTCACATCAACGCATTGAATCTCAACTACATAACCGCGCGTCTGTGTCCCCGCTGAAACATAGACATCACCTCAATGCATTGACAGTCACCCATCTAACCGTACGTCTTTGTCCCTGCAGGGGCATAGTCCTCACATCAACGCATTGACACTCAAACGTATAACCGCACGTCTGTGTCCTTGCAGGGACATAGACATCATCTTAACGCTCTGACAATCAGCAACATAACATCGCGTCTGTGTCCCAAAAGGGACATAGACCTCACCTCAACGCATTGACACTCAGCCATATAACCTCACGTCTGTGTCCCCGAAAGGACATAGACATCACATCAACGCCCTGACACTCAACCACATAACCTCACGTCTGTGTCCACGCAGGGACATAGACATCATCTTAACGCTCTGACAATCAGCAACATAACATCGCGTCTGTGTCCCAAAAGGGACATAGACCGAAGATTAACGCATTGGCGATCAAGGGGATGGGCGCGGGTATGTGTCCCACCCTCCTCGAACAGTTACCCGCGCTTATTCCCTCCCTTTCTGGCGGGCTTCTTTTCCGGCAACTGGAGATACTTTTCGACCTGGCGCGGGATGAAATCGGACTGCGAGAGGAGGAAGGTTTTCAGGCCGTATCGCGTGGCAATGGGCAGATTCAGGACGTCCTTCATATCACGTAAACCAGTCTTTGACAACAACATACGACCCATATCGGCATAGACCGCATCCGTGTAACCCACCCATTCTTCCTGGAAATCGTGCTCGCTTCCGGTATTGGAGTCGATTGCCATGAGCATGGTCCCCCGATCGCCGTAGAAACGGTAGGCCCGCTCGAAATCGACGTCGCAGTACGTGAAGAGGATGTAATCGGTCAATTGGAGCGATTCCTGCCGGGTCAGATCCTGGAATAATCGACCTAAAACGTTGTATACCAAAGGGGTATTGGTCCGATGGTAGGAATCGACCAACCGCATGGACTTGCGCATGGCAGAGGAACTGTTTTTCAGGTCGATGGGCGCGGAGAAAGGATGATCATTCCCGTCGTATGCGAGCATATTCCATTGATAGTCAATTGCATGATTGCAGAGATTCCGCTCGGGAGCATTGTTATAGGAGTAGGCGATGGCCGTCCGGGCCTTCTTGTCGTTCCGCTTGGGCGCACAGCCGAATCGACGGGTGAAGAGCCGGCCGGAAGTGCGACCGAAGGAAAGGTCATATTCCTTGACGAATCGGGAAGTATAATCCTGGACGAAGGCCGACAAGTCCTTTTTCGAATCGGCCTCCAGCACGACATGCAGGTGATCCACCATCGGGCAGATACTCAAAATGCGCACTTTGTACTTCTTTTTTACGCAGAAAAACAGGGTCAGAAAAACGAGGAAATCCCGACGGGTGTGGAAAATGACATATCCGTCGATGGGTCTTTGGTAAATGTGGTGGATACATCCGGAGCGAAATTTTCTTCTCTTCATGGCTTCAAACACTTTTTGAAGCACAATAATATGTCAATTTTTCCGGTTTTTCGCTTGCCTCTGGCCCGAATGTGTTGTTTCAGTATGCTTTTTAATGATTCTGTTCGTTTTTGCGGGGTGCAGAGAGGTGAGATGAGGGCGTTGTGGGTGAGGGAGATAGCTGCGGGTCTATGTCCCCTTGGGAGGGCACAGACCGCTGATTAAGGAATTGACAGTTAACAGGATAAGAGCACGTCTATGTCCCCGCAGGAACACAGACCACAGCTCAAAACCTTGACAATCAAAAAGATAACCGCACGCCTATGTCCCCACAGGGACATAGACCACAACTCAAAGCATTGACAATCAAAAAGATAGCCACACGCCTATGTCCCCGCAGGGACACAGACCACAACTCAAAGCATTGACAATCAACAAGATAACCGCACGCCTATGTCCCCGCAAGGACATAGACCACAAACCAACCCGAATCCAATCAATCACTTAACCCCTCACCATCCCACAAACACAGGGCGGGAAACCGGGATGCTGCGACCGGTGAAGGTCAGAAGGCCGGTTGAGGAGGAGCGGGCGTAGATTTCGATGGCGTCGGTGTCGCGGCAGGCGACGAGGACAAATCGACCGTTCGGGGTGATGTTGAAATTGCGCGGGTGGGTGCCGGTGGCCTGGTAGCCGACGTAGGTCAAGGTACCATCGGCCCCGACCTCGAAGACGGAAATGCCGTCGCCGCGGAGGCGGAGGCTGGCATACAGGAAGCGGCCGTCCGGGGAAAGGTGGATGTCGGCAGCGCCGCGCGCGTCCAGGCGATCGGCCTTGATGACCTGCTTCTCGGTGAGGGCGCCGGCCGCGTAATCGAAGACGGTGATGTCGCCGGAAAGCTCGCCGATCACATACAGGTGCGTGCCCATGGAATCGAAAATCAGGTGCCTGGGCCCATAATCGGCATGCAGCGTCGCCGCCCGGCAATAGTTCCGGACGCCATCGGGGCCGATGTCCATGCGGCCGATCTCATCGGCACTAAACTCGCTGAAAAACAGATGCTTACCATCCGGCGAAAAAACCGCACAGTGCACATGGGGCCGATCCTGCCGCGTCATGTCGGGTCCACCGACGCCGGAAACCAGCAGCGAATCCAGCGGGCCGATGCTTCCATCCTCCCGCACGCGATACGTCGCCAGCGTCCCCCCGCTATAATTCGCGACGGCAAGAATGCGACCGTCGGTGCTCACATAGCACGGGTCCTCGCCCCGGAAAGGGACAGAAGGTGCTGCCGAGGTGGAAGCGTTCGAAGAGTTCGGGGACGTCGGAGCGGTGCTCGAAGGGGTACTCAGACTCGTCGGAGCGGCAGGAAGGATGCCCGTAGGCTGGGAGTTCAGAAGGTCAAAGCCATTGCCGGCCCAGCGCCAGGCATAGACCGAGGCCGATGCATCCGGCATCTCGCTCACCGCATAGATGGTGTTCCCATGGACAGCCAAGTACGAAGGGTTAGGCATCGGCGCCTTGGCAATGGCGCTAGGAGCATCCACCCCGTCAGAAACTCCTTCAGGGACAACCACTTCGCCCGCGTTCTGGTCGAACTCATAGGCATAGAACCCGTCGCTGTACGTGCCGACGAACATCGTAAGGACATCCGGCCGGTTGCAGGATGCGGCCAGCAGAAAAACAAGCAGAATCCGGGACAAAGACTGTCGCATATTTCACTCAATTTCAAACGTTTACAAATAACTCTATGTTCCTAAACGGACAAAGACCGCAATTCAAGTCGCTGACGATCAAGCGCTTAAGCGATGGTCTGTGTCCCGGGAGGGACAAAGACCGCGGGGCAAAGGGCTGACATTCAGGCGGTTGGGTGGGGGTCTATGTTCCGAAAGGGACAAAGACCGCAATTCAAAGAGCTGATGATCAGGCGGTTAAGCAAGGGTCTGTGTTCCAAAAGGGACAAAGACCGCGATTCAACGGGCTGACGATCAGGCGGTTAAGCAAGGGTCTGTGTCCCGGGAGGGACAAAGACCGCGGGGCAAAGGGCTGATAATCAGGCGGTTAAGCGAGGGTCTGTGTCCCGAGAGGGACAAAGACCGCAATTCAAGTCACTGACGATCAGGCGGTTAAGCAAGGGTCTATGTTCCAAAAGGGACAAAGACCGCGGGTCAAAGGGCTGACGATCAAGCGCTTAAGCAAGGGTCTGTGTCCCAAAAGGGACAAAGACCGCGGGGCAAAGGGCTGATGATCAGGCGGTTAGGCGGGGGTCTGTGTTCCAAAAGGGACAAAGACCGCGGGGCAAAGGGCTGACATTCAGGCGGTTAGGCGGGGGTCCATGTTCCGAAAGGGACAAAGACCGCAATTCAAAGAGCTGACATTCAGGCGGTTAAGCAAGGGTCTGTGTCCCGGGAGGGACAAAGACCGCGGGGCAAATGGCTGACATTCAGGCGGTTAGGCGGTGGTCTGTGTCCCCCCCACGGCACTCCCCTACACCAGCCCCAGCAAATACTGCCCGTACTGGTTCTTGCGCATGGGGGAGGCGACTTCGCGCAGTTTGTCGGCGGTGATCCAGCCGTGGCGGAAGGCGATTTCTTCCAGGCAGGCGATCTTGAGGCCCTGGCGCTTTTCGATCACTTCGATATAGGTCGAAGCTTCGGCGAGCGATTCGTGCGTGCCGGTGTCCAGCCAGGCGAAGCCGCGGCCGAGGGTCTGGACGAGCAAAGCGTCGTCGGCCAGGAAGGCCTGGTTCACGGAGGTGATTTCCAGCTCGCCGCGGGCGGAGGGCTTGACCGCCGCCGCGACGTCCACGACGCGGTTCGGATAGAAATACAGGCCGGTCACGGCGTAGTTGGACTTGGGGACGGCCGGTTTTTCCTCGATGGAGATGCATTTGCCGGAGGCGTCGAACTCCGCCACGCCGTAGCGTTCCGGATCGCTGACCCAGTAGCCGAAAACGGTGGCGAGCCCGCGCGAAGCGTCGGCAACCGCCTGCTTCAGCTGCGCTTCGAACCCGGCGCCGTGGAAGATATTGTCTCCCAGCACCATGCAGGCCGTATCGTCCCCGATGAATTCGCGGCCGATGATGAAGGCCTGCGCAAGGCCATCCGGCGAGGGCTGCTCCGCATAGGAAAACCGAACACCGTAATCGGACCCGTCTCCGAGCAGCCGGCGGAAGCCCGGCAGGTCATACGGCGTAGAGATGATGAGGATATCCCGGATGCCGGCCATCATGAGGACCGACACGGGATAGTAGATCATGGGTTTGTCATAGATCGGGAGGAGCTGCTTGGAAACTCCCTTGGTGATGGGGTACAGGCGCGTTCCGCTGCCCCCGGCGAGTACGATTCCTTTCATAAGACAAAATGATTGTTACCCAAATAGTTCCTGTTCCACAATATAGCACAGGATATGGCCGATGAGTGTCTGGCACTCCTGAATGCGCGGCGTCTCCACGGACGGCACGTGCAGTACATAATCGTAATCGTCCATCGGACAGGGCGAAGCCCCGACGATGGCGACGGAAACGATTCCCTTGGCCCGGCAGGCCGCAAGCGCTTCCACCAAATTCCGGGAACGGCCGGACGTAGAAATGCCGATGAACACATCCCCCGGACAGCCCTGCGCCTCCACCTGGCGGGCGAAAAGGCGCTCGAACCCGTAGTCATTGCCGATGGCAGTAATGATGGACGTATCCGTGGACAGGGACAGGGCCGGCAGCCCCGGGCGGTCGAAGGTGAACTTGTTCACCAGCTCCCCGGCCATGTGCTGCGCATCGGCCGCACTCCCCCCGTTTCCGGCCCACAAAGTCTTGTGGCCGGCCTTGTACGCATCCACCATCAAGGCGGCGATGTCGGCGATGCGGGCCATCAGGGCCTCATCGGCCAAGATCGCCTGCTTCACGGCGATGGACGCCGCCACCTGGGAACGGATGATGTCTTTCATCGACCTTTGTACATTTCCTCGTAATACTTCTGGTAGTCCCCGCTCGTGACGTTGTCCAGCCACTCCTGGTTCTCGAGGTACCAGCGGACGGTCTTTTCGATGCCTTCCTCGAACTGCAGCGACGGTTCCCAGCCCAGCTCTCTCTGGAGCTTGGTGGAGTCGATGGCGTAGCGGAGATCGTGGCCGGCGCGGTCCGTCACATAGGTGATCAGGTCCATGTCGGCGCCCTCGGGACGGCCCAGCAGGCGGTCCACCGTGCTGATCAGGACCTTGATGATGTCGATGTTCTTCCACTCGTTGAACCCGCCGATGTTGTAGGTTTCGGCAATCTTTCCCTCATGGAAGATCAGGTCGATGGCCCGGGCGTGGTCCTCCACGTACAGCCAGTCGCGGACGTTCTCGCCCTTGCCATAGACCGGCAACGGTTTCCGATGACGGATATTATTGACAAACAGCGGGATAAGCTTCTCCGGGAACTGGTACGGGCCGTAGTTGTTGGAGCAATTCGTGACGATGGTAGGCATCCCGAACGTGTCGTGGAAGGCGCGTACAAAGTGGTCAGAGCTAGCCTTGGCGGCGCTGTACGGGCTGTGCGGCTGATACTTCAGGTCCTCCGTGAAGAACTTCTCGCCATAGGCCAGATGGTGCTTCCCGCTGGAGGCCTTGGTCGTGAACGGCGGCTTGATACCCTCCGGATGCGTCATCTCCAGGGCGCCATAGACTTCGTCGGTGGAGATGTGATAGAAGCGGCAGGGAACCGCTCCGTTAAGGACATAGCCCTGGGGCTCCCAGTACGCCTTGGCGGCCTGCAGCATGGACAAAGTGCCCATGACGTTGGTACGGGCGAAGGTGAAGGGATCTTTGATGGAGCGGTCCACATGGGACTCGGCGGCCAGGTGGATGATGCCGTCCACCCGTTCCTCCTGCATGAGGGCCAGGACACCCTCGAAATCGCAGATGTCCATCCGGACGAACCGGTAATTGGGCTTGTCCTCGATGTCCCGGAGGTTCGCGAGGTTGCCCGCATAGGTGAGCTTGTCCAGATTGATGATCCGGTAGTTCGGGTATTTATTGACCAGCAGCCGGACCACATGGCTGCCGATGAAACCGGCTCCGCCGGTGACAATGATGGATCTATCGTAATTCATGGAGGAAAGGATGATGTTTGTCTTTTTCGGAAAGGAGGGCGTCCCCGGCGGGAATCCGCCAGTCGATGCCCAGTTCGGGATCGTTCCAGGCGACGGCGCCTTCGGAGGCGGGACAGTAGAGGTTGTCGCACTTGTATTGGAAGACGACTTCTTCGGAGAGGACGCTGAAGCCATGGGCAAAACCCCGCGGGATGAACATCATCCGGTGGTTCTCCCCTGTCAGCTCCTCCGCATGCCATTTCCCGTAGGTGGGCGACCCTTCGCGAAGGTCCACGGCGACGTCCAGCACGGCGCCGCTCACTACGCGGACGAGCTTTGCCTGGGCGTGCTCCCCTTTCTGGAAATGGAGCCCGCGGATCACTCCGTAGCGGGACTTGCTCTCGTTGTCCTGCACGAACCGGACCGGTCCCACCAACTCATGGAAGTCCCGTTCGTTGAACACTTCGAAGAAATAACCCCGTGCGTCTCCGAACACTTTCGGCTCGATGACGACGAGCCCTTCGATACCTGTCTGGATAATCGTCATAGCCGGCCGATGCATTTTTTCAGGGATTCATACCAGTGCGGGACCTCGATGCCGAAGGTTTCCTTGACCTTGGTCTTGTCCAGGACGGAAAAATGCGGCCGACGGACCTTGGAGGGGAATTCCTCCGAGTGGCAGGGGCGGATGTCGCAGGTGTTGCCGGAAAGGTCGCGGATGGCACAGGCGAAATCGAACCAGGAGCACACGCCTTCATTGGAGAAGTGGTAGATGCCCTGCCGGTCTGTGAGCCGGTCCGTAATGACCTTATAGATGAGCGCAGCCAGGTCCGCCGCATAGGTAGGTGTTCCCACCTGGTCGAAGACGACCTTCAACTGGGGCCGCTCGGCCGTGAGCTGGCGCATCGTTTTCACGAAGTTCTTCCCGTAAGGGGAATAGAGCCAGGCCGTCCGGAAAATCTGCCAGCTGCAGCCTGCTTCCTGCACCGCCTGCTCGCCCTGGAGCTTCGTCGCGCCATAGACTCCGTTGGGATGCACCGGCCAGTCTTCTCGGCAAGGCAGGGCGATGTCGCCCTGGAACACATAGTCCGTGGAGATGTGGATCATGTGCGCCCCGCGCTCCGCGGCCACGGAAGCCAGGATGCCCGGCGCCGTGTGGTTCAGGAGGTCCGCCATGGGCACATCCTCCTCCGCCTTGTCCACATTCGTATAGGCGGCGCAATTGACGATCACATCCACCTGTTCCGAATCGCAGATAAGCCGGACGGCATCACGGTTGGTGATGTCCAGATAAACCGTGTCCACCCCGGGAAGGGAGGCGACGTCCGTGAAAATATAGCGGTCGGACGACCCGGCAGAGACGTTTCGCATCTCCGTCCCGAGTTGTCCGTTGGCGCCGCAAACCAGTATGTTCATATCTGTGTCTAATCGTCCTGGAGACCAGCCATGAGAGGCTCGAGTTTCCGGATCGTTTCTTTCTTCAGTTCCTTGGCCTGGTACTGGGTCTGGATGGCCCGGAAACGGTGGCAATCGGATCCCACCATCGAATACCAGCCGCTGTCCAGCAGGTCGAGGGCCCGGGCCCGGGCCGACTCCCCGTAGAATCCCACGATGGAGGGAAGGTTCATCTGCAGCAGGCAGCCCATATCACGAAGGCGACGATAGTCGTCCTTGTCCATGTAGCGGTACCGCTCCGGATGGGCGATGAGCGGCCGGTAACCGGCCTTCAGCATGGCATCGAGCACCTCCCAGAGATTAATGGGCGGCGCGACGGCGGACGTCTCGACCAGGACCGTATCGGGTCCATGCTCCAGCAGGTCCCGCTGCGCCAGGCGTTCCTCGAACAGCACGTCGATCATGTATTCGGCCGCGAGATGGAGCTTGAGGTTGCCGAAATAGACGGACTTCAGTTCCTCGAAACGGGCCTTGATTCCCTCAGTCGTATTGGGGACATCCTCCATGATATGGGGCGTGAACCAGACTTCGGAAGCGCCCTCCTCCTCCAGGAAATGGAGGATGGAGAGCGAGCTTTCCTGCTTTTTCACGCCGTCGTCCAGCCCATACAGGATATGGCTGTGATTGTCCACGGCTCCCTTCAGGAGGCCGGCGTCGAGGATGGATTTGCGTCGGTTGAAAAGCAGTCCCATTCCCTATTTCTTCTCCTCGTTGCCGTAACCGTAGCCATAGCCGTAACCATAGCCATAACCATATCCGTACCCGTGACGTCCGGAATAACCGTCCACACCGTTCAGGATAATGGCCATACGGTTGTACTTGCCTTCGTTGTACATGGCCTCCACGGCGGGCAGGGCGCGCTTGTCGAACAGGCCGGCGCGGAGGATGAAGATGGAAATGTCGGCATGCTGGGCGATGATGCTGGTATCGGCGACCAGGTCCACCGGGGCGCAGTCCATGAACACATAGTCATAGCGCTTCTTCATGGCGGAGATCAGCTCACCCAGACGGTCGGAAACCAGGAGCTCAGCCGGGTTGGGAGGGATGGAGCCCACCGGCAGGAGATCCAGATTCTCCTGGACATTGACGATATGCTCGTACGGATCGTCATACTTGGCGTTGAGGAAGGCGGCGACACCGGTGGCGTTCTTGCCCAGGGACTTGGACAGGGTGGCCTTGCGGAGGTCCATGTCCAGGATAATGACCTTCTTGTTGCCCTTCAGGGCCATGGAGGCGGCCAGGTTCATGAGGGTGAAGGTCTTACCGGCGTTCGGGTTGTAGGAAGTGACCATGATGGCCTGGGTCTCGGTCTCGCGGTGGATCATGAGGTCCAGGTTGGTTCTCAGGACGCGGAAGGCCTCGTTGATGGAGTCGCGCTTGCCGTGCTCCACGATGATCTTGTTGTTCTTGTGGTCGAAGCGGTTGAGCCGGAAGCGCTGCCAGTAGTTCTTGGTGAGGCCCATCTGCGGCAGTTCGGCAAGGAACGGCACGGAGAGCTTGGAGAGGTCGCTGCGGCCCTTGACCGTGGTGTCCATGAGCTTCATCACATAGAACACGGCGAAAGGAATGCCGAATCCGAGGATGAGGGCGACCAGGAGGATCATCATCTTGTTCGGGGCGACCGGAGAGGTAGCGCCGGTAGGACGCTGGATCAGGCGGGTGTTGCCCACAGTCAGGAGGCCCTGGAGTTCGTTCTCCTCACGCTTCTGGAGGAGGAAGATATACAGCTGCTCCTTCACCTTCTGCTGACGCTCGATGGAGAGCAGTTCCAGTTCCTGTCCGGACGTGGAGGACAGGCGGCTCAGGATCTGGTTCTCCTGCGCCTCGATCTTGTTCACCTGCATCTGCAGGGTGGAAATGAGGTTGTCGATGGACCGGTTCACGGCGAGTTTGTACATCTCCAGGCTCTTGTTCAGGTCCTGCACGTAGGGGTTGTTCTCGCTGGAAAGGTTCAGGGAACGGTCACGCTCGAGGAGCGCCGTATTGTACTCCTGGATCTGGGACTCGATGTTCGCGTTGGACAGGCCGGAGTTCGCCGGCATGAGGTCGTTGGCATGGACCGGATCGTTGATGAACTGCTTGATCATCCGCGCGATCGCCAGCTGGTTGGAGGTCTCGAAGCCCTGGGCGGAATAGGCCGTGGACTGCTGCATGTAGGCGTCGCCCACCTGCTGGACGTTCGTGATGTTGTGGCTCTGCTTGTAATCCTTGAGGTCTTCCTCGATACCGCCGAGTTCCCGTTCGATGACGTTCAGACGGTCGTTGATGAACAGGGAGGTGTTGCGGACGGACTGGTTCTTGTTCTCCACCCACTCCTCGTTGTAGATGTCCAGGAGGGTGCCGAGAACAGCCTCGGCGCGGGCCGGGAAGGCGTCTTCCAGGGAAAGGACCACGACGGAGGACTGCTTGCTGGAGAGGCCGGCGGAGAGGTTGCGGCAATAGGCCTTGGCCCGGCTGGCCGGGTTCACCCAGTTCACCGTGATGTCCCGGTGCCAGTTCTTGTAGTGGATCGTGGGATAGATGATGATCCGCCCCACGGGCGTCTCCAGGGTATCCTTCAGGTGACCGGAGGCCTTGAAGCCCTTGAATTCGTCCTTACCCACGTAAAAGTCGTGGATGGTATAGGTGCTGTCTTTCCCATTGGAGATGTTGAACGAGAAACTGGATGCAGCGATCTCGTCCGGGAGGCG
>OCTW011530806.1_pt1 | contig 10758 bp, 13 predicted proteins | sample 1539671 | NCBI WGS metagenome assembly OCTW01 (sample SAMN02144230, study PRJEB22623) | gut metagenome | biome: sheep rumen | host: Ovis aries | place: New Zealand
CTTCTGCGACGAAATCCTTGTTTTTGATCACGGACAGATCATTCAAAGCGGATCGCATGAGGATCTTGTACATCAAGAAGCAGGAAAATACTATGCCCTATGGAACGCTCAGGCACAGTATTATGCAGCAAATACCCAATAGGGCTTTTCAAAACTCTCACGAATCGGCAACGCCCTGCAAGCTACATACTTGCAGGGCATTTTTATGTACGCACCGCAGGGGCTTCCTGCGGTGTATTTTTCTGCCTTAGATCCGGCAACAATTTTCTATCGCTCTACTAACATAGTGTGGTGGAAGTGTTCAAAAGGACATTCGTGGCAAAAAAGTGTATATAGTAGAACAAAGAATAATAGTTGTTGTCCGTACTGCACTGGAAGGCGTGTGATTACTGGATATAACGATTTGCAGACAAAAAGACCTGATCTAGCGGAAGAATGGGATTATAGTCTGAATGAAATAACGCCAGACAAAATTCATTACAACAACCAGACTATTCAAGCTCACTGGATATGCAAACAATGTGGCCACAAGTGGGTGCATACTGTTAGCCAAAGAGACCGATGCCCAGAATGCCTTCGTCGTAAATCACAGATAAATGCATACAGTATTGAAGACTTATCTCTATATGGGCAATTTGTAAATGCAAGGAGTCTATGTGAGCACTTAGGGATAGATTACAGAAAAAACCAGCGATCAATCTCAAATGCATGCAGACGAGTGCGTAAATCATTCTTGGGAAAGTACTATTTGCGTTACCCGATAGACGATGAGTTTTCAAAAGATGCAATACGGAAAACGGGAATCGAGTAAGAAGTAATACTTGCACCCACCTCCGTTTGGAGGTAAGAAGCGCCGAATTGTATGATTACTGGTGTCCTGACGCACGTCGGAAGAACACCATAAGGTCATATGGCGCCGCTGGCGACACCACATCGACCGATGGTGTTCTTCTTCCTTTTCCAAATCGAACCCACTTCGCTGGGCTTCGATTCGGTTAAGATGCCACTGGCCGAAAAGCCAGTGGCATCGCCCTTTCCCGGGCTTTTCAAGGCCCGAAAAAACTCTGTTTTTTCCATAGATGCCAAAGCCCTTTTACAAGGGGGTAAAGGGATTCGAACTGTCAGCAGACTCTCAAACAATCCAACAGTGAAAAGAAAAAGCGCCGTTCTGCGGTTCCGTGTTTTCACGAGACTACAGGACAGCGCTTTTTTTATTTTCCGCAGAAAAGGAGATGTACATGGAAAAAGAAGCAAACAGCAGGGATCGCCCTGCAAGAGAAAACTATCGCCAACTCATGCGCCACGAGCCTTCGGGCAACGCAAGGGAGCCTCCGGAAAAACCGGTTTGTACCGAGAAGCCGGAGTGCGTCGGATGCCCCTTCCCCGGCCACGGCTTTGTCTGCTGGCGGGAGCGGTGCATGAGAGAAGAAATGGAACGAATCCAGAGAGGAGGAAAACCCAAACGAGAGTAAAAATCTATCAAATCGATCTGGACAGAGATCAGAGTCATGCAGCCTTTCGGCCTCTGGAGGATCTGGAAAAGCTCACCGGCAAGAGCCTCGTCGATCCCTCGCTGTACGAGGAGGTTTTCAACGCAGAGCTTGATCCCAAGAGCCTGGAGGAGCTGTTCATTCAGTTCAATTCCGAGTGGCACCCCCTGCATCGAGGACGATCCATGTCGGTGTCTGATGTGGTCGTGATCGAGCCGGAGGGCATCCCATGTCTGGTCGGAGAAATTAAGGGCAGCTCACCGCTGGGCGGTAGCTTTATCCATCGGTTTACCGATCTTGTGGAATACAATCTCGAGATTGAAAGCCTGCGGGAACAGAATATTAACTTTGAGGCGCACGACATGGTGGGGCTGAGGATCCCTGCTGTGGAATCGGGCGCCTTTTTCTGTGACAGCGTCGGTTTTGAGAAGATTGCATTCGACGAGAGTCAGACCCACAAGCCGGACAACCTGATGCGTGTGGTCTATGTGGAGCCGAACCGCCCGGCTTACGAGGCGGCGATCCTGCACGACCTGGAGCACATGCAAAAGGCGGTGGACGGGTATATCGAACCCGTCTATCTGGAGGACGGTCTGGTGGTTGTCGGCAACGAGGAGGCAAAGCTTCGCGGAATGACGGGCAACCGACACATCGGGGAAATCATCATAGCCGGTCCCTTTTTCGTTTGCGGAGAGTCCTATGAGGACTTCTGCTCCCTGACTGACGGGGAGGCGGAAAGCGCGATGAAGCGTTTTGCCGAACCGGAGGAGATCAGTCAGGCGGAGGTCGAGGCCGACATGGGCTTCACAATTTATTACGCGGAACCGATGGGAGGACTGTCATGAAGGTAATCGTAAGCAATCACAAGCAGCCGATCTACGGGCAGGTCACCGTGCCGCTCCCGATCCCCGATGAAGAGTACGATCATGTCATCGAACTGCTGGAAAACCTCGAGATCGGGGACTTCCGTGCCTGGGACTGCCATGTGGACGAGATCAGCGACTGCCCGCCTGTACTGAAGAGGCTGGAGGGGACGCAGATCAACATCGATGAGCTGGACTATCTGGCAAAGCGCCTGGACAGCTTCATCCCCAAAGAACTGGCCGCTTTTCAGGGCATGGTGGAAAAGATGGGCTATACCGAGGTCTTTGACATGATCAATCTGAGCTTTTACTGTGACGAGATCACCGTCATCACAGATTTCTCGGATCTGACCGCCATCGGCAGAAGCCATGTGCTGGCGCAGCATGGCGCAGTTTCCGTCGAGGAGCTTGAGAAGATGGATCTTGCCAGAATAGGCAAAGACCTGATCGCGAGTGGCAAGGGAACCGTTACGCCTTACGGGATTGTCTTTGACAACGACGTGGATATCCTCACGCTGTACAACTGCGAGGCGTTCCCGGACTACCATTACAAAGCGTCCAAGATTGACGTGGCCGTAGTTTCACCCTATACCTACACGGCAACCATGGCGCTGTACCTGCCCGCGTCTCAAAAGCAGATCGAACGTACCTTACAACGCTTCCTCCAGTTTGAACGCGACGATTTTCAACTGTGCATTGAAAACGTGGAGCCGCCTGTCCCCGAAGCATGGCGGGAAAAGCTGTTCGAGCAAAGTGAAATCTACAACTACAACGACGCAGCCGCGGCCATGGCCAGACTGGAGGAATCCCAGTATGAGAAGTTCGCCGCCGCTGTCCGTTATACCGGTGCGGAGTCCCCTGCGCAGATTCAGAAGGTCGCAGAGAATCTGGACATGTTTGAATTTATCTCCGGCGCGCAGGACGCAGATGATGTCGGTCGCCACATAATTCTGGAATCCGGCCATTTTGAGGTCGATCCGAATTTAGAGGATTACATCGACTTCGAAGCATATGGTCGTGACCATTTACGCTATGGCGAAGGAGAATTCAGTCCATACGGCTATGTCGGCTATACGGGCGATGAGCGTCTGTTTTTCCATGCAGAGGAGCAGCAGGCCATGGGGCAGCAGATGGGAGGCATGACATGAGATACGCAGCTGACGCGCCGGAGGTCAATGAAACCCTGACGATAATCCAGCGTCTGTGCTCGAATCCCTCTCTGCCGAACATGAAAAACTACCTTGGGCGTGTGGATGTGCTGGAGGAGGCCACACACGAAACCCTGCGGCAGATCTTCGAGGACATCTCCACCATGACGGAGCGTGAGATGGATACTCTCGCCGCCGCACTGGACGCCGAATCCATCAACGGGCTGGACGATATCCTGCTCTTTGAGCAGCATATCGACGCCTATACCTTCGTGCCTGACGTCGTCTCCGATGCAGAGCTGGGCAGATATGCCGCTGACGCGGGCTATCTGTCGATCTCGGCGGACGCCGCTCCCTATGTGGACTACGCCAGACTGGGGGCAAGCTTCTACGATGCACACGGCGGAGCCTACGGGCCAAAGGGCTATGTTATGAGAACCGAAAGCCTCTATCCCGTGTTCAAGGCGGCGGTGTACAGCCGCGAGTGCGACAGCTCTGCCTATGTGATCCTGCCTATGTCGGACGTCTTTGCGGACAAGCTCCAGGGGCAGCTTCGCGTCTCCCGCACCTGTGACATCGGTCTGATCGCGGCCGGAACCCTCAACGGCCGCTTCAGCGAGCTTCTCGGAATGCTGGACGAGGACTGCACCAATCTCCGGGACATGAACGAGCTGACGAACCGTCTTCTGGATATGCAGAAGACAGACGGAGAATACCTCAAGTTTCTCTCTGCGCTGGAAGCCGAGCAGGTTCACACCTTCTCCGGCGCGTTGGATGTTGCCAAAGAGCTTGACGGCTATACCCGTTTCACCGGAGATCCGGAGGAATACGGGCGTGATGCACTGCGCCGCATGGGTACGCCGCAGTGCGCCATTGACAGCATCGAGGGCTACATGGACCTGGAGGACTTCGGTCGCGTGATGATGGTCGAGGATGACGTCCGCCAGACACAGTATGGCCTGATCCGCAAGGATTGGGGCGACAGTTTTCCCCGGCCGAAGCAGGTCATGGAAATAGGAGGAATGACATGAATACCCCTAACAGAGAATGGATTAAATTCATGCGGGATCAGTACCCGGTGGGCTCCCGCATCCGGCTGACCGAGATGAACGATCCCTACAGCAAGCTCAAACCGGGGATGGAGGGTACCCTAATGCACATTGATGACATCGGCACCTTCCATGTGAATTGGGACAGCGGCAGCACCCTCGGCCTTGTGATCGGAGAGGATCGCTTTACTGTCCTTCCTCCGCAGACCCATGAGCTGAAGCTGTACATGCCCCTGACCGCAGACCTCTATGAGCGCGACGAGTGGGGAGATTTGGAGAACGAAGCCACTGAGATGGAGGGCCGCGGCCTCCTGCGCTATGAAGCTCAGATTACTTCGGCGCTGCTCAAAAACCAGATGCCGGAGGAAAAGGAGCGCGGGATCATGCACTGGTACCACGACAAGGACAGCGTGGAGCAGAAGGTGCGCTCTGTGGTGTTCGCCGTGGAAGAGCGCGACCGGCAGCTCTGGGGTGTGGCCGAGTGCCAGATCACGCAGGATCTGACGCCGGAGGAGATGGGCAAACTGAAGGAGTATATCTCCGGTCAGGCCTCCGATGGTTGGGGCGAGGGCTTTGAGCAGCGGGAAATCCAACTGGATCGCGGCGCGGAGCTGTACGTCCATCTCTGGAGCTTTGATCCCGGCTGGAGGATTCAGACCGAGGAGGAATGCTTTGAGCAGAGGCAGACACAGGCTCCGCAACAGCAGATGGGAGGAATGAGCTTTGGGTAAGATCATGCGCGTGTATCTCTGCGGGCAGGACTGGACGGAGAGCCATGAGGAAATGTACATGGATCTGCCCGCCACGCCATGGGAACTTGTGGACACGCTGGAAAAGCTGAACCTTGTCTGCGAGGGCGATCTGTATATCCAGGCGGAGGAGTATTACGACTTCGACTTCATACAGAGCTTCATCCCCGAAAGCACCTCCCTCTCCCGCCTCAATGAGCTCTGCGCCGTGCTGGACGGTATGGACGAACAGGATCGAATCGGCTTCCGCGGCCTGCTGCAGAGCAGCGCTTTCTTTGATCGCTTCAATTTGGGCTTTGACCGGCTGATGGATATCGCACTGGCCAAGGACTGCTATCATATCGCGGCGGACGTGGGTAGCGACGAGCAATTCGGACGCTTCCTATGCCAAAATGGGTTCGTGGAGGGAGCCAATGAGCTGCCGGAGAAGGTGTTCGAGCTGCTGGACTTCCAGAAGATCGGGAAGGACTTCCGGATGGCCGAGCGCGGAGCCTATGCGGACGGCTGCTATGTCGCGCCGGACGGAGATATCCCTCACAGAGAAATCCCTTATGGCATTTCGCCGCCCGAGTACCTCGTCATGCTGGACGTCGTGAACAAAGGGGACGCGAGCAAGCGCTGGCCCCTCGCCTTGCCCTCTGTTCCCGCTGAAATGGACAGCGTTTTGAAACGGGCCGGTGCGGACAGTTGGAGCGAGGTCAATTGCCTCTGCGTGGACTGTCAGGTGCCGCAGCTCATAGAGGCCATCACGCAGGTCAATAACGTCGCCATCGCCAACCGCTTAGCGGAAATGCTCGACCGTCTGCCTGTCGAGGAAGTGTCCAAGCTCAAGGCCGTCCTCGAGGTCACAGGCTGTGAGGATCTGACCACCGCCTCCCTGATCGCCCAGAATCTGGACAGCTATATGCTCTCCGAGGACATCCGGAATCCGGAGGACATGGGGCGCTACCGGCTGACCTATCTGCTCCCCGACGAGGATCGTGATCCGATCCAAAAGCACATCAATCTCTATGCCTACGGGAAAGAGATCATGGAACAAATGCCGGAGGCTGCCATGAGTCCCTACGGACTCGTTGAGAGGACGGACGGTCAGCCGATCCTTTCCCAAACCCAACAGCAAGCCTGCCCCCAAATGACCATGCAGTAAACTGAATATGAAATTGACAAGAGCCGTTTTCCCGTAACAAGGAACACGGCTCTTTTTTTGTGCCCTTTTTCGGGAACACGGTTCGGAAAGGAACGCTATGAACAAGGAAAAAGTCTATGGCTACCTCTGCGCCTACTGCGTGGGCAGAAAGCACGTGACCTCCTCGCAGGCGCTGGAGAAGGTGCTGGACATGAGCGGCAACGAGCTCCGCAAGCAGATCAGCGCCCTGCGCCGGGAAGGCATTCCCATTGCCAGCAACAGCGCCGGCTACTTCTACGCCGAAAACGCGGCGGATCTCTACGCCACGATCCGCAGTCTGCAAAAGATGCGCCGGGGTCTGGATACGGCAATCGAGGGGTTGGAGAAGGCCATGGAGAAGTTTGGCGGTGCGTCCTGAACAGCCTCATTCCCTGGGTGGGCGGCAAAGGAAAGCTCCTGTGGATCATCGATGAGCTGGCTCCCTGTGAGTACAGATGCTTTGTAGACGTGTTCGGCGGCAGCGGTACAGTCACGCTGAACCGACCGCTGAGAAAGGGCTGCATGGAGGTATATAACGATTTCAACAGCAACCTCACGAACCTCATGTACTGCGTCAAACACCGGACGATGGCGTTGATCAAGGAACTGAAATTCTTGCCGCTTCATTCCCGCGACGATTTTGAAGTCCTCCTCAAATTCTTCCGGCAAGAGGAGTTTGGCGATGAATACCTTGAGGAAGAACTGCAGCTCACGGAGAAGTATCTCCGTCCCCCGCAGGCAAAAGTCATTCGGGAGCTGTTGCTGGAACGGGCAGAGCTGGGCGATGTCCGCCGTGCCGCCAACTACTTCAAGCTCATTCGCTGGAGCTTCAGCGGCACGGGAACCTCCTTCGGCGGCAAGCCCTGCGATCTCCGACGCTTCTTCCACCTGATCTGGGAGTGCTCCCGCAGACTGGCCGATGTGGTAGTGGAAAACCGGGACTTTGGGAAGGTCATCCGACAGTATGACCGAAAAACCACATTCTTCTATTGCGATCCGCCCTACTACGAGGCAGAAAAGTATTACGCTGTCGCCTTTCCGGAGCACGACCACAAGCGGCTCCACCGGATTTTGCGTAAGGTCAAGGGCTTCGCCATGGTCTCGTACAACAATACGGAGTTCATTCGGGAACTGTACAAGGACTTCTATATTTTCAAAACCGAGCGCTCGGACTCGCTGTCCCAGAAGGAAGGAAAGAAGTACGAGGAGCTCATTATCACCAATTACGATCCCTATGATCACAGCGCCCAGATCGGCCTGAAGCTGTTTGAGGACGCCGGGTACAGCTGTACGCTTATTCACAAACCCACGAAAGAACTACAAGAAAAATGGAGGAGAAAACACCAATGAAAACCGAATTCAAACCCAAGATTGCCGTCAAAGGCTTCCACCTTCCCGATGAGATCGTGGAGGATACCACGCTGAGGGAGGCTGACACCATAGATTTCTACAGCAACTGCAGCTCTATCCTGATTCTGGATCGGCAGATGACGGCGCGGCAGATTATCTCGACGGTGGATATGCTCAACTCTGTGGCAACCACCCTGATCCTGCGACTGAAAAGCATTGCGAAGGAGCATGAGGCGAAGTGCCGCCGCGTGAATATTCCCGAGGGGCTGCTGCAGGCGGCGGGCATTCCGAAGAACGCACCGCTGACCATCGAAGCGGACGATGGAGAGATTTACATCACTGTTGCTTCGGAGGGTGATGATCTGACAGAGACGCTTCCGTCCTTCCTGGTCGATCTGTTTTCTGACTGCAAGCTGGACTTTTCTGCCTTGCGCTGCTTGCTCGAAAGCGAGGACTCGGCTGATGAATAACACGCCGCTCTATCGCGGGACAGCGGAGCAGGCACGGAAGGAGGACAAGCTTCAACTCTGGCGGGACAGCTTTCAGGCCAACATCCTCTGCCGGATCGCCATCGAGAACGAGATCAGGCAGCACTTCGACGGGATGCACCTGGACAGGGGCTGTGCCGGGCGAGTGCTGGATCAGTTCGGTGAGGCTCGTGTGAAGTATGTCCTCTCTGCTACCTTGCAGGAGCTGGACAACGACGGGCGCTTCAGCCGGAGCAACAAGGAATGGGGCCGCCAGACCGAGATCATACCCAACACCCGCAACTACGAGTTCGCCGTCCAGTCCCATCCGGCGGTACTGGACGGCTTCATCTCGGACTTCCGCTCGGAATGCCAGCAGCGCCAGATGGATCACAGCGTCATGCAGATGAGCATTTCGATGTGAGCGCGGTCAGCAAAGGAGGTGATGCGCCATGTGCTGAACAGCTTTTCCCCGACAACGAAAAAACATGAAATGGAGGTAACTATGCATAAGAAAACCAAACGAATCCTCGCGGTCGTCTTTGCTCTGGCGCTGTGCCTGTCTCTTCAGGTAACAGCCTTTGCCGAGGGCAGCGGCGACGTGGCCAGCGCGGTACAGAGCACCTGGACCGCCGCTTCCGGCCAGATCAAGACGGTCACCAACAACGTGATCTTCCCGGCCCTGGACATGATCCTCGCCATTTTCTTCTTCGTGAAGCTTGGCGCGGCATACTTCGACTATCGGCAGGGCAATCGCTTTGACTGGGCGCCGCCTGCGATCCTCTTTGTCTGTCTGGTCTTTACCCTGACCGCTCCCACCTACATCTGGACCATCATCGGAGCGTGAGACAGAAGGACGGTCCGCTTTCCCATATAAGGGGGCCGCCCAAGCGAGAGGAGTGATCACTTGTTTATATGGGACTTTGTTGCCAAGACCGTGCTGGACGAGATCATGGACTGGATCTACGGACAGATCGTCGGATTCCTTGGCAACTTTTTTTCTGAGATGGGCAACATGGGCGCCGAGCTCTTCCAGATGAGTTGGGTGCAGAGCATCGTGCTGTTCTTCTCCCGTCTGGCCTGGGCGCTCTATGGAATCGGGCTGGTCGTGGCCTGCTTTGAGTGCGGCATTATGGCCTCCAGCGGCAAAGCCAATGTCAAGGAGACTTTTCTCAACGCCATCAAGGGTTTTATGGCCGTAAGCCTCTTCACCGTCGTGCCGGTGCGCCTGTATGAGCTGTCCATCTCCCTTCAGGGAGAACTGACGCGAGGACTCACCGGCTATGGCCAGCCCATCGGGGACGTCGCCAACGAGATCCTGTCGCATTTCTCCGCTGTGGAGACGGTAGAGGAGCTGGTCAATACCGGTTATCCCGGCTTTGGGATGGTCTCCAGCGCCTTCATGGTGATCTTCTGCATCATCCTGATGGCCTATGCCGTAATCAAGGTGTTCTTCGCCAATCTCAAGCGCGGCGGCATCCTGCTGATCCAGATCGCTGTGGGGAGCCTGTACATGTTCAGCGTTCCCCGCGGCTATCTGGACGGCTTCACGAGCTGGTGCAAGCAGGTGGTCGGCCTTTGCCTGACGGCCTTCCTGCAAGCGACGATCCTCGTCGCGGGCTTGATGCTCTTCCGGGAACACGCCCTGCTGGGGCTCGGACTGATGCTTTCCGCCGGAGAGATCCCGCGCATTGCCGGAGCCTTCGGCATGGACACCAGCACTCGCGCCAACCTGATGAGCGCCGTGTACACCGCGCAGGCCGCGGTCAACACCACAAAGACCGTGGTGCAGGCGGTGGCGAAATGATGCAGCTCACTATGGGGAGCCTCTTCGACGGCATCGGCGGCTTCCCTCTGGCTGCGGAGCGCTGCGGCATTACGCCCGTCTGGGCCAGCGAGATCGAGCCTTTTCCCATCGAGGTGACCAGGACCCATTTCCCCAATATGCTCCATGTGGGAGACATCACGAAGCTGGACGGCGCAAGGCTCCCGCCCGTGGACATTATCTGCGGCGGCAGCCCCTGTCAGGACCTGTCGGTCGCCGGAGCGAGGGCGGGTCTTGCCGGAGCGCGCTCCGGCCTTTTTATGGAGCAAATCCGGATCGTAAAGGAGATGAGAAATGCAGAGAAGCGTCGTGGACGGACAGGTGTCGCTGTTCGACCCAGATTCTGCGTCTGGGAAAATGTCCCCGGCGCCTTTTCCAGCGCGGAGGGCAGAGACTTCCATGCGGTGCTCGAGGAATTCGTCCACGTTGAAGAACCATTCCTTCATGTTGTTAGACCTGAGTCCGGGCGCTGGGAATATGCTGGGGCCGTGTTGGGAGTACGATCCTGTGTGGCTTGGACCACCTGGGACGCTCAATACTTCGGAGTGCCCCAAAGACGTCGTCGAATCTTCCTTGTCGCAGATTTTGCAGGCTTCAGCCCCGTTCAAATACTATTTGACCCGACTGGCCTGCCTGGGTATCCTGCGGCGGG
>OCTW011177337.1_pt1 | contig 10757 bp, 8 predicted proteins | sample 1539671 | NCBI WGS metagenome assembly OCTW01 (sample SAMN02144230, study PRJEB22623) | gut metagenome | biome: sheep rumen | host: Ovis aries | place: New Zealand
GCTTGATCGTTATCAAAACATCGGTCTAGGCAAACAAGCAGAAATCGACTGGAATGCGTTGATGAAATATAAGAAAGGCTACATTGGCTCTATGCCAAGCGCCTTGGATGGTTTATTCAACCAATTCGGATTCGATGTCTTGCGCGGATCTGCGAAGTTCATCGACGCCAACACAATTGATGTTGATGGCAAACAGTATTCTGCTTCTTACTTCGTCATTGGCACCGGTCAGACTTATGTTCCATTAGACATCCCGGGAAAAGAAAACTTCAAGGATTCGAGAGATTTCTTGTCGTTAGATAACCTCCCAGATCACGTCACCTTCGTAGGTGCCGGCATCATCGGTATGGAATTTGCTTCCATCTGCCTCTCCTTGGGCAAGAAAGTCGATATCATCGACCTTGCTGATAAAGCCTTGGCCCAATACCCACAAAAATACGTTGACTTCATCGTCAACAAGATGAAAGCGCAAGGTGCGAACTTCTTGTTTGGCAAGCACGTTTCTTCTTTGGAGAAAGTCAAAGAAGGCGAATATGTCATCAAGACCGCTGAAGGCGATGAAATCAAATCCAATTATGTTCTCGTCGCAGTTGGCCGCAAAGCGAATACCGAAGGGCTCAATTTGGAAGGCCTTGGCATCGAGCATTCTGCCCGTGGCATCAAAGTCGATGATCATCTCAGAACCAGCGTCAAAAACATCTATGCTTCTGGCGATGTCATTGATAAATCCATTCCAAAGCTCACCCCAACCGCCGAATTCGAATCGAATTACATTGCCTTGGATATCTTGCTTCCAGGCTTCTTAAAGAAGAAGATCAAATACCCGGTTGTTCCAAACTTGGTCTTCACGCTGCCTAGAATTGGTCAGGTCGGTGTCTCTACTGATACCGCCAAAGAGCAAGGCTACCGTGTGGAAGAAGTTGATTTTGGCAAGACGATGGCTTGGATGAACGGCAACGATTTCAATGAACATCTTACCTTTGTCTTCAACGGCAAAAACGAACTCGTTGGCGCAGCTGTGCTCTCCGATAGAGCCGGTGAGTATCTCGACTTGCTTACCATCATCATCAACCAAAAGATCAAAGCCAGGGATTTGGCGAAGATGATCTTCTCCTTCCCGACAACGACTTACGGTTTGGTTTCGTCGTTAATTCCGTTGATGCTCAAAAAGTAATTCCGTTAACGCAACTTGGCCATTCGTTTGAATGGCCTCTTTGTTTTTCTGACAGAGCGAAATGCCGCTCTTAAGCAAAGTCAAAATGAACGAAAAAACGATTCCTAGATTATTTCAATTTTTCGACATATTGTTTGAAAATGACTAATTCGGCCAATTCAGGACAAATTGATTTCTTGTTTTTCGCTTTGTTTCATGCATAACGACGCTTGCTCGTTACCAAACTTCTTTGACTTTTTGACTCTGGCGTTTCCAAACCTTATGAATGACTTGATACGCATATATGCACATTCGCGCGTGACTTTTTCCGACATTAGTTTAAGATACTCGCATGGCTCAAATTCAAGAATACCGAACCCCTGAAAATATTGAGCAAGAGATGAAGCGTGAGGCTCATCTTTCTTTTTTGGGCTTCACCATTTTCGATGTCGGGCACATCGTCCTCGCAATCTTCTTTCTTATTTGGTCGCTCATTAGACGTGGCCCAGATTATCAGGAAGATATTACTGAATCGATCATCTTGCTGATCTTCTCCGTATTGCTTCTTTCGTTTGTCGAGGGGCTTGCTCAACGCGATATCGCTGTTTCATCGTTCCGTCGATACTATGGCTACGCCTTCCTTTGTGCGTCCGCCTCGCTTTTAGTTCCTTTGGCCATTACGATTCCTGAGGCCATTCATTTCGAATTCAACTTGGTTTTCGAGTTGACAGAGACCGTTGCCTTTTTCGTAACGTTAGCTGCGCTTGGCTTATTCTTTGCCAGTTTGTTTTTCCAAAATAGACATTTCGCTTGGCGACTTATCACTGTTATTGGGGTAATCCTGTTCCTCACTTACACGCCGCTAATGGTTGTCGGTACCCTCTTTAGAGGTGCCTTCTCCTGGATGACCATTGTCAGAATATTCCATTACATCTTGCCTGTTTTCCCAGGTGTTATTGCCCTTTTCCGTTTATTGAGAAAAGCAGAAAACTCCGTATTGTATTAATCAGTCACATCAAAAAAACGAGCGGTGGCTCGCTTTTTATTTGAAACAATAGAATCCTATTCTTGGGCTTCGGGTTTTTCAATCGACAAAGCATTTTTCATACTTTCGATGAAGTGCTGCTTCGTCAACTTAACAGCTTCTAGAATCGTAGCCTTGAAGGTTTCCGCATCGGCTTTGCCGTGGCACTTGAGAACCAGCTTTTTGGTACCAAGCAGTGGGGCGGATGACTTCCTGGCCGCATCGAAAGGTTTTTTAACGGCCTTCAGGTGTTTGACCATGAATAAGGCACCGATCTTGGTAATGAAATTATGGAAAATCGCGCCCTTGAACAAGTCGGAGACATATAAGGCGCCTTCCTCAGTTGCCTTTAAGAAGACGTTTCCGGAGAAGCCATCAGCGACAACGATATCCGCTTCGCCTTTGAGGACGTGATCACCTTCGATGTTTCCAACGAAATTCAAACCCGATTCTTTTAATAAAGGATAGACGGTTTTGGTGAGTTCGTTCCCTTTGCCTTCTTCTTGGCCGACGCTTAGCAATGCAACGCGAGGTTTCTCCAAGCCATTCATTCTGAGATAGGTATCCGCCATCAAAGCAAACTGGAGGAGATATTCTGGTTTGCAATCCATATTCGCACCAGCGTCAATGAGTCTTACAAAGGTCTCTTTTCTTGTTGGCAAAGTGGCCATCAAAGCCGGTCTTCCAACGCCAGGAAGACGCCCGATTTTTAAAACTGCTCCAGTGAGCAAAGCACCGGTTGGTCCAGCCGAAATCATGCCGTCAATATCATCGCGTTTTCTAAGCGCATCAAAGCAAACCGCCAGGGAACTGCAGGGTTTTTCCTTTAAAAAGGTAGCAGGATGGTCGGTGTTGAGGACCGCTTCTTTGGCAGGAAGAATCTCATATCTTTCGGGTGAGATTCCAGCCTTTTCCATGGCAGGTTTGATGTCTTCTTCCTTGCCAGCGAAAATCAAAAATAAATCAGCTTCCTTTGCGAAGGCAGCCACGGCTCCCTCAAGCACGGCGGCAGGAGCATTATCGCCGCCTAAGGTATCAACAAGAATTTTCATAGCGTTCATATTTTACGGCTTTGATAAAAAAGCGCAAAAAGTATTCGGCGTTTTCCTATCAAATCTTTGCTGGCTATGTTAACATAGCCGGGCTATGAGTGACGAAACGATTAACGAACGATTTGAAATGTATGCTAAGCATGCCAAAGACAATGAGCTTGAAATTGTCCAATCTAACCTTTGCGGCTGCTATTTCTGCCGACATATCTTTTCTGCTAGAGAGGTCAGCGACTGGATCGAAGATGAGCATCACGTCTCCGCGGTTTGCCCGGAGTGCGGCATGGATGCCGTCATTGGCGATCATAGTGGTGTGCCCCTCTCCAAAGATCTGCTCAAGGAGATGAATGAATATTTCTACGGCAAAGCCGATGACCGCGATACCGATGCGGCAGTCCGCTTCTGCGCTAGATATATCGCTGGGAAGATCACACACAAAGAGAAGAACGAAAAACTCTACCGCGATTATCTTGAGACTCTCTTTAATCGGGGAAATGAGCATGCCACGCTTGAACTCGCTTCTTTGGTAGAAAGCGGTGGTGATTTCGGCGTACCTGATCCGGTGGCGGCCGAAAAGATCTATCAAAGCAGCGCGTTGAAATTGAATTCGGATGCGATGTGCCGTTTGGCGAGCCTATATCTTCGTAATGAAGATGAGACCGCGCGTGCCAAAGCGTTTCCTCTAGCGGCGAAAGCCTGTGCTTTAGGAGATCCTGTCGGCATTTATTTGATGTCAGATTGCCTTCTTGGCGGTATCGGGGTGGAGCAAAGCATCGACCTAGCATACGCTGTGGTTGACCGCGCATACCAAGACTTCTTCCCTTGTCTTTCCGAAGATGATGACCGCGAGTTGATGGGCTTTGCGAACTTTGCCTATCGCCTTGGCAAGTTCAATCAATATGCCGTTGGCACAGAACGCGATACCGATGGTGCTTTAAAACTCTACTTGTTCGCAAAACTTGCCTGCTATAACGCCAAGGAACTTGGCTATGGCGATAACCCTATCCTCCCTGATATTGAAAAAGAAATCAAAGGGCTGGCTGAAAGCGAGCATATTAGCACCGGAGACCCAATCTTTGATGCGAACATGTTCTTTGATTCTTTCTCTTATGTTCAAGACAACACTTCGCTTAAGCGACTAGATATCGTTGACTATGACGAAAAAAGCGGCGAATTGACGCTCGATATTACCTTCCATCGCCCAGTGGCGTTGATTGATACCGGAACCTTATCTTGCTTGATGAGGGTTGGTGTTACACGCTGGGTGTTCTCCGGTGTCGTTTACTGCCAAGGGACAGGTGGAGATTACCTAAGAGTCGGCAGCGATGACGGTGAATCCTGGGTTTTCTTCAACGGCGATGAAGAAGTGGCGAAAATCCGTTTCCGCAACGGCGGAACAGATAACGTTGAGGATTTGAATGAGTAAAGATTCTTCCAAAAAAACAGCGCTTGGTCCTTTGAAGCCTTACCGCAAAGCGGTGATTCTCGCCCCAGGATTGAAGGTAATCGAATGTATTACTGAATTGCTGGTGCCTTTTGTCGTTCGATATATCATCGATGATGGATTAAATCCAACTGGATCTCATTACCAAGATACACAGTTTGTGGTGCTGCTGGCGTTATCCGTTTTTGCAATGGCTATCGTTGGATTCTCGGCGACGATGGTAACCCAGTATGTGGCATCGAAAACAACGACAACATATGCGGTTGGTCTTCGGAAGGCTATTTATGAACAAACGTTGTCTCTTTCGGACGCTCAACTGGAATCCTTTGGCAAATCCAAAGCCCTGAACCTCGTCAACGCGGATGCCTATTCACTTCAAATTGGGGTGCAGATGTTTATGCGACTGCTCGTTCGCGCACCGTTCTTGGTGCTTGGCTCGATCATCGCCTCATTCATCGTTCATCCTCTAGCGGGTCTCATCGTTCTGATCGCTTTATTAGGATGCGCCTTGACGATCGTGATCATCGTGAAAGCCACTCCGAAGCATTATGCCCAGCTTAATCAAGAACTTGATCGCCTCTCGATGCTTTCGGATGACGGGATTTCAGGAACCCGCGTGATTCGTGCTTTCAGCAAAGAGGAATCGATGGAAAATCAATTCAAAGAGACCTCTTCAAAATACCGCAAAAAAGCAATTTTCATTGCAAAACTCAACTCTTTTATCAATCCTTTGACCTTTTTCTTCATTAACGCTGCAATCGTTCTCATCCTTGTGCTTGGTAGTTATTCCTATAACACGACGCTACTTTCGGTGGGGTCTATCGTAGCGCTTGTTTCCTTCTTGACGCAATCGCTGACGGCCTTGATTCAGTTCACTCGTCTGGTAACTTCCGTCTCAAAAGCGTTAGCGTCGAAGAAACGTATCGATGCCTTTTTGGCATTGGAGCCCGAACTCAAAGATGGAGAGATTTCTTCTTTGCCAGAAAGGAAACAAGGGGACGATCTTTATGTCTTCAATCATGTCTCTGTCTCCTTCGGCGGGGAAACGAATGCGTTGGAAGATATCTCGTTTAAGGTGTGCGCAGGAGAGCGCGTTGGCATCATCGGTGGAACTGGCTCTGGTAAAACGACATTGCTTCGCCTTTTCCAACGGTTCATTGACCCAAGTCAAGGGAACGTAACGCTCCTTGGCCATGACTTAAAAGACTATTCGTTATCAACGGTTCGTTCACCGGTTGCGATGGTGTCGCAGAAACCACAATTGTTCAAAGGCGATATTCTTTTTAATATCACACTTGGTGAGCAACATTCTCAAGAAGAGATCTTCCAAGCGATGAAAGATTCCCTGGTCAGCGAATTCCTCCCATTAAACGAAGAAAGCTTACATAAAACGGTTGAAGAGAATGGCGCGAACTTTTCCGGTGGGCAAAAGCAAAGAATCTTGTTCTGCCGCGCGCTTCTTGCACGCCGTCCTGTTTTGATCTTCGATGACGCGACAAGCGCATTGGATTATAAGAGCGATCGGACGGTCCGACAAAACGTCCAAAAGAAACAAGACAAAACCATCATCATCGTTTCTCAGCGTGCTTCTTCGGTTTCTGATTGCGATAAGATTATTGTCCTAGAGCAAGGCAAGATGGTCGGCCAAGGGAAGCATGACGAGTTGTTACGCAGCTGCGATGTCTATCGCGAGATTTATGAAGCGCAGGTGAGCCAAGCATGAAGACCATCAAGATTCTAAAACCCTATTTGGCCCACTATAAAGCGGGCATTGCTCTGACGCTTGTTTTCGCTGCGCTTTCTGTCGGATGCAAGATGGCAGTGCCTTTCCTAACGGGTATCAGCATCGATCATATCCGCCAAGGCGATTTTGAAATCGGCGGATATTTGATTGCCATGGCATGCCTTGTGCTCTTTGGTATGGTGTTCCGTTATTGCTTCGATTATCTTCTTGCACGTCTAGGACAATTGATCATCAAAGAACTTCGGGATGACGTTTATCTGAAGTTGCTGCGTGTTCCAGTAAGCTTCCTTGATCAGCATTATCATGGCGACCTTGTGCTTCGCTTGATTGGCGACATCGAGAATGTGCAGACCGGTTTTATTTCTGGTGTCGGGGCAGTATTTGAAGGAGTGGTGCAAATCGTCATCACGTTGGCATTCATCTTTACTTTGAACTGGATACTCGGCTTGGTTGTCGTTCTTGCCACTCCGCTTTCCATCTTTGTTTCTAAGTTCATCTCTGGCCACAACGCCAGATATTTCAAAGATCAAAACGCCGCTCTCGGGGAACTCCACGCATTTACTCTTGAAACGATGAATAACATCGAATGCTTGAAGGGCTATGGGAAAGAAAACGCCTGGCAAACCTCTTTTGATGAGAAAAGCGAAACGGTCCATAAAGCAAACTTCAAAGCTACTTTTGCAGCTAGCTGGGTCAATCCGGGAACGAGGCTTGTAAACAACACCATCTACGCTTCTGTTATTTTGCTTGGTGCATGGATGATTCTCTCTCCATCTTCCTTCACCTGGTCTAGGATTGCCTTTACGGTCGGCGGGCTTTCCTCCTTCTTGACCTACACCTATCAGTATATGGCGCCGTTCAACGAGATTGCGGATGCAACTGGAGACATTCTTAATGCTTCTTCTTCTTTGAAACGCATTGAAGAAGTACTTCTCACGGAGGATGATGTTGATGAAGGCAAAGAAACTCAATTAGAGCAAATCGATGGCTTAAAGGCTGATCACATTACCTTCGGCTATGATAAAAACCGTGTTATTATCGATGATTTTTCCATCGATATCAAAAAAGGACAGAAGATTGCTCTAGTAGGCACGACTGGGTGTGGCAAGACCACAATCATCAATTTGTTGATGCGCTTCTATGACCCGGATCAAGGCGGATTCTTCACAGGGGATAAAATTTCTAAAGAATACCCCAAGAAATTGTGGAGAAGCCATTTTGGCATGGTTCTGCAAGACACTTGGCTTGCTCACGCTTCCATCAAAGACAATATTGCGTTCGGCAGAGAAAACGCCACGATGGAAGAAATCGTCAAAGCCGCCAAGAAAGCCAAAGCCCATGAATTCATCACCCGCTTGAAAGACGGCTACGATACGGTCGTGGGGGAGGGGCTCAACCTAAGCAGTGGTGAAAAGCAGTTACTCTGCGTTGCTAGAATCCTTATGGTGGAATCTGAAATCATCCTTCTCGATGAAGCGACTTCGAACATCGACTTACGAACCGAGTTGGCTCTTTCCGCGAGCTTTGATGCCTTGATGAAAGGCAAGACCTCCATCGTCGTCGCCCATCGTTTGAGTACGATCAAAAACGCAGACGTAATCCTTATGATGGATAAGGGTAAAATCATAGAAAAGGGGAGTTTTGCAGAGTTATTGAAAAAAGATGGAGCCTTTGCAAGCCTTTATAAATCGCAGTTTGCTTGATTACCAAGCGAACCCTCTAGCTAAGCCATCAACTTCAAACTTCTTGATAAAAAGGCTGCCTTCTAAGTTGACTTGTCCACGGTAAAGCACCGCGTGATAACGGCTTAAGAACGCGGCTTTTTCATTGCTAATATTCTTCTCGGTGCGAATGAGCATGAGGGGCTTGTGATAAGTCGCCGAAAGGAAATCGAAGAGCTCTTTCGCGTAGGCTTGAAAACTCACCGCTGGATCAACTGCGAAAGATGGCACTGCGATAACGTTCTCATCCATCTCGCCTAGCTCATCCAATAGGTCATAATAATCTGATGACCGATGAGGCAAAGCACCGAAAATTCCGGTCCTCAAATCACGCGTTACAACAGCAAAAGCGAATACACGCCCCCCGTCAATTAGGATAAAGACGTTGCCATCCTCGACCATTTTGCATAAGGATTCTTGGTCTTTGATCAGTGGGTTTTGATCATTGCAACGTCGATAACACTTTAGTAATGCTTCAACGTGGTTTTCCTTCGCCCGAACGATTTTTTGCATGATTAGATTGTATCCTTCGTAGAAAAACATTCCAATGGGAGTATGATAGATTATATGAATCTATCACCGAAGTCATTGTTACGCCCGAATGAGGCCTATCACGAAGAACTCGTCCCTTGCGACGGCTCTAGTTTTTCTCTCCCTTATGAGCATCGATTCCTTGAGCTATTGGAAGAAACAAAGCAACTAGTCTTATCGTCTGAATGCGAGATTCATCCTCGCCTTGGATATGAGAAAAAAGAATGCGAGTTAGCAAGAAAGGCCTTTAAAAAAGAAGACTGGATTCTAGCCGCGGTTATCCTAAGAGGAGAGCGCATGATCTCTGGCCTTCTTGTTTACAAGAAAATCCCGACCATTGCTTATCTATTCGATTGCTTGGTTTTAGAAATCAAAGCCTGTTACTTCGAAGGCGTCGATATTGATGAAGGAGACGGCACAAGGACCGATATCTCTTTCTTCGTCGAAACGTTGAAAGAGGTCAGCGAGCCTACGACTAAGCCAACGAAACCAGCTCCACCTAAAAAAGTGAAACACACTGTTATCCTCGGGGAAGATGACGAAGAATATGAAGCTCCTGAAGTTGAGCTTGATTCCTTTGTCCCCCAAAAGAAACGCACATTCCATAACAAAGTCACTAAGGTGGAACCGGTAGAAGCCAACGAATCCGACGAAGATGTCGTCATCGAAGTCGAGAAGCCCACTTTCTCCGCGAATCGAAAAGGCAAGCCAAGAAAAATCTAAAATGAAACGAGACCCTAAAGTCATCTCTTTTACGATGTCCCGCATCCGAGGAAGAGATACTGGAATAGAAATGAAACTGCGGAAGGCCTTAAGAGAAAAAGGTGTCCGTTATCAAGTATGCCGCGGCGATGTTTTCGGACACCCCGACATCGTGATCAAGTCCGTTCGCATCGCCATTTTCTGCGATTCCGAGTTTTGGCACGGATATCATTTCGAAGAAAACAAATCCAAGATTCATTCTAACCTCGACTATTGGATTCCTAAGATTGAACGGAATATCGCTCGGGACAAAGAGGTCAATGAGACCTTGGCCAAGCAGGGGTATCTTGTGCTCCGTTATTGGGGACAGCAAATCGAAAAGGACCTTGATGCAGTAGTTGACGAAATCATGGCCAAGATAAGAGTTCGCCAGGAAATCTTAGCTAGAAAGAAAAGTCCCTTTGTTCGTACGACGCTTGTTTATATCGAGCAGAATCATGCGTATTTGATGCTATATAGAAACAAGAAAAAGAATGATCTCAACGAAGGTAAATGGGTTGGCGTTGGCGGTCATTTAGAAGACGGAGAATCGCCTGTCGCTTGTATGAAGCGAGAGGTTTTTGAAGAGACCGGATTAACTGTTACATCCTACCGATATCTTGGGAAAATCTACTTCTTAAATTCAAAATACCCAGCAGAAGTCATGTATTTTTATCATGTCGATGGAGTTACAGGACAACTAATCGATTGCAATGAAGGCGTGCTTCGTTACATCGATATCGATGAAGTTTATGATCTTCCCATGTGGGATGGCGATCGCATTTTCATGCCGTTATTGCAGACTCATGAGCCTGCGTTTGAAATGAGCCTAGGCTATGATGGCGACAAGTTGCTTGACGTCATCGGGCCAGTTTACCCAGCGAAAAAGAAAGGAAAAAAACAACATGGAAGAAAGAAAAGATGAGGTTTCCATCTCCTCACCGCTTTTTTATCAATACTCCTCTCATCTTGGATTGCTTGTTCGTTTCTATGAAGAGGTGGTGGGCAAGGATACTTATCCCCGCGTGTATTTAGGAATCTTTGCTTCCTTGGATCTGATTGGATCAACCATCCCTGAAGATGTGTTCGGATTTTATTGCACTTGCCTTTACCACGCTTGCACAGAGCGAGTCATTTATGATGTCGATGGCTCGAAGACACCAATTCCGCCGTTTGACCCGAATGATCCGATGTGCGCGGATTGCCGAGAGCTTGTGGACTTGGCGCTTGTTCAATATGCCTTTATGTCTTCATTAGAAGACAAGAAACATGCCTTGAAAGATTTCCTAGGTCCCATATTCTCTTTCAGTGGAATTGGGGTGGAAGGCGTTGATGATGGGTATCATCAGA
>OCTW011608286.1_pt1 | contig 10757 bp, 8 predicted proteins | sample 1539671 | NCBI WGS metagenome assembly OCTW01 (sample SAMN02144230, study PRJEB22623) | gut metagenome | biome: sheep rumen | host: Ovis aries | place: New Zealand
AAACATTATATAATGTAAAGTATATAAAATTAATAGGTTAATTACTAAGGAGTAATTATTTATGAGAAATGTTGGTACAGTAGTGCGTGGTATTAGAACACCTATTATTAAAGAGAATGATGATTTGGCAACAATAGTCATCGACAGTCTGATGGCTGCCAAGGAAAGTGAAGGATTTGAATTCAATGACAGGGACATCGTTTCAATAACCGAAGCGGTCGTTGGGATTTCAGAGGGAAACTATGTGACCGTTGATGATGTCGCAGCCGACCTTCAGGCAAAATTTCCATCTAAAGAAATCGGAATTACAAATCCTATTTTAAGCAGAAACCGTTTTTCAATTATCCTCAAGGGTATCGCCCGTGGAATGGACAAGATCACACTTTTAACCTCATTTCCGGCTGATGAAGTTGGAAACGGAATTCTTGATGAGGAGCTTTTGGATGAAAGTGAATTCAACCTTGCAAGCGTGATTTCAGAAGCCGAATATAGCGAAACCTTCGGCTCATGGAAACATCCTTTCACCGGAATAAACATGATCGACTTTTACCGTGAGCTTATCGAAAGCGAAGACTGTGAAGTTGAATTCGTATTTTCAAATGACGTTAAGACAATCCTTGACTATGAAAAGGACGTCCTTACATGTGACATTCACACAAGATACAAAACAACCAAGCTGTTGAAGGACCTTGGGGCAAATGTATATGGTCTTCATGAAATTCTCACAGAACCTGTTGGAGATTCAGGATTCAATCCGGACTACGGACTTCTAGGATCAAACAAGGCAACCGAGGAAAAGCTAAAGCTCTTCCCTAAAACCGGACAGGCCCTGGTTGAAGAGGTTCAAAAAAGACTTGTTGAAATGACCGGAAAACAGATTGAAGTCATGGTTTACGGTGACGGTGCATTCAAGGATCCTGTCGGAAAAATCTGGGAGCTTGCAGACCCTGTAGTTTCCCCTGCACACACCTCCGGACTTGTTGGATATCCTAATGAAATCAAACTGAAATACGTTTCAGACAACAAGTTTGCCGACTTGAAGGGCGATGAGTTAAAAGAGGCAATTAAAAAGGAAATCAGAGAAAAGGATGCTGACCTCACCGGCCAGATGATTACCGAAGGAACAACTCCAAGGGTGCTGACAGACCTTATCGGTTCATTGTGCGACCTTACAAGCGGTTCCGGAGACAAGGGAACACCTGTCGTGTTCATTCAGGGATACTTTGATAATCTGGCAAACGACTAGATTATTTTTCCCTTATTTTTTTACCATCGAATAATTCAACCAACACCAAATTAAAATTATACTTAACCCTAAACTTTCAACTAAATTAGTCGATTTTTAAAATATATTGAAACAGTGATAAAAATAAAAGAATCGGTCAGGTTAAATATAGGTATCAAAAAAAGTATTTTGAAAACTTACCCGAAAGGCAAGTTTCAATGTTTTTATTGTTTAATGTATTTTTTCAGCTCATCGGCCTTGTCGGTTTTCTCCCATGGAAGACCTTCAATACCGAAGTGTCCGTATTTTGCGGTCTGCTTGTAGCGTGTGTCACGTAGACCCAAGGTTTCAATGATTCCGTCAGGAGTCAATCTGAAGTTTTCACGAACGATTTCCTCAAAGGTCCTATCGCCGATATCTGCACCGGTTCCGAAGGTGTCAACCATCACGGAAGTTGGTTCGGCAACACCGATTGCATATGAAAGCTGGATTTCACATTTTTCGGCAAGTCCGCTTGCAACGATATTCTTGGCAATGTATCTTGCCATGTAACATGCGCTTCTGTCCACTTTTGTGCAGTCCTTACCTGAAAATGCTCCTCCACCGTGTCTTGCATATCCTCCATATGTGTCAACGATGATTTTACGCCCAGTCAATCCCGCATCTCCGTGAGGCCCTCCGATTTCGAATTTTCCGGTAGGGTTTATGTGTATCTTGGTGTCGTCGGTAATGAGACCTTCCGGAATAACCGCCTTGAAGAGCTTTTCGCGAATGTCTTCGTGGAGCTGTTCCTGGTTTTCGGACATGCTTTCATCGTGCTGTGTGGAAAGAACCACCGCATCAAGTGAGAGCACGTTTCCATCCTTATCATAGTTTACAGATACCTGTGCCTTACCGTCAGGCCTTAAGTATGGAAGTTCTCCGCTTTCACGCAATTCTGTCAGTTTGTTGGTTAGCTTACGTGCCAGGTCAATTGGGAACGGCATCAGTGATTCGGTTTCGTTTGTTGCAAAACCGAACATCATTCCCTGGTCTCCTGCTCCGGTTTCTTCCTCTCCACGGTCAACTCCCTGGTTGATGTCCTGGGACTGTGCATGGAGCTTGTTATCAACATCACATGAATGACCATCGAATTTCACTTCCGGCTTGTCATAGCCGATTTCTATGATGGTGTCTCTTATAATCTTTTCAATGTCATCTTCTGATAAATCAGCACCGGATGTGATTTCCCCGAATACCATACAGAAATCTGTTGTTACACAGGTTTCACATGCCACATGGGAGTACTTGTCCTGTTCCATGTATGCATCGAGTATCGCATCAGATATGATGTCTGCAACTTTATCAGGGTGTCCCTGGGTTACTGATTCTGATGTAAATGTCCTATAAATTTCGCTCATAAATATCAATCCATTACAAATATAGATTTATTCCGTTAATGTTATATTTTTTGGCAGTACATATATAAAAAATCTTTCTTTTAGGTGGAAATGAAATTATATATTTCACAATTTGAATTTTAAAATAAAGGAATTTAAAGCTTTATTTAGCCAAATAAAGATGCAAGTGAGTGCTTGCATTCGAAAAAATTTATATATGTCGCTTTTAATATAATTACTTGTAAGTGCAAAGACTTACAAACTGATAACATAGTTTAGTGAGAAAAACATGAAAAATATAGGCAATATAGCTGTAAATTAATCAACCGAAATGATTGGGAGTTAAAAACATCATTTTCCCGCATAATTAAACTCCCAATTATCACTCCCTTTTTTTAACAAATAATTTAAATATTTCATAAAACATAATTTAATTAGAATTATACTCTCCAAAACACAAAAGATGATAGAATGAAAGATAAAATTAGTATTATTTTACCGATTTTCAATGTTGGAGACCACCTCAAAGGCGGAATTGACTCATTAATCAACCAGACAATAGGAAATGAAAATCTTGAAATCATAATGGTCAATGACTGCTCAACAGACGGATCGGATAAAATCATTGACGAATATGCCGAAAAATACGATTGCTGCATTGCAATACACCATGAACAGAACAGTGGTGCGGCATACACTCCAAGAAACACTGGAATTGAAGCATGCACAGGAGATTACATCATGTTTCTTGACCCGGATGACAGATACACCCCCGATGCCTGTGAAACATTATACAATGCCGTTAAAAAGGACGACTCACAGATGGCATTTGCAAGGTTTAGAAGGATATTCGAGTATGGAGGCAAGGTTCAGAAATCCTACTCCCCATATATGGACGATCTGGAATCATATTATCCTGGCGAGACCTTTGAGAGCGAAAACTTCATCAAGGTTCCAGACGTGATCTGGGACAATTTCGTTGAAAGGCTGCTTTACGGAAAAACCCTGGAGGTGACCTATCCAAGGGACAGGCCACTTGATGTGATAAGCGTTGACAATATCGAGCAGGAACCGGACATGCTTAAGATGCATCCTTCAGTCTGGTGCAAGATCTACAGAAGGGACCTCATAATGGACAACAACATACGCTTCCAGCCATTCATTTCAGGAGACGACATGGCATTCACACTTGAAACACTCCTTCATGCCAAGGGAATCGTATTCTTAAACAATTTCCTCAGCTATGATTATTATATCCGTGATCTGCCTTCAGACAAGTCCATTACAAACACCGTCAATGTAAGGCTTCTCGATGAGCTGATGGAATCCTACATCTACTGCAGAAAGTGTACTGAAGGCTATTCAAAGGATGTTCAAAACGTGAGCGTAAATCCTCACCTTCTTCATTGGACATACACATGGAAAAACTCCCCATTCACAAAAGAGGAGAATAAGCTGCTTTTAAGCAAGGTGAACAAGCTTAAAAAAATCCACCACACAGATTTGAAAACAAAATGGCTGCTTTCAAGCATGACAACAGCCCTTGAAACAAAAATCACTCTCTCAAAGGAGTGAGCCATCATCCCTTTTCATTTAAAAAATCAGTAATCTCGCCAAGAGAATCGAATACCATAGCGCCGTTAGCTCTTACCAGCTTTTCAACGGCATTCAGTGATTTGAGTTGAATTTTACTCCATACATGACCGTCATCCTCATCAAGTATGCAGAATATTGTCCTTTCAGGTGATTTGTTGCTTGCATCAACCACTTCTGCAATTGAAAAGACTCCCTTCATCCTGGGAGTGAGTACAAATAAAAGATAATCGCAAAGCTTTTTTTGTCTTTCCTCTTCCTTTTGTGCCTTTTCATCCCACGCATCAACCATCGGGTTGAAATAGTCGCATTCCAGATTGGGAATCACATATTCTCTCCATTGGGATTTGTTCATTGTTCCGCCAAGAAATACCTTCAACTTATCACCTACAATTCATAATATATAATCTCCTGATATTTAAATAAAACGGTTTGTATGAACTTGAAAAATTGCTTTGAGTTTTTAAAATTTTTATAGACAAAAATATTAACTAAAAAGTACCATAAAATTAAAAAACAAGTGATATAAATGATTTAATTGTAAAAGGAATCATTTCATCTTAAAATAATATTCCTAAAAAGTGCGGGACAAACAACATATTATTTTCCACATTTGATTGTGCAATAGCCATAAGAAAATGAGTAAATTTAATTAATGAATGCCCACTATTGACAGGAGATTGTAAAATAAGTAAGTAGGTGTGATGGGACTCGAACCCACGAAGCACTAAGCAATAGGCCCTGAACCTATCTCATTTGACCACTCTGACACACACCTAAAAAAATAGATATGTATCTTAGTATGTAATTCCAGATTTAAATACTTTATTGAAATTGTTTTTTCCACCAATTTGTTTTGTTTTCCAAATCTCCCACTAGAAACTGCACAAAACAATGAAAAAAGTAAAAAAAAGAAAATTAAATATGATACTTCCTTTTAATGGCGTTCACACGAGATAATGGAATTTTAGTTTCATTAGCAATTTTTTGTGGAGAATTACCCGCATCAAGCAAATTTCTAACAATCCTTTCTTCAGTTCTTGAAACACCCCTTGAAATACCTCTTGAAATACCTCTTGAGAAACCTTTATTTTCTTTGTTTTTTCCATATTCATGAATCAAACTCATTCTTTCACCCAGTAAGTCACATAGTATGTTTCTTGTTTGTTCATCTTTAACAAATTTGTCTACAATAAGCCATTCAATACCATAGGCCAATGCTTTAATTGATGGAGTCAACCCCTTCAAATCAATTAAAGTATTTACCACATACTCGACATAATTTTCAACATGACCAGTTTTTTCAATTATTGGAACTAATGAAAATAACAATAATTCTTTTCTTGTTATTTCAACATTGTTTTTAATTTTGTCTTTAATGGTATTAATAATTTCTTCACTGTCATAGTCTGCTAAACTGATTACCTCATAAGTGAAGTCATTATCCTTGTTGATTGAGTAAGTTATTTTTTTGGATTCTTCCGCTGTTGTGAAAACAGACAGATTTACTTCTTTTCCAATATCATCGAATTTATAGACTGATATTGCCAGATATATGAAAAATCTTTGATGATGTTTTCTTCCGACTTTAACTGATTGGAGTTCAATTATACGTATTTCATCATCCAATTCCAAAATAATATCCGGAATAAATGTGGTTGGATCCAACTGACGAAGTTCAGTTGTCATTATTTTGACTTTTTTAGATTTGATGCCCATGATATCGATTAATAATCTGGCATCCTCTTCCGCCACATCTTTGAAGATCATGTCTTCCTGAAATTTCGACATTCTAAAACCCCCTTAAATTATCTTAATTATATTTTATCTACTTTAAACTATTTAAAATTTGTTAAAAATTTCATAACATTATTTATTATAAAAAATATTACGAAATAAGAACAATTTTATGAAACAAAAGCAATTTTACAAGGTTAAAGCAATTTTACAATATCAAAGCAATATTTCAAAGTGAAAACAATTTTCAACAATCAGGGAAATTTCACAAGATAACACCAAACCCATGTTGATGAAATACAGAACATATACATAACATTAATATAGAACCATAAGACTGATAAAAAAAGGAATAAAAAAATAATAGAATGCCTACCCAAATCAGACACATCAGCGAAATCTCTAAAAAAGCACAGGCAAACTAAAAAGAAGTTCATGAAGACCAAACTTAATAAGCAACAAACACCAATTATTAACTAGGAGAATTAATATGAAATATGATTATTTAATTGTAGGATCAGGTTTATTCGGTTCCATAATCGCTTATGAAATGACAAAAATCGGAAAAAAATGTCTTGTAATTGAAAAGCGTGACCATATAGGCGGTAACGTTTACACTGAAAATGTAGAAAACATCAATGTTCACAAATACGGTGCACACATTTTCCATACCAACAACAAGGAAGTCTGGAACTACATCAACCAGTTTGCAGACTTCAACAGATACACCAACTCACCTGTGGCAAACTACAAGGGAGAGCTGTACAACCTGCCCTTCAACATGAACACATTCTATCAGATGTGGGGCGTAAAGACTCCCGAGGAAGCAAGGGCAAAAATCGATGAGCAGAAATCACAGTACCATATTGAAAACCCCCAGAACCTGGAGGAGCAGGCAATATCACTTATCGGAAAGGACATCTATGAGAAACTGATTAAGGGATACACTGAAAAGCAGTGGGGAAGAGAGTGCAGGGACCTTCCGGCATTCATCATCAAGAGATTGCCTGTAAGATACACTTTCGACAACAACTACTTCAACGACATGTATCAGGGAATACCGATCGGAGGATACACAAGAATCATTGAAAAGATGCTTGAAGGCATTGAAGTCAAATTGAATACAGACTTTTTCGACGACAGAAAAAAATGGCTTCAAATGGCCGATAAGATCATATTTACCGGAATGATCGACCAGTACTTCGACTACTGCTACGGCGAGCTTGAATACAGGGGACTTGACTTTGAGTTTGAAACCCTCGATATGGAAAACTATCAGGGAAATGCGGTTATCAACTATACCGATGCAGAAACACCATTCACACGCATAATCGAGCACAAGCACTTTGAATCATCCGAATCCCCGAAGACCATCATAACAAGGGAATATCCCAAAACATGGTCCAAGGGCGAAGAGGCATACTATCCGATGAATGATGAGAAAAATTCAGAATTATTCAAAAAATATCAGGAACTGGCCGAAAAGGAAGGCAATGTCATTTTCGGAGGAAGGCTTGGAATGTATCAGTACTTCGACATGTGGCAGGTAATCGATGAGGCATTGAAACTTGCTAGAAAACTGGATTAGTTGTAAATACAACTAATCTAGTAAGGATAATGCCCTTCAGTTTCCTTTTTGGTAATCAGCCATGTTTTCAACATATCATCATTCAATACATATCCTTCATCAGTATATTTGATGATGCCCTTCATGCTCAATGAATCAAGATATTTAATCAAGGTTGTTTTGGAAAAACTCATTAAATCTTGTAAATCTTTTAAAAACAAACAATCATTTTCCACAAAGGCGATTGCTAGATTTTTTTCGGCTTCATTCAAATTGCCCCATACATACAACCACATGATAACGATTTGATCCATTTGCATGATGAATGTTTTCTTAACCATTTCTGAATCATACACAATACCTGGATTCAAAACATTACAAAATGAATTAATATAAGCAGGTATACCCTTAGTACATTTGAAAAATCTATCAAAACCATCGTCACTAAATTTAATACCACCAGATTTATCATTAATATAATTCAAGGTCTCTTCTTTTGAAAAAGGATCGATGTCAATTTGAATCATGCGCCCTCCAAATGCTCCCATAGGCCCATTTATCATTTGAATGACATCAGCAGTTTTAGAAACTGAACCAGTAAATATATAACAGACATTAAATTGTTTTTGAACATAACTTCTAAATAACCAAAAGAATGCATCAGGATTTTTAACATGTTTTAATTGTTGAAATTCATCAATAACTATGATTATTCCTTTAACATCAGGATATGAATCAACAATATACTGTGGAAGCTCCATAACAAATTTACTTAGTTTTTGATAATTATCTTTTATTTTAGGAATGGGAATTTTTAAAACACTTTTAGCATCGTAAAAACTAATATTTTTAATTTTTAACTGAGAAAATAATTTCAAAACATTTTCCATTATTATATCATCACCTGAGATTAAATTGATCAATTTATACAGCAGTTCTTTTAAAACAATACATTCATTAATATTTCCCCTACACTGAGCATATATCTCCGCAACATCAATATAAACGGTCAACATATCCTCTTTTTGGTCATTTAATATTTTTTTTAAAAGAAATGTTTTACCAACTCCACGTTGGCCAGTAATCAACAACTGTGAAGACAAATCATCATATAAACCACTTATTTGAAACAGAATCTTCTTTAGATCTTTATTTCTATTATAAAAATATTTATCAATGTCTTTTGGAACATTTAATGGCATCATAACTATCACAACCTAATATACTAAGATATATATACTATATATACTATAAATTTACTGGTCAACAAATTTAGACCAAGTCCAAATCACTTTGAAAAATTAATAATAAAAGATAAGTAGACCAAGTCTAAATAATTAGACCAATTCCAACAGATTATCAAAACGAAAAATGAAAACAAAATAGACCCAGTCCAAACAACTGGACCAAAAAAACAGTAAAAATTATTCCTTCTTTAAAGTAACTTTTTCATCATAGAAACGGTAAAAGTCAGCACAAAAGTCACAGATTGGAAATTTGCCGTTACGGTAGTATCCAAGCTCGGCCTTGTTCATGTCAAACTCTTTACCGCAGATAAAACAGGTTTCGATTTTTTCTTCTGCCATGTTAAGACCTTAAAAAAAAAGAAAATGGAAAGGTTAAACGAGTTTAACCTATATTGTATTTTTGCAAGAGTAAAATCTCTTCAGTAGAAACTTTACCACCTTGTTTGAATTTTTCAAAGATTTCTTGAGCTCTTTGTTTTTCTTCACGGTTTTTGTTACCGCCTGAAGATCCTTTCTTATCGGATTTTCTGCGTTTAGGTTTGTTGGAACCTAATTTTTTGTTGATTACGTGAATGTCACTTAAGATGTCTTTGAATTCTTCATGTTTTGCAGCTGCATCTTTACGTGCCTGGATGAATTTTTTGTGTGCTTCATCTGCTGCGGTTCTGATGTCATCAGTTTTTCTGAAGTATTTTAACATTTCTTCGTGAGCCGCTTGAGCTTTTTCTGAAAGTTCAATTACTTTTCCGTGTGCTTCTTCGGATTTTTTTCTGAGTTCATCCGCTTCAGCCTTAACTGATTCATCTTCATGAATTTCCATTAACTGTTTTCTTAAGTCATTTGCGTTTTTAACAAGCTGGTTTTCTTTTTTGATATCGAGAACACGAGTTTCAATGATTTTATCAATCTTTTTGATTTCGTTTTCGATTTTTACTTTATTACGTTTACCAGAATTCCATTCGAGGTTTTTGATTTTAGCATTAGCTTCGTTACGCTCTTTTTTAGCAGCTTCAACTTCTTTGTTGATTTCATTACGCTCGTTTCTGAATTCAATAGCTTTGTTCAAGTTTTCTTTAAGGGATGCGTTTAATTCATCTCTTATTTTACGTTGTTCTCTAGCTTCTTTGTTGAACTCTTCCCTTTCATCAGCAACTTTGGAGATTTCAGCTTCTTTTTCATCTTTTTGTTTTCTTACACCTTCCATGGTGTCGGCGAGAACAAATTCAGCTTTTTCTTCTTCAGCTTCAGCTTCCTCTTCAGATTCATCTTCAGATTCTTCTTCAGCTTCAGCCTCTTGAACTTCTTCTTCAACGTCAGCTTCTTCAGCTTCTTCAGCTTCTACTTCTTCGACAGTCTCTTCTTCAGCATCATCAGTGGTTATTTGATTAAGGATTTCATCTAAGACTTTTGTCAAGTCTTTTTCTTCTACTACTACATCAGCGATTTCTTTTACGGAGTCTTTTGCATTGAATGCAATTCCGCAGCCTGCTGATTCGATCATGGAAATGTCGTTAGCGCCATCTCCAACAGCAACTACATCTTCAAGAGCAATTCCTGCTTCTTCGACATGGTCTTTTAAAACGTCCAATTTGGTTCCGGTTACTAAAGGACCAGTCACTTCGCCAGTTAATTTACCTTCTTCGACTGTGAAACTATTAGTGTAAACGCTGTCCACACCGAGTTTTTCTTTAATTTCATCAGCTACTACATCAAAACTACCACTAATGATAGCTACATCAATATCTTTTTCTTTCAGTCCATTGATGGTGTCTTCTGCTCCAGGCATTAATGGAAGTTCACTAGCAACTTTTTGGATTTCTTCGATTGAAGTTCCTTCAAGAAGTTGAACTCTGTCTTTAATAGAGGTTTCAAAGTCAATTTCACCTTGCATAGCTTTTTCAGTAATTTCAGCTATTTCTTCTTCAACATTTGCTAATTTTCCTATCTCATCTATTGCTTCACCATCAATAATAACGTTATCTAAGTCAAATACTACAAGTTTAATCAAT
>OCTW013415128.1_pt1 | contig 10756 bp, 9 predicted proteins | sample 1539671 | NCBI WGS metagenome assembly OCTW01 (sample SAMN02144230, study PRJEB22623) | gut metagenome | biome: sheep rumen | host: Ovis aries | place: New Zealand
GATTTCTGGCACGGAGGTGTGCCGATGAACTGCTCCGTCAGCATTATTGACGTGGAAAACGGAGTGGGAAGGCTGGAGGCATCGGATCAGGTATTTTATCCGAAAAAATACTATCACAGTTTTTACAAGCATCCGTCAGATGCCGGTGATCAGAAGGAGAAAAAGAAACATGCCGATGAAAACAAGTGATTTCTATTATGACCTGCCGCAGGAGCTGATTGCGCAGGACCCGCTGGAGGACAGAAGTTCCTCCAGACTGATGTGCCTGAACAGAGAGACGGGAGAGGTGCGGCACGAACACTTCACACAGGTGATAGACCATCTGACAGATAGGGACTGCCTGGTCATCAATGATACAAAGGTCATTCCTGCCCGTCTTTACGGGACCAAGAAGGATACTGGCGCGGTGATCGAGGTTCTGCTTCTGACACGGAAAAAGGATAACATATGGGAGACGCTGGTAAAGCCCGGAAGGAAATGCAAGGTTGGAACGGAACTTGTTTTTGGACACGAAGGAATCCTGACAGGCACCGTCGTTGATGTGACGGAAGACGGAAACCGGTTTATTCAGTTTCATTATGAGGGAATTTTCGAGGAAATTCTGGATAAGCTCGGAGAGATGCCTCTTCCGCCGTACATCAAACACAAACTGAAGGACCGCACCAGATATAATACCGTCTATGCGAAGAATGACGGATCGGCAGCAGCGCCGACGGCAGGGCTGCATTTTACAAAGGAACTGCTTCAGCAGATCCGGGACAAGGGCGTGAAGATTGCGCATGTGACGCTTCATGTCGGACTGGGCACCTTCCGTCCGGTAAAGGTGGAGGATGTCACGAAGCATCAGATGCATTCCGAGATGTATATTGTAGAGCCGGATCAGGCAAAAATCATCAATGATACGAAGGCAGCAGGAGGCCGGGTGATCTGTGTGGGCACAACCAGCTGCCGCACATTGGAATCCGCGACAGATGAGAATGGAATCCTTCAGCCGGGCAGTGCATGGACCAGCATCTTTATCTATCCGGGCTATCAGTTCAAGATCATGGATGGACTGATCACGAATTTTCACCTCCCGGAATCCACATTGATCATGCTGGTGTCCGCGTTTGCGGGGAAGGATAATATTATGAATGCGTACCGCATCGCTGTGCAGGAAAAATATCGCTTCTTCAGCTTCGGGGATGCGATGCTTATAGAATAACAGCAAAATCTCATTATTTGCGGTTTGCGGCCGCCTGTGGCCGTAAACACGATTAAGGGCGGCTGTTCTGCTTATGCAGAACAGCCGCCCGAGCTTATACAGTGACCGCAGCGATGCCCATGGCACCTTTTCCGCCGTGGCAGGAAATGGTGCAGCCGGTCATGACGTATTCAGTATTTTGAAATCCGTTCTCGACAGCGATTTCCTTCATACGATCCAGAACATCCTGAGCCAGTCCCTTTCCATACATCAGATACAGGGTATCCTTGCGGCAGTCATAACGGCTGAGAAAATCCCGATAAAACTTATCAACAATCCTGCGCATGGATCCACGGTATTTCCTGGTTGCGATCAGGTGACCGGTGCTGTCAATCTCGATCAGCGGTTTCAGATTGAGGATGTTGGCGGCAATGTAGGAGGCATTGGATACTCTTCCGCCGGCTCGCAGATATGCGAGTGTCGCCGGGATGAACTGGCACTCGATATGATCTGAGATGGAGCGGAGTTCATCCGCGAAGGCACTGTAATCCGTGATCTGTTCCCCGCGTTCCCGGATCAGACGGTATGCTTCTGAAATGTAAGCGGTGCAGCCTCCGGATACAGACTTTGTATCAATCAGATAGACATCCTGAAAACCCTCGTCATCAATGGCAAGCCGGGCGTGGTCATATGTGCTTGATGCGGCGGCAGAGTAGGCAAAATGATAAATCACACATCCGGGATGTTCTTCCTGCAGCCTGTGGAAAAAGTCGATATATTCACCCTCGTTTACCGCGGATGTTGTCGGAATTCTTCCGGTTTCGTCAAAATAGTCAAATACGCGGTCAATCGGAAAATGACCGTCGTCAAATGACTCGCCGTTCATAATGACATGCATTGGAACAACATGAATCTGATATTTTTGTACAAGTGATTCCGGAAGATCCGATCCACTTTCTGTTGATATGAGAATCTCTCTCATATATTTTCTCCTGTCCAGCGCCATGAATTTGGGTTGTTGCAGACGCTTAAACTCAGTATATCCTTTTTCGAAAGAAATGAACAGTGCAAAGCGAGAATTTTCGCTGTCTCATCTTTTCACTGCCTCCGTCAGGACGCTCCGTTCTTAAGCTGTCCGGGGAGCAGGCTGCTCCGGTGAGGCCGGTAAGGGAGGACTGCTCCGGTTGAGGCCGGTCGGGCAGGCTGCTCCGGTGAGGCCGGTAAGGGAGGACTGCTCCGGTTGAGGCCGGTCGGGCAGGCTGCTCCGGTGAGAGGTGACCCGGGGAGGCGGCCCTTCAGGTCTGACTCTGCAAACCGTGATCTGCAGCCAGCGCGCAATTTTTTTACAGAAGCGGATATAAAGGGAAAATGGAGGAGGCGAAGAAACAGAAAGACAATAGCGGAGAAAGAAAATAGCAGGAAAATAATTTACATCTGTCACAAAAATGGTAAAATACAGATAGGTTGTTAAAAAAATATCATAAAGCGCGGTCCCTGAAAATGGAAACGGAAAGGCGTATGGAAGAGGAGGAATGAGCTGATGAATTACGATGAAAAGTACAAGGAGAAACTGGTAACCGCCGAGAAGGCAGCTTCGGTGATTAAAAGCGGCGACTGGGTTGATTACGGATGGTGTGTAGGAACGAATGTTGCGGTTGATAAAGCTCTGGCAAAGAGAATGCCTGAGCTTCATGACGTGAACATCCGCGGCGGCGTTCTCTGTCATGCTCCGGCTATCTTCGGAATTGAAAATCCGGCGGAACATTTTATCTGGAACAGCTGGCATATGAATCCGGTGGAGAGACATTCGGTATCCAAGGGGTTCTGCTTTTATACGCCGCTTCGTTATTCTGAGCTGCCGCGCCTCTACAGAGAGAGCACGATGCCGTTGAATGTGGCAATTTTTCAGGTATCGCCGATGGACAAACACGGCTACTTCAATTTCGGCCCCTGCGCGAGTCAGATGAGCGCTGTTGTGGAGACGGCAGATATCGTAATCGCAGAGGTGAACAAAAACATGCCGGTATGTCTCGGAACCCGGGATAATTACGTGCACATTGACCAGATCGATATGATCGTTGAGGGAGATGATCCTGCGATTGACGAGGTGCCGGCAGGGGGAGAAGCCAGTGATGTGGATAAGGCGGTCGCGGAGCTTGTAGTTCCGGAAATCTCGGACGGCGCCTGCCTGCAGCTGGGGATCGGCGGAATGCCGAACGCGATCGGCAAAATGATTGCGGAAAGTGACCTGAAGGATCTGGGTATTCACACGGAGATGTACGTGGATTCCTTTGTGGATATGGCAGAGGCGGGCAAAATTAACGGGTCAAAGAAGAACATTGACCGGGGGCTTCAGGTGTATGCTTTCGGTGCCGGCACCAGAAGGATGTACGATTATCTCGACGGAAATCCGGAATGTATGGCTGCCTCTGTCGGATATGTCAACGACATCGATACCATCGGCGCGATTGACAATTTTATCTCTATTAATAACGCTGTGGACATTGATCTTTACGGACAGGTTAACGCCGAGAGCGCAGGGATCAAGAATATTTCGGGAGCCGGCGGACAGCTCGACTTTGTACTTGGAGCGTATAAATCCAGGGGCGGAAAGAGCTTTATCTGCCTGTCGTCCGCGTACAAGGACAAAAAGACCGGGGAGATCAAGAGCCGGATCCGTCCGACGCTGACCCCGGGAAGCGTGGTTACGGATACGCGCGCGAACACGATGTATATCGTGACCGAATATGGAAAGGTCTGCCTGAAGGGGCTCTCCATGTGGCAGAGAGCGGAACAGCTGATCAATATCGCACATCCGAAGGTACGGGATGAACTGATCCGTGAGGCGGAGAAAATGAACATCTGGAGACGGTCCAATAAGAGATGACATGCGGCGGTGATGTCAAGGAAAAAACTATACAAGATTGCGATCCAAATTTAGCAAGTTTTTTTCAAAATAAAGATTGATAAATATTTGACAAAAAGGCGGAATAGGGGTATGATGATTACATCGTTAAGAAATAAACGAGCATTGTTCCGGCGGTCTGAATCAGAAGACTCGGTACAGCGTTCCGGCTTTTTCCTGACGGTGATTCATGAGGATATACATATTTCACGTACTATAATATTTATTTTTTAAGGAGGCTTTAATATGGCTGAGAAAATTGTTATTGCTGGCGCCTGCCGTACTGCGATCGGTAAGATGGGTGGAGAACTTAGCACAGTTCCGGTTGCTGATCTCGGAACAATTGTTATCAAAGAGGCTCTGAAGCGCTCCGGAGTACCGGCGGATAAGGTAGACATGGTATACATGGGATGTGTACTTCAGGCAGGACAGGGACAGAACGTTGCCCGTCAGGCATCTGTAAATGCGGGAATTCCGGTTGAGGTTCCGGCAATGACTCTTAATATTCTCTGCGGTTCCGGACTTGCAGCTGTCAACATGGCAGCAGACATGATCCGTGCGGGAGAGGCGGAAATCGTTGTTGCAGGCGGCATGGAGAGCATGTCCAAAGCTCCGTACCTTCTGCAGAACGGACGTTATGGATACAGAATGGGCGATGGAGCACTGATTGATTCCATGACGCATGACGCTCTTACCGATGCATTCAACAATTATCATATGGGAATCACAGCTGAGAATGTTGCCGAGAAATACGGCCTGACCAGAGAAGAGCTCGACGAGTTCTCCGCAAAATCTCAGCAGAAAGCCTGCAAGGCAATTGAAGAGGGCAAGTTCAAGGATGAGATCGTTCCGGTAGAGGTAAAGGGACGTAAGGGCAAGGTTACCATCGTTGATACCGATGAGGGACCGCGTCCGGGAACAACAGCAGAAGGACTTGCAAAGCTTCGCCCCGCTTTCAAGAAGGACGGAATTGTAACCGCAGGTAATGCTTCCGGAATCAATGACGGTGCGGCAGCAGTTGTAGTGATGACAGAATCCAAGGCAAAAGAGCTCGGTGTAAAGCCGATGGCTTCCTGGATCGCAGGCGCGCTCGGCGGCGTTGATCCGGCTATCATGGGCGTAGGACCGATCGTAGCTACCAGAAATCTGCTGAAGAAGACCGGAATGACCGTTGCGGACTTCGATCTGTACGAGGCAAATGAGGCATTTGCTACACAGTCTCTCGCAGTTGCCAAGGAACTCGGATTTGATCCGGAGAAGCTGAATGTAAACGGAGGAGCAATCGCTCTTGGACATCCGGTAGGATGCTCCGGAACAAGAATTCTTGTTACCCTGCTCTATGAGATGCAGAAGAGAAAAGCGAACAAAGGTCTTGCAACTCTTTGCATCGGCGGCGGCATGGGCTGCGCTACCGCGGTAGAGAGATACGAGGAGTAAACGGAAACTTATCAGGAGCTGAAACGGAGCTGTTTTTTCCTGCACAGGGAGAGCCGTTTCCGGCTCCTGAATCATATTGGATAAGAAAGGGTTTCTATCATGGCATATGTTACATATGAAACCGAAGGCGCGGTAGCAATTGCCACTATTGACCGCCCGAAGGCTCTGAATGCATTAAACAGCGAAGTTCTTGACGATCTGGAGAAGGTGATTGAGGGCATTGATCTTGATACCATCCGTTGCCTCATCATCACCGGTGCCGGCGATAAATCCTTCGTAGCCGGTGCGGATATCGGAGAGATGAGCACCCTGACAGCTGCCGAGGGAGAGGCTTTCGGCAAGAAGGGAAATGACCTGTTCCGCAAAATTGAGACGCTCCCGATTCCTGTCATTGCCGCGGTTAACGGATTTGCTCTGGGCGGCGGCAACGAGATCGCAATGAGCTGTGATTTCCGCATCTGCTCTGAGAATGCCGTATTCGGACAGCCGGAAGCCGGCCTTGGAATTACGCCGGGCTTTGGAGGCACACAGAGACTTGCTCGTCTGGTAGGACCGGGAATGGCAAAGCAGCTGATCTACACCGCAAGAAATATCAAGGCGGATGAGGCGTTCCGCATTGGTCTTGTCAACCAGGTGGTGCCGCAGGAAGAGCTGATGCCAACGGTGAAAAAAATTGCTTCCATTATCGCGGGCAACGCGCCGATCGCGGTAAGAGCATGCAAGAAAGCGGTCAACGAGGGCCTTCAGGAGAATATCGATGATGCACTTGTGATCGAGGAGAAGCTCTTCGGTTCCTGCTTCAATTCCGAGGATCAGAAGGAGGGAATGGCAAATTTCCTCCGCAAAAAGGATGATCCGAAGAAGGTAAAACACGTGGCATTCCAGAACAAGTAATCGTATAATACAGTACAGGTGTCCGGCACCGGTTTTTTCGCGTTCCGGAAGCCGGACACCAGATACTGTTTCCATCACTATAGAATATCTATGCAGGAGGTACAGCAATGAAAGTTGGTATTATTGGCGCCGGCACAATGGGTTCCGGTATTGCACAGGCATTTGCACAGTGCGGCGAAGTGGAGAAGGTTTATCTCTGTGATATCAAGCAGGAGTTCGCTGACGGCGGCTTCGCGAAGATCAAGAAGGGCCTCGATAAGAGAATGGCGCGGGGAAAGATTGACCAGGCAACTGTTGATGGAATCCTTGGCAAGATCGAAACCGGACTGAACACAATCTGCACAGATGCTGATCTGATCGTAGAGGCTGCTCTTGAGAATATGGAAATCAAGAAAAACTGCTTCAAGGATCTTCAGGAGAACGTCGTAAAGAACCCGAACTGCATCTACGCGTCCAATACCTCTTCTCTGTCGATTACAGAGATTGGATCCGGACTTGCAAAACCGGTCATCGGAATGCATTTCTTCAATCCGGCACCGGTTATGAAGCTGGTAGAGGTTATTGCCGGAATCAACACTCCTGCTGAGATCGTTTCCCGGGTCAAGGAGATTGCGGTTAAGCTCGGCAAGACTCCGGTAGAGGTTAACGAGGCGGCCGGCTTCGTTGTAAACCGTATCCTTGTGCCGATGATCAATGAAGGAATCTGTGTATACGCTGCAGGCGTTTCTGATATTGAAGGCATTGATACCGCTATGAAGCTCGGATGCAACCATCCGATGGGACCGCTTGAGCTGGGAGATTATATCGGACTTGATATTGTACTTGCCATCATGGATGTCATTTACAAAGAGACCGGTGATTCCAAGTACCGCGCATGCCCGCTCCTTCGCAAGATGGTTCGCGGCAAACAGCTCGGAGTCAAGACCGGAATCGGATTCTATGATTACTCCAATGGCGGAAAGGTTCCGACCGACAAGAAGTAATCAAATCATAAAGCATACATTTTCCGGCGGCGGAGCACTGCGTCCGTTTGCCGGATAAACACGTGTCCTTTCAGGACACCTTCGAAAAAATATCCGGCTCCGGTTTTCGGCGCTGCATCAAGCGGCTGTACAGGTTTACATACAGACTTACATGACGCTGGTTCAAGCGCACGGTTGCCTGTTTTGCTTTCCGGAAGAGATTAGAATAACATTTGGAGGTTAGACATGGATTTCACGTTAGATAAAAAACATGAAATGGCGAGATCTCTTTTCAGAGATTTCGCGCAGAATGAAGTAAAGCCTCTTGCGCAGGAGATCGATGAGGAAGAGAGATTTCCGCGCGAGACATTTGACAAGCTCGCAAAATACGGCTTTATGGGAATTACCGCTCCCAGAGAGTACGGCGGACAGGGCTGCGATGAGCTGACGTATGTACTCTGTCTGGAGGAGATCGCAAAGGTCTGCGGAACGACTGCGGTTGCTCTTTCTGCTCATACTTCTCTGTGCATCGACCCGATCATGACCTTCGGTACCGAGGAGCAGAAGAAGAAATATATTCCGAAGCTCGCAAAAGGTGAGTGGCTCGGTGCCTTCGGTCTGACCGAGCCCGGCGCCGGAACAGATGCGCAGGGACAGCAGACAAAGGCGGTTCTTGACGGAGATGAGTGGGTACTGAACGGCTCCAAGTGCTTCATTACAAACGGCAAGGAAGCGGATGTCTACATTATCATCGCGGTAACGGGAACCGTTGAGAAACGCGGCAGAAAGCAGAAAGAAATCTCCGCATTCATCGTGGAAAAGGGAACACCGGGCTTTACCTTCGGAACGAAGGAGAAGAAGATGGGTATCCGCGGATCCGCGACCTATGAGCTGATTTTCCAGGACTGCCGTATTCCGAAGGAGAACATCCTCGGCGCGAAGGGCAAGGGCTTCGGAATTGCCATGCACACGCTGGACGGCGGACGTATCGGAATTGCGACACAGGCTCTCGGCCTCGCGGAGGGCGCGCTGGATCTTACCGTAGCCTACACGAAGGAGAGAAAGCAGTTCGGACGTTCGATCGCACAGTTCCAGAACACACAGTTCCAGCTCGCAAATCTGAAGACAACCTGTGACGCTGCTCAGCTTCTGGTATATAAGGCTGCCTGCGCGAAGGACGCTGCCGGTTTCTCACCGGCATCCACTTACAGCGTAGAGGCTGCAGAGGCAAAGCTGTTTGCCGCAAAGGCCGCGATGGATGTCACGACAGAATGTGTACAGCTCCACGGCGGTTATGGTTATATCAGAGAGTATGACGTAGAGCGTATGATGCGTGACGCGAAGATCACGGAGATCTATGAAGGAACCGCAGAAGTTATGCGTATGGTTATATCTGCGAACTTACTGAAATGACAGGAGGAATATACCGTGAAGATAATTGTTTGTATTAAACAGGTACCGGATACAGCAGGCGGTGTCAAATTCAAACCGGATGGTACCCTGGATCGTGCGGCTATGCTTGCCATCATGAATCCGGATGACAAAGCCGGACTGGAGGCGGCACTGAGGATCAAGGACGAGACCGGAGCAGAGGTAACAGTTCTCACCATGGGACTTCCGAAGGCGGCTGATGTTCTTCGCGAGGCGATCGCGATGGGCGCGGACAAGGGCGTTCTTCTGACCGACCGGAAGCTCGGCGGAGCAGATACCTGGGCGACTTCCTCGACGCTTGCGGCCGGAATCCGCAAGATCGGAGAGTACGATCTGATTATCACCGGACGTCAGGCGATCGACGGCGATACCGCGCAGGTTGGACCGCAGATCGCGGAGCATCTCGGCATTCCGGTGATCTCCTATGCACAGGCAATCAAGGTGAACGAGGCAGAGAAGACCGTAGAGGTTGAGCGTCAGTTCGACGACAGATATCATGTGCTGAAAGCAAAGATGCCCTGCCTGATCACAGCTCTTTCCGAGCTGAATCCTCCGCGCTATATGACCCCTGCCGGAATCTGGGATGCGGTTGACGCGGAAATCACCACCTATAACCGTGATGATCTGACGACACTGAAGGATGAAGACTGCGGTCTCGCTGGTTCTCCGACAAAGATCGCGAAGGCTTCCGACAAGGTACGCAAGGGAGCAGGCACTATGTTCAAGGATCTTGATCCGGATGCCGGTGCTGCTGTCATCTGCGAAGAACTGACAAAGAGACATTATATTTAATGAAGGCGGTGAGTAGAATGAGTTTAGAAGATTACAAGGGTGTATATATCTTTGCACAGCAGGTAGATAATCACATTGACAACATTGCCTTCGAGCTGCTCGGAAAGGCGAGAGACCTGGCAAAACCTCTGAACACACAGGTTACCGCAGTTCTGATCGGATACCAGGTTGGGGGCCTTGCAGACGAGCTGGCCGAGTACGGCGCGGACAGAGTCATCGTCGTGGATGACCCGGAGCTGAAGGAGTACCGCACGGAGCCTTACGCGCACGCGCTGGCATCTGTTATCGAGAAGTATAAGCCGGAGATCATGCTGGTGGGCGCAACCGCAATCGGCCGTGACCTCGGACCCACGGTTTCGGCACGTGTTCATACAGGACTTACCGCGGACTGCACCTCCCTCGATATCGGAGATTTCCCGCTTCAGCCGAAGCCGAATCAGGAGCAGAAGCACAATCAGCTGCTCATGACCCGTCCGGCATTCGGAGGCAACACCATTGCCACCATCGCATGCCCGGATAACAGACCGCAGATGTCAACCGTACGTCCCGGCGTCATGGAGAAGATCGCGCCGATCAAGGGCGCAAAGGCTGAGGTCATTAACTACAATCCGGGATTCACTCCGGATGACCGTTATGTCACAATCGAGAAGGTCGTGAAGAAGGTCAGCGAGACGGTAGATATCCAGAAGGCAAAGATTCTGGTATCCGGCGGCCGCGGTGTCGGAAGTCCGGAGAATTTCCAGATTCTCAGAGATCTGGCGGATGTTCTCGGCGGAGAGGTATCCTGCTCCCGTGCGGTAGTTGATAACGGATGGGCGCCGAAGGATCTTCAGGTCGGACAGACCGGAAAGACCGTTCGTCCGAACATTTATTTCGCAATCGGTATTTCCGGAGCCATCCAGCACGTAGCAGGCATGGAGGAGTCTGATCTGATCATTGCGATCAACAAGGACGAGTCTGCACCGATCTTTGACGTGGCGGACATCGGAATCGTCGGAGATTTGAACAAGATCGTTCCGAAACTCACGGCGGATATCAAGGCTGAGATTGCAAAGAAGGCCTGAATAACGAGATAAAACACGCTGCGCGAGTTTTATCTCGCTATCGCGACGCTCGCCGCACACGAATACTTCGCATTCGGCTGCGGCTCAC
>OCTW011502357.1_pt1 | contig 10753 bp, 10 predicted proteins | sample 1539671 | NCBI WGS metagenome assembly OCTW01 (sample SAMN02144230, study PRJEB22623) | gut metagenome | biome: sheep rumen | host: Ovis aries | place: New Zealand
GTAAGTGATTTTCAGAATCCGGTCTTCATGATAAAGCTCGATTTTTTCGATATAGGCATTCCCGATCTCTCGTTTCAGATTAGCGATGAATTTATTATCTAACGAGGATCCTTCTAAGGGATCTTTTGCCAGATAAACCCTCGGGAAAGCGCCGTCTAAACAAATCACAAAACGATTGAATTCCCGCCCAGAAACATGGAAAAAGATCGTATCCGTCGCATAAAGAATCGGGGAAGAAAGATGCTTTCCCTCGAGATTTCTCTTTAAGAAAGGGAGGTAATCCCGCCATTCAGATAAATTCAACGCCCTCAACTTCATATTAATTATTATAAACAGTTTATTACAAAGTAATATTGCCGACTTTCCCCAAAAATGCTAAAGTCTATGCAAATGAAGAAAGGCTTACTAATTATCATGTCAGGCCCATCCGGAGTCGGAAAAGGGGCGATTCGTAAGAAAGTCATGGAAGACGAGTCCCTGAAATTGTGGTTTTCCGTGTCGATGACGACCCGTTCTATCCGCCCTGGAGAGGAAAATGGCCGGGAATATTTCTTTGTCAGCAAAGAGGAATTCAAGAAAACCCTTCATGAAGGAGGCCTTTTAGAATCGAATCAATACGTCAACAATTATTACGGAACCCCGAAAGCCAAAGTCGAGGAAATGCGCGAAAAAGGCTACAACGTCATGCTTGAAATCGACGTCAATGGGGCAGAACAGGTCATGAAAACCATCGGCAAAGAAAATGTCGTCTCGATTTTCATATTGCCCCCTTCGATGGAAGAATTGGAAACCAGAATTCGTGGCAGAAGCACAGAATCAGAGGAAATCATTCAAAAAAGGCTGGCGAAAGCAAGAAAAGAACTGCCTTTCAAAAAAGATTACCGTTATCACGTCATCAACGATTCCCTCGAACGTTGCGCGGAAGAAATCAAATCCATCATCAAGAAGGAATCCCAAAACCTTTAATTAAGTTATAATTAAATCGTGAAGATTTTAGATGTTTTAACTGAATATGGAGCCAGGTCTTTAGACCGGACGTTTTCCTATTTATATTTAGGCGAGAGAGAAATCGCCCCTCGTTATCGGGTCAAAATCGATTTCAACGGTCATCTGGCGATGGGTTTTGTGCTAGCCGTTCACGAAACGGCCAAAAGTAAGGCCCAGCTTACGGAGGAAAATGGTTACGAATTCAAAGAAATCAAGCCAGAGGACATCATCGACGAAGAGCCCTTGATCGATGAGAAGATGTTCGAATTGGCGAAAAAGGTATCGGATTATTATTTCGCCCCTTTGATTTCTGTCATTCAGGCGATGCTCCCTTTAAGTCTCTCTCCGAAACTCGCCGCTTTGCACGGACCGAAAATTGCCTATGAGAAGTGGGTAGAATTGATTTCTTCCGACGAAAGCGATTTGACGGACAAGCAGATTGAGGCTTTGCGTCTGATTGCCATGAACGCCCCGATTCTCAAAAAAGAGGTCGGTTCACCTTCAATTTTGGAGAAATTGGTTCAAAAAGGGCGGGTACGTGTCATCAAAAAAGAAAAACAGCGTTTCCAAATCCCACCTGAGGAAAGAGAAGAGCCGCATGAGATGACCATCCTCCAAAGAAAGGCTTATAACGAGATTCTTGAATCCCCGAAAAACGTCGTTCTCTTGCAAGGTGTCACCGGTTCAGGCAAAACTGAAGTCTACCTTCGGCTTTCTGAAAAAGTTCTTTCCGAAGGCAAAACGGTTCTAATGCTCGTTCCGGAAATCAACCTCACGCCTGCCATGGTGGAATATTTTTCCCGCCGTTTTGGCCCGAAAGTCGCCATTTTGCATAGTGAGCTTACCCCAGGGGAACGTTATGACGAATACCGCCGCATCGCCAATGGAAAGGCACAAATCGTCGTCGGTGCCAGAAGCGCCGTTTTCGCTCCTTTGAAAAACATCGGCTTGATCATCCTCGACGAAGAGCATGTCGAATCCTATAAACAGGACAATGCCCCTTATTATCACGCCCGAGAGGTAGCGATCATGAGAGGAGAAGAAGAGAACTGCAAAGTCTTGCTAGGCTCTGCTACCCCTTCCTTGGAAACCAAAGCCAGGGCTTTTCGTGGCGTCTATGGCTATGCTGAGATGAATCAACGCATTAACGAAAAAGCGTTGCCGAAAACCACCATTCTCGATTTGACGGATCGAAAAAATTTCAACCGCAACAGCGAAAAACTTTCCGCCCCATTGCAAGAAAAAATCAAAGAAAAACTCGACCATCACGAGCAAATTCTTCTTTTGATCAATCGTCGTGGCTACTGGACAGGCGTCAATTGCCCAAAATGTGGGCATATCTTTACTTGCCCCAATTGCGGAGGCAATCTCACTTATCACGCGGAAGATAATATGCTCAAATGCCACCATTGTGGATTTGTCCAACGATATCCTTCGGAATGCCCCGATTGCGGGAATACCCGTCTTCGTCGCATCGGCTACGGCACCGAAAGAGTCGTAAAAGAACTCAACGAGCTTTTCCCTGCCGCCCGTGTCGCAAGAATGGATTCGGATGTCGGGAAAGTCTCGAAAAACGTCGAAAAAGTCATCAAAGATTTCCATGACGGAAAATATGACATTTTAGTCGGCACGCAAATGATTGCCAAAGGGCACGATTTCCCCAATGTCACCCTCAGCGCTGTCGTTTTGGCTGACATTGGTTTGTCCTTGCCAACCTATCGCGCCTCAGAACGGACCTTTGAATTGATCGCCCAAGCCGTGGGAAGAAGTGGAAGGTCGATCAAAACGGGGGAAGCGATGATCCAGACTTACAATCCCGACCACTATGCCATCCGTTTTGGGGCCAAGCAGGATTATGAGACCTTCTTCCGGTATGAGATGAATCAGAGGAAAATCGCTCAATATCCCCCTTACACCTATCTTGTTTTGCTGGAATTCAACAGCAGAAACGAAACAAAGGCAATCGAAGCCTCTTACGATTTCAAAAAAGAATTGGAAATGCAAGAAATCGAATCCCTTTCCACGGTTGGACCAATCGTCCCTTATTACTCCCTCAACAATGGGAAATACAAACGCATCCTCTTGTTGAAATTCAAAAAGCAAGAAGAGGTGCTTCAATATCTGAAGGCAGCCTTGCCACGCTTCAACGGCCTCTCTGGCGTGGACATAACTGTCAACGTTGACCCACTCGATTATTGAAAATTAATAGACGTCCTCTAGGATTTTAGAAGAAATTGACTTCCTTTTAAGGAAGATATGATATACTTCTCTAGAAGGACGTTTTTGTATGATCACGATTCAAATTCTCGGGCTCGACCAATATGTCGTCGGCCACTATTCCAAGGATTCCACGGCGGACATCGCCAACCTTTTGGAAACCTCAGAGGAAGACATTAATTTCTACGCCCCGTGCGATTCTTTGCTCTTCCATGATGGGGTGGAACAAACCTCCTGGAATACGGTGATTTTCGTGAAACTTCCGAAGAAATTCGAGGTTTTTGAAAATAAACTCGCGAACTATCTCATCGAAACGCTTTCTGATTTCTCCATCCATCTTGAAATCAACTTCGAATACATCGAAGAAGGCAAAATGTACACCCACATCAACCCAGATTATCCTCGCTATCTCACGGAAAAGAACATCATGAGCGTGAATGAAACCGAGGATGATTTCGATGAACACCACCATGCCGAGGAAGAGGAAGATGCCGATCCAAGAGACCGTGCCGATTTGGATTATAACGACCCAAACCAACTCTATCTTGGTGACGCCTTTGAAGGCAGACAAGCAGATCTCGATGCCCTCGAAAGACACCAGAAAGATCTTAAAAAATAGCCATATACAGTGGAGGTTCTATATGCAAGAATTCGATTTAGCGGAAAAAGTGCTGGAAGATGTCGTTGAAAACGATACGTATTTCAATGAAGCACTGAGAAAAATCTTCCAGGCGAATGTCAATCTTCGCCCGATGAGAGGCATGGTTGCCGGCATTGTCGGTTGTGAGCTTCGACACCATATTCTTTTTGAATATTTGCTTCAAGATCTTACCGACTACACCCCAGCTGAAAAGCGCACGCTTTCCCTCGCTCTTGCCAACCTCTATTTTTATAAGCACATCAAAAAAGAGGACATCATTGCGATTCTTCAAGAAAAACTAAGCGAAGAAAAATTTAATGCCGCCTCCGAATTGATCGCCAAAGCAGACCAAGAAGGGCCGTTCATCCCAGAAAGCATCGCCAAACATTCCAATAAATACCTTTCTTTGCGTTTCAATACCCCAGAATGGGTGCTTAAGATTTTTGAGCATTATGGCTATGGATCGACTTACAAAATCCTTAAAAAGAACAATCGTCCCTTCTCTTCGACCGTCCGTGTCCGCACTTCCGCCATCCCGGCAGAAGAAGTGATCGCGAAATTCCCCGATTTCAAAGAAAGCCATGTTGAAGGCATCCTCACTTATGCGGGAAAAGAATCCCTTCGCAAAAATCCATTGATGAAAGACGGAACCCTTTTCAAAGAAAAACCGGTCACCAAAGAGATCGTTGACAAATATCATATCGAAGAGCCCAATGAAATCTTCGTTTGGAATGGCAACGCCGATTCTTCCCTATTGAAGGAAGTGATAGAAAATTATGGTGCCTCAATCGGCATCAATTTAGGTGTCCCTAATCTCGATCAATACGCGGATGTCAGCCGTTTGATCAAACAAAAGCAATTGAAGAACGTCAATTTCTTTGGCTCGTCCTTAGATTCTTTGCTCGTCTCCATCTCTCGCCCTCAGGATTTGGTCATCTGTGCCCCGGCTTCTTCGAATTTCGACCTCATCCGTGAACAGCCAGATTATCTCTTGCATTTCAACAAAGGGGGAATGGATGAACTTTTCGCCCAAGAAAAAGAGGCTTTGTTAGAGACTTCCAAATTCGTGGCCGAAGGTGGGACTTTCATTTACATGATCTACACCATCTCAAAGAAAGAAGGCCATCAGACCATCTTTGATTTCATGGCCAATCACCCAGAATTCCAATTTGTCGAAGAAAGACAATATTTCCCTTACGAAGAAGGAGAAACGGCCCTTTATTACGCCGTCCTTCATAAAGATTCCAATGTGGCAAAAACCAGCGCCCCACTCAGCGAGATTCTCGGAAATGAGCAACAAGGCGTCTATGCCCAAACTTCCGCAGCCCCGGCAAAATAAACAATGAAAAAGAACCTTTTTGGCTACACCCTGAAAGCCCTCGAAGAAGAGATGCTTTCCCTAGGCGAGAAGAAATTCCGCGCCACACAACTCTACAGCTGGATTTACGTCAAGAAAGTCTATGACTTCGAGCAAATGACGGATATTTCCAAATCTTTTCGGGAGACCTTAAAACAAGAATATTGCCTTGACCTTCCTACCATCCATACCGAACAAGTGGCAGAAGATGGGACCATCAAACTTTTGCTGGAAATGGAAGATGGGGCGAAAGTAGAGACGGTCCTTATGCGTTACGATTATGGCAATGCCATTTGTGTTTCCAGCCAAGTCGGATGCGCAATGGGATGTGATTTTTGTGCCTCTGGCATCTTGAAAAAGGAACGTAACCTGACGGCTGCGGAAATCACAGGCGAAGTCATTCGCATGAATCAAATTCTCCAAGAAGTGGGGGAGAATGTCTCCCATATCGTCGTGATGGGGACCGGCGAGCCTTTTGACAATTACGATAACGTCTCTTCTTTCATCCATATCATGAATGAGGCGAAAGGCCTAGGGATCGGAGCAAGGCATATCACCGTCTCCACCTGTGGGGTAGTCCCTGGCATTCAGCGTTACGCCTCTGAAGGGATTCAAGTCAATTTGGCCATTTCCCTCCATGCCCCGAATAACAAAATCCGTTCTGCGTTGATGCCAATCAACAAAGCCTATCCTTTGGAGAAATTAATTCCGGCCGTAAAGGAATACGTGGAAAAGTCTTCTCGTCGCGTGACGTTCGAATATATCATGATCAAAGGCATCAACGACCGTCTAAGCGACGCCAAAGAATTGGTGGAATTGCTTCAAGGTGTCTTCTGCTATGTGAACTTGATTCCGATGAACCCCGTCAAAGAAAAACCGTATGAGAGAAGCGAAAACATTTCAACGAAACGCTTTTCTGAATACCTCAATTCCCATGGCGTCAATTGCACCATCCGCAAAGAATGGGGAACTGGCATCGACGCCGCCTGCGGGCAACTCCGTGCAAAAGTGATGAAAGGGGAAAGGAAATGAGTGGAGAAAAAAATTACCACGGGACTTATGCTTACAAAACCGACATTGGTCGCGTTCGTAAATCCAACGAAGACCAAGCCGTTGTTTTAATGAACTCTTATAATGAAGTTTTCCTTGCCGTCTGTGATGGAATGGGAGGGGCCAATAAAGGGGACGTGGCATCGAAAACGGCCATTGATATCCTCAGCACGGCTTTCAAGAAAAAGAAAAAACACAAGGGGACTTATTTCGATAAAGCCTGGATCACAAGGGTTTTCAAGACCATCAACAAAAAGATTTATAATGTCTCCGATCATCTCAAAGCCTCCGAAAAAGACCCTCATAAAGCCGGCATGGGATCGACGGCCGTCGTCGTTCTTATTAGCGGCGAAAGGATGATGATCGCCAATATCGGCGATTCTCGAGCATATCTTCTAAGAAAAGGGACATTGGAGCAGCTCACGGAAGACCAAACTTATGTGGATTATCTCGTCAGGACAGGGAAAATCACCAAAGAAGCCGCCCAATCTCACCCAGACCGTCATGTTTTGACCAACGCCCTTGGCGTTTTCAACTCTTTGTCCCTTTCCGTCAAATTCCGCGATTATCACGGAGAAACCGTTTTACTTTGCTCAGACGGGCTTTATAACAATTTAGATTCAAAAGAGATTGCCAATATCATTTCGAGCGATGAAAGAAGCGATCAGAAAATCATGTCATTGATCGCCACCGCCAATCACGCCGGCGGATCAGACAATATCGGCATCGCTTTATGGGAGTGCATCAATGATTGAAATCGGTGAGAAAATCGACGAACGCTATCGCGTCACTGGCCGGATTGCCCATGGAGGCATGGCCGACGTTTACGAAGCTTATGACATCGTCCTTCGTCATATCGTGGCCCTAAAAGTCATGCGTGAAGATATGATGAAAGACCCTAAAAACGTTGAGCGTTTTAACCATGAATGCATGATTGCTTCTTCCCTAAACAACCCCAATGTCGTCAAAATGGAGGGCCAAGGCGTGGTGGATGGCCGTCCTTACATGGTCAATGAATACGTGGAAGGAAGAACCCTTCGAGACAAACTCAATGTCGCCTCTGGCCATAATTTATCGCCAGCCGAGGCTTGTGAAGTCATGCTCCAATTGACTTCCGGGATCTCTTATATCCATAACCATGGCATCATCCATCGCGATATTAAGCCAGACAATCTCTTTTATTTGGCCGACGGCTCGATTAAAATCACGGACTTTGGCATCGCCAGTCGCAAAGAAGAATCAAGCAGCGATGAAAAAGCGGTCAGCGGAACCGTTTATTACTGTGCCCCAGAAGTATTGATGGGCAAAGATGCGTGCGTGGCTTCTGACATTTATTCGATGGGCATCGTTTTCTTTGAACTCTTGACTGGCACCATTCCTTTCGATGGGGCAACGGCCGAAGAAATTGCCCTTAAACAAATCAAAACCAGATTCCCGGAGCCATCGAAGATCCTTAGCTCCATCCCTCAAGCCCTCGACAAAATCATCATCAAGGCCTGCCGCAAACGTCCAGAAGAGCGATATGCCTCCTCTCTTTTGATGCATCAGGCCATCGAGCAAATTTATTCCGATGAACGTAATTTCAAAGAGAAACGTTCTTGGATTTCCCGCCTTTTTGGATTCAAATGATATGAAAGATCTCCGTTCTTTATCCTACCCAATCGTCGCCCCGTCGATTTTGGCGGCCGACAAATCCGCTCTTTTAGAAGAAATTAACAAAGCGGAACGTTTTGGGGCGAAATATCTCCATATCGACATCATGGATGGCATTTTTGTGCCAGCCACCTCTTTTTCGTTAGACGTGCTTCAAAAAATTCATGATCAGCATCATCTTCTCAACGACGTCCATATCATGATTGCCGACCCTCTTCATGACGCTGAAAAATATGCCTTGGCAGGCGCGGATAATGTCACATTCCATTATGAGGCTTGCCAAAAGAAAGAAGACGTGCACGAAACCATTCGCCGCATCCACCAAGCAGGCGCAAGGGCAGGACTTTCTATCAAGCCGGCCACCCCGGTATCTGTTTTGAAAGATTTCCTTGAAGAAGTGGATTTGATTCTTTTAATGTCCGTTGAGCCAGGGAAAGGGGGGCAGAAATTCATCCCTGAATCCCTCAATCGGTTGGATGAAATCGCCGCTTTGCTAGCTCCTTTGCCCAACAGACCGATCATCGAAATCGATGGAGGGATCAATCAGGAGACGGCGAAATTGTCTCTTGCCCATGGCGCTGAAGCGTTGGTTGCCGGTTCCTATCTTTTCGGCCATCCGGATATGGAAGAACGTCTCAAGGAGATGCTTCGATGAATCGATACGCTTTTCCGATTCTCATTGCCGGAAATGCCGTTCTGTTTTTTATTTTGACCCTTGTTTTTGGCTTGCTCATCCACAAAAAAGCCGGCGAGCCTTATCGTTTCAGGCAATATTTCCCTTATGAGCTTTTCCATGATTCAAGGGGCCTATATCTCATTCCGAGAGTCACTCAAGCCATCAGTGCATCTGCTTCATTTTTATATCCTATTTATTTATATTCCAGCGTCAAAGAATCCTTTTTGACCCAGCCGACATACATCATCATGTTAACGATCATGGAAGGGCTGTTAAATGTCTCTTTGTTCGCCTTGACTTTCATCCCTTTGAAACACGAAAGACAACATGTTTCCTTGTTTTTCCTTTATAGCGCCCTATTGGCCATTCGTAATGCTGCTACCGGCACCATCTTCTTATCGATCGCCAATGCTTCCACCGAAGCGAAAGTCCTAGATGATGTTTTTGCCATCGTCGCTTTCCTTTTTGCTCTCCTCTCGTTGTTGCCTTTGCTTAATCCGAAACTCAAAAATTATGCCCAGATGGTCCCAACGACACAAAAAGACGGAACCGTTAAATTAGAGCGCCCGAAATATTTCGTCCTCGCCTTTAGCGAATGGCTTCTTTATTTCCATCAGATTCTTTCCTTTCTCTGGATTGTCGTTGGCTTTTCCGTCATGAAATAAGAAAAAACGAACCACGCGGGTTCGTTTTTTATCCTGAATGATAAGAGGTTAATTAGGCAGCTTTCTTTTCGGCAGCCTTGACGGATTTATTCAAGCTACGATAAGCGCGAGCGCTCATTTTGACTTCGACCATCTGTCCATTGATGTTAACTTTATAGGTTTGGAGGTTAACATTCCATCTACGACGGGTTGCGCGGACGGAGTGGGAACGGTTATTGCCGCTCATTGGGCCTTTTCCGGAAACTGGGCATTTTCTTGACATAATTATCACCTCTAAATGCGTAAAAATCGCAAAGAAGAATATATCACCCCCAAAGGGGTAACGCAACGATAAACGAAAAAAAGGGGAAACTTTTTTCTAAAACCCCGTCTTTTTTCTCAAACGCATCGCTTCAAACCACAAAAATATAAATATTTTTTGTCTAAACCTCATAGAAATCTCTTCGTTGTGTTAAACTAAAGATGATCTCATCCATATTTGCACAAGGAGGCAAAACATGTCCAATAAAATGGTGGCCATGATTCTTGCAGGCGGGAAAGGAACGCGTTTGAAGGCGTTGACCGCAAAAGTGGCGAAGCCTGCAGTTTCTTATGGCGGCAAATACCGAATCATCGATTTCCCTTTAAGCAATTGCGCCAACTCGGGAATCCGTGATGTCGGGGTGCTCACCCAATACGAGTCGAGCGAATTGAATCAATATGTCGGAAACGGGGAGAAGTGGGGCTTAAACGGCGTCCGTTCGAGCGCCGTCGTTCTCTCACCGAAACAAACCGAAGAAGGCTCTTCTTGGTATCGAGGGACGGCCGATGCCATCTATGAAAATTTGGACTGGCTAGAACGCATGGACCCGGATTATGTTCTTATTCTTTCCGGAGATCACATCTACTCTTGCACCTACAATGAAATGCTAAAGAAACACATCGATTCCAAGGCAGATTGCACCATTTCCGTCTTCCCCGTCCCTTGGGAAGAAGCATCTCGCTTTGGCATTTTGGTGACAGACAAGAAAGACAATATCGTCCAATTCCAGGAAAAGCCGAAGAAACCGATCTCCAATTTGGCTTCGATGGGCATCTATATCTTCAATTACAAAATCCTTCGCGATTATCTTATCGCAGACGCGAAAACGGATTCCGATCATGATTTCGGGAAAAATATCATCCCGAATATGATGAAAGACCACCGGAAGATGGTGGCTTACACCTACCATGGATATTGGAAGGATGTTGGCACCGTCTCTTCTCTCCACCAAGCCAACATGGATTTGCTTAAAAACGGGGCAAACGGTTTAGACATCTATTCGATTTTCGGCCCGAACAAAATCCTTTCCGAAGATATGCATTCCACGCCGCAATTCATCGGCCCAAAAGCAGAAGTGAAAGATTCCTTGATCAACCAAGGAGCCCAGATTTTCGGGAAAGTCAACCATTGCGTCGTCTCCGATGACGTGGTGGTTGAAGAAGGAGCCGTCTGCATCAATGACGTTTTGATGCCAGGCGCGGTGATC
>OCTW011578766.1_pt1 | contig 10751 bp, 6 predicted proteins | sample 1539671 | NCBI WGS metagenome assembly OCTW01 (sample SAMN02144230, study PRJEB22623) | gut metagenome | biome: sheep rumen | host: Ovis aries | place: New Zealand
GCTACTCCCTCATGCTTCCGCATGCCGCATATGTTGTGCCGCTTCGCGTCCCATCATCTACGTCATGCTTCGCGACTGCCCGTCTGTTCGACGGTCAGTCAAGCGCAACGATCACTTCGTGATCATTGCTGGGCTACCATCTTCAGATATGCGTTGATGAACGGATCGATGCCGCCGTCAAGTACTCGCGCTGCATCGCCGACTTCGCAATTAGTTCGATGGTCCTTAACAAGTGTATATGGCTGAAGGACGTATGATCTGATCTGGCTTCCGAAGCCGTTGTCGGCAACCTCGCCTCTGATACCGGACATCTTCTCCATATTTTCCTGCTGTTTCATCATGAAGAGCTTAGCTTTCAGCATCTTCATGGCCTTGTCTTTGTTCATATGCTGAGATCTTTCATTCTGGCACTGAACAACGATTCCGGTAGGAAGATGTGTGATCCTGACAGCGGATGAGGTCTTGTTGATATGCTGACCGCCTGCACCGCTGGATCTGTAGGTATCAACCTTCAGATCATCATCTCTGATATCTATCTCTATAGTGTCATCTATTTCCGGCATGACATCAACCGAACAGAAGGATGTCTGCCTCTTGCCGTTTGCATTGAAAGGTGAAATACGTACAAGTCTGTGAATACCATGCTCAGACTTCAGATAGCCATAAGCATGATAGCCGTTCACCTGGAAGGTAACTGACTTGATTCCGGCTTCATCACCCGGAAGATTGTCAAATTCCTCTACGCCGAAGCCCTTCGCTCCTGCCCATCTGGTGTACATACGATAGAGCATGGAAACCCAGTCACAGCTTTCGGTTCCTCCCGCTCCGGAGTGAATGGTAACAACTGCGTTATTTGTATCAAATTCGCCTGAAAGCAGTGTCTCTATCCTGAAGGATTCAAACTTCTCCTTGAAATCCTCAAGCATCTCGCCGGCTTCCTCAATGAGGTCCGTATCATCCTCTTCTTCAGCCATATCGATCATTGCTTCAATATCATCAAAGGCTGTCTGGATGGCACCGAACTCAGCGATGGTATCCTTCAGATTCTTAACTTCTTTCATGATCTTATTGCTTTCTTCGACATCATTCCAGAAGTTCTGATCTTCCATAGCTGCTTCAAGCTCTTTTATTCTGTTTTCTTTACCTGCTATGTCAAGAGAATCCTTCACTTCAAGCAGTGGTTTTCTGTATTCATTTAAAGTGAATTTGTACTGATCAAGTTCAAGCACTCCGCTCACCACCTTTTAATTTATGATAGGCGACTGCCCGACTGCTCGTCGGTCAGTCAGGCGCAATAATCGCTTCGCGATTATTGCTGGGCTACTCCCTCATGCATCCGCATGCCGCATATGCTGTTCTGCTTCGCAGCCCATCATCTCCGTCATGCTTCGCGAACAGTCTCCTTTCGGAGCCTGTTCAGGCGCAATAATCACTGCGTGATTATTGCTGGGCTACTCCCTCATGCCAACGGACATCGCATCCGTCCTGCTGCTCACAGCAGAACAGCTCCGCTGTCCTAGGCGACTGCCCGACTGCTCGTCGGGCAGTCAGGCGCAATAATCGCTTCGCGATTATTGCTGGGCTCCGTGACAATATTTATATTTCTTACCGCTGCCGCATGGGCATGGGTCGTTACGGCCAACCTTGGCCTGTTTTCTCTTAACAGGCTCCTTCTTGGCTGTGGTATCCTTGTTGGTACCTGTAACCTTGGCTACCTGCTCACGCTCAGCCTTCTCTTCTATTCTTACGTGCATGATAAGACGTGATGTATCTTCCTTGATGGCATCTGTCATATCATTGAACATATCGTAACCAGCCATCTTGTATTCAACAAGCGGATCTCTCGAACCGTACGACTGAAGACCGATACCCTGACGGAGCTGATCCATATCATCGATATTGTCCATCCACTTTCTGTCTACGACCTTAAGAAGGACAACTCGCTCCATCTCACGCATTGTTTCAGGATTAGGGAATTCAGCTTCCTTGGCTTCGTAAAGTCTTGCAGCCTCTTCCTTAAGTCTCTGCTTAAATGCACCGGCACTTCCCTTCTGCTTCTCATCCTCAGTTAAGGTGATAGGCTGAAGCGGAACGATCGGACGAAGTGTATCGTTCAGTTCCTTGAGATCCCACTCAGAAGGATCAACTTCATTTGAAGCTACCTTATCAACATATCTTGCGACTGTATCCTGAACCATTCCGAAGATGGTATCTCTCATATTTTCGCCGTCAAGAACCTTACGACGCTCGGCGTAAATAACCTCACGCTGCTCGTTGTTAACCTCATCATACTCGAGGAGGTTCTTTCTGATCGCAAAGTTGTTAGACTCGATCTTTCTCTGAGCTCTCTCGATGAATCGGGAAATAGTCTTATGCTGGATCTCTTCACCTTCAGGAATACGAAGAGCATCATAAACTCTCATAACCTTCTCTGAACCGAAGAGTCTCATCAGATCATCCTCAAGTGAGAGGTAGAACTTTGAATATCCCGGATCACCCTGACGACCTGAACGACCTCTCAGCTGGTTATCAATACGTCTTGACTCGTGTCTCTCAGTACCGATGACCATAAGACCACCGAGCTCTGCAACACCTTCACCAAGCTTGATATCGGTACCACGGCCGGCCATATTTGTTGCGATGGTTACAGCACCCTTCTGACCTGCGTCAGCGATGATCTCTGCTTCCATCTCATGGAACTTGGCATTCAGGACTTTATGCTGGATGCCGCGCTTCTTGAACATATTGCTTATTTCTTCTGATGAATCGATATTTACTGTACCGACAAGTACCGGCTGACCCTTCTGATTTGCCTCGTAAACCTGATCAACGATGGCCTTCAGCTTCTCTTTCTTGGTCTTATAAACTGCATCGTATTCATCTATTCTCTGAACAGGAAGGTTTGTAGGAACAACTACAACGTCCATTCCGTAGATCTCACGGAACTCTTCCTCCTCTGTCTGGGCGGTACCTGTCATACCTGCCTTCTTATCATATTTATTAAAGAAGTTCTGGAAGGTGATAGTTGCAAGAGTCTTGCTCTCACGTTTAACCTTAACGTTCTCCTTAGCCTCGATAGCCTGATGAAGACCATCGCTGAAACGTCTGCCCGGCATGATACGTCCGGTGAAGCTGTCGACGATGAGAACCTGATCATCCTTAACAACGTAATCCTGATCCTTGTGCATAAGTGCATGAGCACGAAGAGCAAGGATGATGGTGTGCTGGATCTCGAGGTTTTCAGGATCGGCAAGGTTCTGGATGTGGAAGAACTGCTCAACCTCCTTGACACCCTGTGCAGTAAGAACAACGTATTTATCCTTTTCATTTACAAGGTAGTCACCATCTTCTTCTATCTGAGTACCCATAAGGGCATCGAACTTACTGATCTCTGTAGATGCGGTACCTCTCTCCATTCTTCTTGCGAGGTAATCGCACATCTTGTAGATGTCTGTTGACTTTCCGCTCTGTCCGGAAATAATGAGCGGTGTACGAGCCTCATCGATAAGGATAGAGTCGATCTCATCGATGATCGCATAATGGAGTCCTCTCTGAACGAGACGCTCCTTGTAGATTACCATGTTGTCACGGAGGTAATCGAAACCAAGCTCGTTATTTGTAATATATGTAATATCGCATTTGTATGCTTCTCTTCTGTCATCGTTTGTATCAGAGTTGAGGATAACTCCGACAGTCAGTCCGAGGAAGCGGTGAACAGAACCCATCCACTCGGCATCACGCTTTGCAAGGTAATCGTTAACGGTAACGATGTGAACGCCCTTACCCTCAAGTGCGTTAAGATAAGCAGGAAGTGTAGAAACGAGAGTTTTACCTTCACCTGTTCTCATCTCGGCGATACGTCCCTGATGCAGGAGTACACCACCGACAAGCTGAACACGGAAATGCTTCATTCCGAGAACACGCTTTGCAGCTTCTCTTACAACCGCGAAGGCTTCTACCAGGAGATCATCGAGTGTCTCTCCATCCTTCAGTCTCTTCTTAAACTCATCTGTTTTAGCCTTCAGCTCGTCATCAGACAGCTTCTGCATGTCCTCATCAAGAGCTTCTATCTTATCTACGATCGGATAAATCCTTTTTAATTCCTTGTCACTGTGCGTGCCAAAGATCTTACTGCCAAGACCCATTTTTTTCCTCCAGTGTATTTATAATCTTATATGATCACCTGCCGTCAGGCGGCCTTATTTCTCTATACTAATATACATAGTAATCACATCATAACCCCTAATATAACATTTCTTCTGTACTGTGGCAAATGTTTTTTCATGTTTTTTAGGCATATAGCTTGCATAAAACTTGCATTTTATGCGTCATCGGCATATTATATAAGAAGGACTTTGAAAACGGAAGGACTTTACATATGAAAAAATACTGGAAGAACGATAACATCAAGAAGAATCTATTTGTTGGTGCTTTTCTTATAACCTTTTATATAGTTCTGAATAATCTTAGTGATGTGGCCGATGCGGTCACCTGGCTCTTCGGGATATTCAGCCCATTCATCCTCGGCGGTGCGATAGCGTTCATCCTGAATGTTCCTATCTCCAAGCTTGAGAAGCATATGTTCCAGAAACCTAAATATCAAAACGAAAAATGGGCCGGCAGAAGGCGCGGTCTGGCTATGGTAATAGTCATTCTCCTTACTCTGGTTGCAATCGTCGCAATTATCCTCATCATTGTTCCTGAGCTGTCAAAAACCATCGTTAATCTGGCTCAGCAGATTCCTGAGGGAATAGAGAAGCTCTCGAAATGGCTTGTCAAATCAACAAAAAAATACCCTGAGGTTTCAGAGAAGATCAAGAACTTTACCAAGAATTCCGAGAAAGCGATCAATACTGCTCTTTCCTTCCTTTCAAGTAAAGGCTCTTCTATAATAAGCGGCGGCTTCGACGTTATTACCGGAATCCTTTCAAGTGTAACATCCTTCTTCATAAGCTTTATCTTCTCTATTTACCTTCTGGGAAATAAGGACTCGCTTTCACTTCAGGCCAAGAAGGTTGTTTACGCCATTCTGTCAGAAGAGAGAGCAGACAAGCTCATGAGGATTGCAAGACTTTCAAACAGAACCTTCGGAAACTTCATCTCAGGCCAGTGTCTGGATGCATTTATGCTTGGATGTGAATTCATTCTTGTTCTGTCCATCCTTCAGATGCCTTATGCGCTGCTTATCGGTATCCTATGTATGCTGTGTGCTCTTATTCCGATACTTGGTTCATTTATCGGACTGGCAATCGGAGCACTGCTTATACTCCTGATATCGCCGATCAAAGCACTTATATTTATCATCGTATTCACTGCACTCCAGCAGTTCGATGCAAATTTCGTTTATCCGCACGTTGTTGGAAGTTCAGTCGGACTTCCGGGTATGTGGGTTCTGATGTCGGTAACCGTCGGAGGTTCACTCTTCGGTATCGTCGGAATGCTTATACTCATTCCTGTTGCATCTGTTCTTTACACTCTCTTCAGAGAGCACGTATATAAAAAGCTCGCCGAAAAGGAAGTTGATCCTGATAAATACCTTGCAGTTCCCGAACCGGAGGAAGGCCTTCTGGAATCATTAAAGAAGGTCAAGCTTGGCGGCGGCAAACGCTCCGGAAAGAAGTCTGATGATGACGACATGATTGATGATGACGACAATGACGATGATGACGACGATGATGATGACAGCGACGATGATGTAAAGTCCCCTGAAGAGATTATGGAAGACATCAGAGAAGAGATCGGTATAACGCCAATGGCTAAGAATACCGGGGCGCCTTCGCAGAAGAAGAGAAAGAAATAGTTAGTTCGTACAAGCCAGTGTTATTGACGGGCTTCGCCCATCAATAACCGACGCCAGTGGCGCTTAGTAATCATTAGCACAAGCCATGTGTTATTGACGGGCTTCGCCCATCAATAACCGACGCCAGCGGCGCCGTATAATATAATAAAAGAGGGAGGATACGTGTAAACACGCTCCTCCCTCTTTTATTATATTGCATGGCTTGTGCTAGTGGCTAGAACTCTGGTTCTATTAAACCATACGTATTTCCTTTTCTCTTATATACAACGTTAACCTCGTCTGTCTCGGCATTTCTGAATACGAAGAAATTATGTCCGAGGAGTTCCATCTGGATGCACGCATCCTCCGGATACATAGGCTTAACGGCAAATCTCTTACTTCTGATGATCTTGATCTCATCTTCCTCAAGAGCTTCTGACTCGTCCTCAAGGAATCTATCATTGAAGAATGAAGCGTCCTGTTCCTTGTCGATGATCTTCTTCTTATATCTTGTCACCTGACGCTCAATTATCTCAACAACCATATCTATTGATACATACATATCATCACTCACCTGCTCAGCTCTGATGATATGTCCCTTCATAGGGATGGTAACCTCAATCTTCTGTCTCTCCTTCTCAACAGAGAATGTTACCTGAACATTAGTATCTGCATTAAAGAATTTTTCTAACCTCCCAAGCTTATCATAGATCGCATCTCTTAAACCATCGGTTACGTCAATGTTCTTTCCACTAATAATGTAATTCATACGTCTCACTCCTTCTTGCCTCTTATTCAGCAGCGAATATATTATGCTGTCTGAAAGCCTCCTAAAATATAGAGTTTTAAAAGAGCTTCAGCAGTTATTTACACCCTCTGCCGATGTAGTAATTATACCATAGAGCAAGAATTCAATCAATAAAATAATATACTATTTTTTGTCTGACAATTCGGCCAATTTTCATAAAATCACGCCATTTTCGATACAATTTCAAAATATAAAAATCCAAATTTCGTGACAATCTACAAATTATTCATTTGTATATTTTTTTATGCAGTATTTTATGTTAATCACAATCGCCTGTTGAAAATGTTGATAACTTTGTTTATATATCAAAGAAATACGCAAATCAACAAAAGTTTTCAACACCCCCATGTAATAATGCAATATATTATAGTTAACCAAACCATATGTTTGTTGTGCAATTTGCACAAAGAGCTTTTTTAGCGAAAGTGTCAGACGAACAAACGTGTTGATGCTGACTCCGTCAGCAGAATAAAGCATGCCGCTAGCAGCACCTATTCGCGCCGAGACGCATCCCCCGGAGGGTTTTGTATAATAGGAACGCAGTTTCCTATTATACAGAAAAGGAGCCAGACACTGGCACATGTGACTGGCTCCTGAAATATATTTTATTCTTGTGAAAAAAGTCTCTGATTAATAAATGATTCTCATTGCCTTTGCAGGCTCTCTGTAATCATATGGTGAGATCTTGATACCTGTTTCAGGTGTACTTGCATGGACAACCATTCCACCGCCCATGTAAATCGTTACGTGACCGTAATCACCCTCAACTCCGTAGAAGAGAAGGTCGCCAGGCATAATGCTGTCAAGGCTTACTTCTGTTCCACAGTAAGACTGCGAGGTTGCACCATGTGGAAGTGAATATCCAAAGTGTGCATATACAGCCATTGTAAATCCTGAACAGTCAGCACCGTCTGTAAGGCTGCTTCCGCCGTATACATAAGGGTTACCAACGAACTGACATGCAAATGCAACTACTTCTTCACCCTTTGATGAATAAGGAACATCTGAAGGTGCATCCGACTCTGAATCATCTTCTGAATCATCTTCTGAATCTTCCTCATCCTCTGATGCATCATCTGCATCTTCATCGTCGTTATCTTCATCATCAGAAGCATCATCTTCATCCTCATCATCGGAATCTGCATCTGCTTCAGTTGTATCGTCATCATCGTCTGAATCATCTACTGACTCATCCTCTGAATCTTCATCATCATCATCGTCGTCTTCGTCTTCAGAATCTGCGTCTTCGTCATCCTGCTCTTCCTCGGAATCCTCTTCAACCGCTTCTTCAGTATCCTCGTCATCCTTAGTTTCATTCTCATTCTCTTCGAAGAGCTTAACTCTTATTGCGTAGATCGCATCATCGTCATCCTTATCAACGATCTCAATATATTTATTATTTACATATCCCTGAAGGTCGTAATCAATCTCAATCTTTGTCCAGTCTCCCGAATAACCAAGAACCTTATAGGTAAGACCCTGTGGAAGGAAGGTAAGTATATCACTGTCCTCATCAGCATCGCTTCTGAGTCTCAGTCCCTCGCCTGTGATAACTGCAACCTTACCGGTGTAGCTCTCAGCCCACTCAGCTGCTTCATCACCGCATCTGAGGTAGTTGGTAAATACATATCCCTCAACGTCATCTGCTATAACGTATGACCATCCTGTTATCTGTCTTACAACCTCTACTACAGTACCTGTAGGAAGCTCTCCAAGTATATTTCCATCTGTTGATGGATTCTGTCTTACATTGAGAAGCCCGTCTGCTATTACGATAGCCTTGCCGGTGTACTCAGGATGCTCAGCTTCTGCCTCTGTATCTGCCTCAGTCGCTTCGGTTGATTCAGCCTCTGTGGTTGTCTCGCTTGCCTCAGTGGTCTCAGAAGCCTCTGACGTTTCGGAAGCTGTCTCTGTGGTTGTCACTGTCACCGCTTCTGTCTTGTCATTAGCTGCCGACCTGCTGCCTGCTGCTTTCAGATCATCCGCTTTCTTATCCTCTGCCGCCTTCTTGGTATCCTTCTCAGCGGAAGTATTGGTTGCTTCTTTTACTTCTTTCTTTGCTGTATTTGCCTCAGCGTCTGCTTCTTTCTCAACATATCTGTCAACTGCTGCAGATATTCCAACGTTTGACTGATTATAGATTGTCTTTTCATCTCCTGCTGAAACCGCTACAGATGAAAACATAAGCCCTGCCGTCACTACAAGTGCGGCGAATTTCCTGGATGGCTTGATCATTACTCGAAAGTCCTCCTGTCATATCTAAAAAACTATTACGAATTATCAACTGCAAATTTATTTATTACGAAAATGTTACAATTTGTTACATGCCCATTATAACAATGCATATATGCTTTGTCAACAAGGTAAAAAGAAAAAAATCTTAAGATATTTAAATATTTTTGTAACATTTTGAAACTCGCTTTTTTCATGAATAAAGGGGCCTGCAAAACAGGCCCCTGACTCTCACTTATGATCAAATATTATTATTTCTGAACTCCGATATTTTTATTCTTAGCAGGCGATGTTTTTACTCTGTCTTTCTGCATAGCAGTGTTTGCAGAGTTATACTTCTGAGTGAATTTTGCAAGATCCTCGAAGTTTTTAGCCGCACCGTCATGCCTTGCTTCAAGTGACTTCTTAAGATCGACAACAAGCTTTGTCGTTCTGTATTTAAGTCCTTCCGTACTGTTTGTAAGAACTGAAATAGCATTGAGCGCCGTTGCGGCACGCGGATTCTTCTCAACATCAAGCTTGTTTATGCCCTTGCTTTCAAAATATTCCATCGAAGCATTAAATATCTTTACATTTGCTGTTCTGATCTCTGTATCAAGTTCTTCCTTGGAAAGATTCTTATCCTTAAGAGCCGCCGCCTCCTGGATCAATGCATTCAGCCTGCGGTACTGCTTACCATGGCCTGACGTGGTCGGAAGATTATCAGCAAGCTTCTTCAAGTCTTCAAAATACTTTTCTCTCTTATCCGGCTTTACATTATACATGGTATCTCTCAGAGAATTAAGACCTTTGGTCAGATTTTCCGAATTACTGAGTATATTTATAAGCTGTTCCGGATTACCCTTCAGAGCGTCCAGAGAATATACTTCTTTGCATCTTTTAGCCATAGCATGAATATTGTCTATATCGAATTTTCTACCACTCGTATAGAGGATTCCGGCAGCCATGCATTTAGCAATATTTTCTGTCATCTCTTCAGTAGTTTTACCCATTCTTATTCCCGAATGCAGTTTGATATAGCTGCTGTAAGTAACACCCATCTTCTTGTTCTTGCTTCCAAGCAGCTTATGCAGCTTCTCATCATTTACAACCGCACTGGCCTTCGCTTCAGCGTGAGGGTCATCCTTAAGGATAGCCCCGATATAATCAGTCTTCTTGTTAAGCATATCACGATAAGCACCATTCAGTTCATTCTTACCGGTGATACCGATTGGTTTATCGCCGTACAGGAAGGCATTCATTGTATTTAACTGATCCTTTTCGAAATGAATCCTTACCTTCTTAATCTTCTCGGCCGCTTCACCTTTCTTCCACTCGGCAACTATCTTGTCCTTTTCCTTCTCCTTCTTCAGCATATCGGTCATAACCGTAGTAAACGCCTTGGATCCGAGATCAAAAAGCATTTTTTCCTCTGCCGACAGATTCTGCAGAGCCTTATTTGTTCCACGGGCTTTATGGATTTTTATAAAGCTGTCATATATACCCCTTGTTAACTGGTCCTTTAAATACTCAGCATCCGCATTTTTATAGATTGCCATGTCAATAAGCTTCTTCTTGAGCACCTCCGGTTTCTGGAGCTGTGCCTGTTCTTCCTTGGTAAAGCCAAGATTATTGTAAGCCTGCTCATAGGTCATATTCGGATCATACTTAAGTTTGTCCATAAATACCTTCCTGAATACCTCCTCAGAAAGAATATCCGAACGAACATGACTTTCTGCTTCCGCAAGATCAAATACACCCGCCTCACTGGCAACTACCAGCGCTTTATCATATTTATATTCTCCATCTATATTGTCATGGACAGCCTTGAAATTCTTACCGGTCAGCACCATTACCTTCGCCTGAGCGATCATCATCTTCTCAAACATAGGCTCAATGTCCTTATCAGTAAAAGATTTTCCGGCAAACTTCTTCGTCAGATTGCTGATAAAT
>OCTW011616222.1_pt1 | contig 10749 bp, 9 predicted proteins | sample 1539671 | NCBI WGS metagenome assembly OCTW01 (sample SAMN02144230, study PRJEB22623) | gut metagenome | biome: sheep rumen | host: Ovis aries | place: New Zealand
GCAGTCCGAAAAGGGAAGGCAGGCGGGGAGCCTAAGCCGACCGAGAAGAAGGACGACGTCGGCCCCACGCCGCCCTCACGCCGGCTCAAAAGCATGGTTTGTGTCTAAAAAAGGAACAGACTTGCGTAAAGCAAAAAGGGCCAAGTGAAATTTGCAGCCATTTAGCAGTCATTCTCGTTACCTGTAGGACTGCCTTGACTTAGTAGTCCGAAAACCGGTAAACATCATGCTAAAAGCGACATCCGACACCGGCAGAAAGCATACCTTTGTAACCATAGCCGATTTCTACATTTCCGTACACCCGCTTGCCGAACCGCACGCCTAATGCTGTTATCTGCCACGTAAACCGTGAGGTAGTTAGCAATAGAGGTGTCGATTCGGTCGTATGGAACCGGATATTGGCACCTATAGTGAAACCGGAATACAAGTCTGTGATATGTTTGTGAAAGTAATTAAAACGGGCTCCGGCTGCAATATACAGATTTGAATGTAAGTAATAAGCATACACTTTATCATCAGCAAGATAATTTTCTGTCATACACATGGACATAGTTGATACTTCAGCTCCTACTTCCAGCCATTTAAGAGGACGATAGTAATAAGACAGCGAAAACGTAGGTATGATCCATTCATTTTCATATCCGCTGACGCCTTTAGGAAGGGTGTAAGGGCGAGAGTTACCTGCCCATTTCTCAAATGTCAGGTGTTCTGTTTGGTTGTCAACAAACATTCCGTTGAATCCCCAAACAGAAGTTAGGGGCTCGCCTACAGAAAACTCAATGTGATGTTTGGCGGAGAATGCCTCTTCTCCCTTCAAGGGGGCGGTTATCAAGAGCAATGTGATTAAACCGCAACACAAGAAACTACAAGAACTATTCCTTTTCATAACAGATGTGCGTTTTGATTTGGTGCTGCAAAGATAATACATTTTCGCAACATTTGCAAATTTTTTAATACCTAACTGGAAAAATCAGTGCATTAAACCATAATGTAGATTCCAAAAATTCTTTCTGCGCATATATGGATGATATGTAGGAGATGTTGTTGCTCCGTTATCAGTTACTAGCAAATATTTATCTTTTACGTTTCCTCGGTTATCTAACGTCACTCCATAGCCAAAGGCGACAATATAATGATTGCAGTTAACAGCTATAATTACAGGTTGTCTTTCAAATGCAATTACATCAAAAGGCTTGCATGTAAAATAAACATGGTATGCACCATCTGTCGCATTGCGAAAACCTCGATTCAACCCCCCATGATATAAGGGGAATTGCCATTCCCCATCCCAAATAAAAGGAATAGTTTCGAGATAAAAACAACCTGCTAAACCATAATCGGCTTCTTGACTGCGGTCCAAAAAATGTTGCATCGCATCATTTCTACTCAAATGCCAATCACAATCTACGTTCCAGAAATTATAATATGCATAATCTAAATAATGATAATCCACAAAATAACTGGTATAGTGATTTCCATCTCCTTTAATTGGGAGATAATGCCCATTATACGTATCATATTTTCCTCTATATACCCACGCACACGCAGCAGGTCCGCAGAAATTAGTCCACCTAGTCAGTTGCAATCTTGGATCTGAATATTCCGGCAATACAAATGTATTGTAATATCCTACCATGTAATCTAATAAAGAAGCCAGATAACTAACATATTCTGATTCAGCAGTAGCATGATGTTCGTGTATGAAATCCTCAAGTTTGAGTCCCATTTGACCTATATATGGCTCCACACCAAGTAACTCGGGAAATCGGTTACTTATGATACTATCCATTCGCTCCCAATATGATTCTTTCTCGAGAATATCACCCTCTATACTTTCTCCAGACACATGCAAATCGTGTTCGATGGCATCTCTGTCTTCTATTGGCATTTGGTCAAACATCATATCTCGCTCGATTTTATCTGTACTCCCATGAGGTGGGATATGACCTTGTATTTCTTCATTTTGATCATTTAAATAACACCGTCCTTCGCGACCATAGTATTTGTTTGGATAATTTCCTATATAATAATCCAAATTTGGATTATTATATCTTAATGGTTCTCTAAATACATACGCAATAGCACCGGCAATTTCCTTTTGTGCATAGGTGGTTATAGTTGCAATGATTACTCCATTACACACATAACCAAACTCATAATATTTAGGGGTATTGTCATAATTATATACCACTTTTGGAATCCTCGTTAAAGACCACTCTTCGTATGGATTCGCTATCTCTTCCAATATTTGATTTGCTCCAGCTATGAGTTCCGTTTCTGCAATTAAGCGTGCTATATTATAATGGATAACTGAATGATCTTCTGCATGAGCATATAATTCGTACAACTCATGAGGATTAGTATATGGCATACTATCTATCTCAATATGCGGGACATTCCTAGGATGCCTTGATTCTGATTGCGTTTCAGGAGCATTGCCTTGCTCTTTGCAAGACGAAAAAATCATAACAAAAACTAAGAGGGGAAGCATTATCTTTTTCATACAGATATTAATTTTAAAAGATTATTACTTTACTTATTCAACAATAAATTGTCCGGTGAGTTCGCCGTTGGCAGTTGCGATGCGGAGGACATACACGCCTGCATTAGTAATCGGACAGGAGAGAGAGTTGGTGAACTGCTCGTTAACCACAACGCTGCCGGTTGCAGCATTAACAACCACCGCCTGCGCAAACGGGATAGCCTCTTCTTGTTTGAGGACAGTCAGCGAGTTGCCATTGATTGTTGCACGGAAATCTCTTGGACGAGTAGGTTCTGGCGCTGATTGAGTTGGACCATCTAATGGATCATCGCCTCCGGGAATAACTCCCATTTGAATCACCTCCATCAATTGGATTTCGATTTCTTCAGCGTGTAAGACGCACGGCATGATCAGAAGTACGCCTAATGCAAAAGTAATAAATTTGTTTCTCATACGAATTGTAGTTATGAAGTGAAACAATAATATACCGCCAAACGCTCAATCGTTTGACGGTGCAAAATTACTGCTTTTTTAGCATAACACCAAATAAAAATGTGGGAATTTAGATTACGTAAATCACTGAAAATCAATACATGTGGCAAAATCCGTGTGGGAATTTTTTAGTAGTACTATCCGTCTATTGCTAAATTGATGAGGTATTGACGTAGATTTTTACCGGTTGTTCCCAGTGATTTGGCAGCGTGGTCTTTCAATTTGCCCACACCACTTAAAGAGTAAGGAAGTGTATCGGATATTTCAGCCCGGTTCATATCTAACAGCACTAAAAGACATAGACGAATCTCTGTTTCATTCAATACATGCAGGTTGCGCAATTTGGATACTAATTTATAGAAATGTTTGTCCGCGATCTTGGTCATTACTTCAAAATCATTCCAAGCTAAATCTTTTGTCAGGTTCTCATTTTCACGTAATAACACACATTGATGTTTAATATCCTCTTCCATGCGGCGGCGGTTTGTCTGATAGCTCGTTTGCAGCTGATCTTGTTTCTGTTGAATAGCAGAAGCAGACTGCTTCAGTTCTTCCACTTTCTGAGAAAGCAATTCGCGATTCCGTTGTTTCCTATATACATAAACTCCAATACCTATACTTATAACAACTATTGTAGCAATGATGGCATATAACCATGACCAATTGGTTTTCTTGTTTAACTCCTGCTTCAACAATTGAGTAGCTTGGGATAATTTTCCTTGACGAATTTCTAATAACTTTTGGATGTCAGATCTATTTGCAGCCGTTTGGCGAATTTGCGTTTTTTCTTTTGTTTCGTCATCATTTGTTAGAATATATAGAGCATTATTTAATTCACCTAACAATTTGGAACTATTTAAGACTTGTTTTGCATAATATGATGAAGAGTCTTTTTTTGCCAGTAGTGAATATGCTTGTGCTTTTATCAATAATCCATTTGAATCATATACTCTAGTACGATACATTTTATCTATGTAATATATTGCAGAGTCATATTGCTGAGTACATAAAAGAAATAATTCTGCTTTTGTTTCCCATACTTTTGCCAAGACATCATTATCCATGCAATGGTTTTCGATTTCAGAAAGCAGCGTTAAAGTTTCTTCTTTCTTTCCTTGCTCTGCCAACTCAAACGCCATGTCATTAAGCAGGTAATAATAAGACAAGGAATCACCATCTTGCAGAAAAACATAAGCGGATTTCTCATACATCTCATACGATAGAGGAAACTCGCCTGCCAAATGACATATAGACCCCATATTGCTATACACACGCCCGAGAATATGGTAGTCTTTAGTGCCGGAATGAGTGGCGGCAATGAACGCCTGCATGGCTTCTACCGGATTCTCTTTCTCACGCAGGATCCGTCCGTAGTGATAGCACGCATGAGCGTATTCATCGGCATAGAACCATTGCCATTGACCGAGTTTCTCATACGCTTGCGCGAGGGTGGCACTGTCGCCTCCATCCACGCCGTACATCCTGCCCTCAAGCCACAGGCTGTCCGCCTGCGCCACAACATACTGTGCCTCGCGGAGCGAAGTTACGGAACAAGAAGACAGCATCGTCATCAATGACAATACTATCAGCCATATTTTTCTTTCGCAGGGCATGAGCGATATGGGTTTATTCCTCGCTGAAATGGACAAGTACGTGGCGGTAGGAATTGAAGATCTTCGATTTGGAGACAAATCCCAGATAGCGGCGGTCCTGATCGACTACCGGCAAGTTCCATGCGCCGGTGTCTTCAAAGACCTCCATCACTTTCTCCATCGGCTGGTCAAAACTAAGCACAGCTGCCGGAGAGGTCATCAGCTGACCTACCGTAAACCGTTTGTACAGCCGCGGCTGGAACATGATATTACGCACCTCATCGAGCAAAAGGATACCCTTGAGATGGCCCTCGTGGTCAATAACCGGGAAGATATTGCGATGGCTTTCGCTGATCACTTTGACGAGTTCTCCCAGTGTCATATCGGGGAAGATCGTGATAAAATCCGTTTCAAGGACGCTGTCCATCTTCAGCAGCGTCAGGACATTGCGGTCTTTATTATGAGTAAGCAGTTCCCCTTTCTGCGCCAGACGCATGGCATACAGCGAGTGGGGTTCAAAGAGCATGATTGTCAAATACGAAATGACCGAAACGATCATCAGAGGCATGAAGAGATGGTATCCTCCTGTCAGTTCGGCAATAAGGAAGATACCTGTCAGCGGAGCGTGCATGACGCCGGACATGAGTCCCGCCATACCTACCAGGGCGAAGTTCGCCTCTGGCACCATCAGTCCGCTCATATTCATGATTCGCGCCGTGAGAAAACCGGTTATGGCTCCCATGAAGAGCGAAGGCGCGAAGATACCTCCGACACCTCCGGCACCGTTGGTAGCCACCGAAGCGACAATCTTGAACAGGACGATAAAACCGAAATAGGTCAGCAGCAGCCAATGCCCGTTTCGTGCCGCCCATTCGTTATGCTCCAAGGGGCTGTTCTGGATGGCCGACATAGAGTCCCCGTTGATGAGCTGGCGGATCACATCGTATCCTTCTCCGTACAAAGGCGGGAAGATATAAATCAAAACGCTCAGCACCACGCCTCCGATAAGCAGTTTCGCCCACATGCTCCTGATAGCGTGTTTGAACCATTGCTCCAGTTTGTTCATTCCCCTCGTGAAATAGAGACTGATAAGTCCGCACACGACACCTAAAACCAGATACCACGGTATTCTGTTTACCAGAAACGGTTCAGCCGTGTCAAGGGGGAACATCGGGTCTGTTCCTGTCAGTATATAGGAGATGGCTGTTGCGGTGACAGACGAGATGAGCAAGGGCGCGACGGAGGTCATTGTCAGATCCATCATCAGCACCTCCAGCGTAAACACCAGACCGGCTATAGGCGCCTTGAAGATACCTCCGATAGCTCCGGCAGCACCGCATCCGATCATGAGCATCATGGTCTTCTGGTCCAAACGGAACGCTTTCGCGAGGTTGGAGCCTATGGCTGCTCCCGTCAGGACGATAGGAGCCTCCGCTCCGACAGAACCTCCGAAACCGATGGTGAGACCCGACCCGATGATGGAGGACCACATGTTATGCGCCTTGATGATTGATTTGCGCTGCGAGATAGCGTAGAGAATCTTAGTGATACCATGCGAGATATCATCGCGGACAATATACTTGACGAAAAGAGCTGCCAGCGTAATACCGATGATAGGAGTGATGAGATACCACCACGTATTTCCGTTCCCGATGAGCTGTTCCTCTACAATCCATTGGATAAAATGGATAAATGATTTCAGTATGGCTGCTGCGGCGGCAGAGAAAGCGCCGACGAAGAAAGAGAGAAGCAATACCAAATGCTTCTCGCTGATGTGACGTTCCCGCCACTCGATCATCCTATCGTAAAAGGTGCTTCGCACGTTAAGCTGTTAAACCGTTAAGCCGTTAAACCGTTAAGCCGTTAAACCGTTAAACCGTTAAACCGTTAAACCGTTAAACTGTTACTCATCCCAGCCGATACCTTTGTATTTGTCCAGATCCCACTCTTCCTCTACCTCGTTGAGATATATAGTATGTTCCTCATCATCGGAGTTGTCAGACCTATCCGGCTGTTCAGACTCGATGACCGTGACATCAATCGGCGCATGAGAGATCTCGATAACCTGGTTCTGCTCTTTATTCAGTTCCGTCCACAGCGCATCTTTCAGTTCGTCAATCCCCTGTCCGGCAACGGAGGAGATGAAGACCACCGGAATATCCAAACCTTTTAGGGCTTTGGATTTCTTGAGTTTGTCCAGGTCTTTGTCCGTAACCGCATCGCATTTGCTGACAGCCAGGATCCGGGCTTTGGTCAGCAACTCCGGATTGTATTTCTCCAGTTCGTTCAGCAGAATACCGTATTCCTTCTTGATATCCTCGCTGGTGGCAGGCACCATAAAGAGCAGCACCGCATTGCGCTCTATATGCCGCAGGAACCGCAGACCAAGTCCTTTGCCCTCGCTGGCTCCCTCGATGATACCGGGGATGTCTGCCATACAGAAAGAGCGTCCGTCGCGATACGAGACGATACCCAACTGCGGCGTGAGGGTAGTAAACGGATAGTCCGCTATCTCCGGTTTGGCGGCAGAGACGACACTCAGCAGCGTGGATTTGCCGGCATTGGGGAAGCCGACGAGACCTACATCCGCCAGCACTTTGAGTTGCATGATAACGGTTCTCTCCTGTGCCGGTTCACCGGGTTGGGCATACCGCGGAGCCTGGTTGGTAGCAGTACGGAAATGCCAGTTTCCCAGACCTCCCCGTCCGCCTTTGAGCAACACGACACGTTCGCCGTGCTCTTTGACCTCGCAGATAAACTCCCCTGTCTCGCCGTCATAGACCACTGTTCCGCAAGGAACCTCGATGATCTTGTCCTCTCCGTCTTTGCCGAAGGAGCGGCTTTGACCTCCTTTGCCTCCGTCGGTAGCCATGATATGCTTCTGGTATTTCAGGTGAAGCAGGGTCCAGAGGTTGCGGTTGCCATGCAATATTACCGACCCGCCTTTTCCTCCGTCACCGCCGTCCGGACCGCCTTTCGGCAGATATTTGGCGCGATGAAGGTGCATACAACCCGCGCCGCCCTTTCCCGAGCGGCAGTAGATCTTAACGTAGTCGATAAAATTGCTTGGCATATAAAATCATTATTTAATGTGCGAATCCAAAATACGCTCAATCTGCAGGAACACATCCTCTACGGCGTGGTTTCCGTTCACAGGGCAGTAGTTGCCATGATGCAGATAATACAGCGCGATAGGTTCCGTCTGGTTGTGATAAACGGCGATACGATGGCGGATCGTATTGAGGTTGTCATCCGCCCGTCCGCTCACTTTGCCCCGTTCGATAAGGCGCTGGATGAGCAACTGTTCGTCCACCAGCAGGTCTATCATAATGGCGTCCATCCGATATTTCTTCAGCAGTTCAGTCAGCGACTCCGCCTGGGAAACAGTACGTGGGTAACCATCCAGAATAACTCCCTTGCTATCCTTAGGCAGGGAAGAAAGATAGTTTTCAATCACGCCGTACATCATCTCGTCCGGAACCAGATTACCTTGCGAGATGAGCGCGTCTATTTTCTTACCCAGTTCGCTACCCGAAGCTATCTCAGCCCGGAGGACATCGCCGGTAGAGAGATGCTGCAAACCGTATTTCTCGGTGATAAAACCCGATTGCGTGCCCTTACCACTACCCGGGGCACCGCATAAAATAATATTCAACATGTACCTAATACCTTTTTAACAGACAAAAACGAGTTGCCCATATAGCTGGGACAACTCGTTTGTAAAGCTACATTGCCTGGATTAGAGAGCAAATTTAGCACCGGCTTTGATACGAACGACCTTCTTAGCAGGTACGCTAACGATAGCACCGGTACGCGGGTTTTTAGCCTTGCGAGCTGCGCGGTTAGCTACTGCGATGGTAGCATATCCAACGAGCTGTACGCTCTCGCCTTTCTTAACTGCTGCAACTGCCTCTTCGAGAGCTGCGTCAATAACCTTTGCTGCCAATGCTGCGGAAACCTCAGCCTTAGCTGCGGCTGCCTTAATAAGTTCTGATTTGTTCATAACATTTGTGTTTTTAGTTATTAATAATGTGAACTACATGGGTTCATGTCCCAATTTTGTGGTGCAAAGTTACAACTTTTTCTTTATATACCAAATATTTTGAGCAAAAAAATGCAAAAATATTGAAAAAATAGGCTTTTTTCTGCATTTGGCGCACTTTTTGTGCGGTTATTTCACGAAAAAATAGTACTTTTGTACCCGTAATTACATGCTATATGAGAAATATCCCTACCGTAACGCGCTATCTGCTGATAGCTAATTTCATTGTCTTTTTTCTGGCTGCCGTTCTGCAGCGATACGGCATTGATCTGAACGCCCTTGGCGGGCTTCATTATGTTTCCGCTTCCTCCTTCCATTGGTGGCAGCCGTTCACATATATGTTTCTGCATGCCAATCTCAGCCACATATTCTTCAATATGTTCGCTGTATGGATGTTTGCTCCTGTGATAGAGCAGGAATGGGGTGCAAGGCGATTTGCGCTCTATTACCTCGTCTGCGGTCTCGGAGCGGCGGTTATCCAGGAGTTGGTATGGATGCTGATGCTGTCCAATATGAGCGGCTCATACAGTGCTGAGGCGCTGGCTTATTATGCCACGATGCTCAATACCATAGGTGCTTCCGGCGCCGTATTCGGTATCCTGTTTGCCTTCGGATGGCTTTATCCCGATGTACCGATGTACATCCTCTTCATACCGATTCCTATACGTGCACGCACGTTCGTTATTATATACGCGCTGATAGAGCTTTTCGCGGGATTAGGCTCCGTAGCAGGTCTTTCGGCGGACAACGTAGCCCATTTCGCACACTTGGGAGGAATGTTGTTCGGATGGCTGCTCATCCTGTATTGGAGACATATCAACTGGCGCGAACCGTTCACGGGCGATTTCTGGTACCGTATAAAAAACAAACTGCGAGGCCATGAACGCCTCGACAGTTCGAAAGGGGGTAGTAAGTTCGACGACTACCACTACCAGAAACGCGTATAACACTAGTCTTTGATAAGACAGTGACCGGTCATTTCTTTCGGTTGGGGAATACCCATGATATGACAGAGTGACGGAGCTACATCCGCCAGAATACCGTCCTCTACACGGGCGTTCTTGTGATCCTTGCTGATATAAACGAAAGGTACGGGATTGAGCGAGTGCGCCGTGTTAGGTGTGCCGTCCGGGTTGATGGCATTGTCGCAGTTGCCGTGGTCGGCAATCACAATGATCTCATATCCGTTCTCCAGCGCCGCTTCAATCACTTTGTGCGAACACTCATCGATGCACTTCACCGCTTTCTCGATAGCTTCATATACGCCCGTATGACCGATCATATCGCCGTTCGCGAAATTAAGGGTGATATAGTCGAATTTCTGCGTTTTGATAGCGGCTACCAGCGCTTCCGTCACTTCCGGCGCACTCATCTCCGGCTTCAAGTCGTAGGTCGGCACTTTCGGACTGGGGATCAGGATGCGCTCCTCTCCCGGATATTCCGCCTCCCGGCCGCCATTGAAGAAGAAGGTCACATGGGCGAACTTCTCTGTCTCGGCGATGCGTAACTGCTTGAGTCCGAGTCGGCTGACAACCTCACCGAGGGTGTTCTCTACATTCTCTTTCGGGAAAAGGATATGCAGCCCTTGGAACGAACTGTCATACGGGGTCATGCAGCAGTAGTGCAGGCCGGGAACGGTTTTCATTCCCTGCTCCGGCATGTCTTGCTGCGTCAGCACGATCGTGATCTCTTTGGCGCGGTCGTTGCGGTAGTTGAAGAAGATGACTACATCGCCTTCCGCAATACGTCCGTCGCATGTACTGTTCACTAACGGTTCCATGAACTCGTCGGTGTCCTTGTGCTCCTCGGTGTGGCGGTCGTAGCATCCCTGTACTGCCGCTACCATGTCCGTCTCTTGCCGTCCGACACCGTTCACCAGCTGGTCATAAGCCACCTTGATGCGCTCCCACCGTTTGTCGCGGTCCATGGCGTAGAAACGGCCGATGATAGAAGCGATGTGTGCTCCGTTGGCGTCGCATACTTTCTGAAGGTCCGCCACGAATCCCTTACCGCTGCGCGGGTCGGTGTCACGTCCGTCCATGAAGCAGTGGACGAAAGTCTTATCGGCTACGCCGTACTCCTTGGCTATCTCCACAAGCTTGAAGAGATGGTCCAGAGACGAGTGTACGCCGCCGGTGGAA
>OCTW011253777.1_pt1 | contig 10747 bp, 7 predicted proteins | sample 1539671 | NCBI WGS metagenome assembly OCTW01 (sample SAMN02144230, study PRJEB22623) | gut metagenome | biome: sheep rumen | host: Ovis aries | place: New Zealand
AGGCTGCGGCCTGTATGGATGAATACGGAATTTTAAAAAAAGTAGAAAGAGGAGAGATGACAGCTGAGGAGGCGGTCATCTCTCTGAAGGAAAAACCGTTCGAAGATCTTGGATATGCCAAAGTTGACCTCCATCGTCATACCCGTCAGGGGGCGACGGAGGTTATTTACGGTGAGGGGAAAACCGCACAGCAGATCCGCGGGATCGCCGGAGCACTGCGAGATAACGGTCAGGGGCACATTCTCGTGACAAGGCTTGACCGTGAGAAAGCCGGAAAACTCACAGGCGAGAGCGACTTCAGCTACTACGAGACAGCCAGAATCGGTGTGTATGGAGGCCTTGAACCCCGTGAGGAATCCCGCCATCCGGCGGGCACGATCGCTGTGGTCTGTGCCGGGACAAGTGACCTTCCGGTGGCGGAGGAGGCAGCTCTGACCGCGCAGTTCTACGGAAACAAGGTGCTGCGGCTCTACGATGTGGGGGTTGCGGGGCTCACGCGCCTTCTGTCGCATCTTGACGAACTGGTGCGCGCCTCGGTTGTTATCACCGTGGCAGGTATGGAAGGGGCGCTCGCAAGTGTTGTGGGAGGTCTGGTTTCCTGCCCTGTCATTGCTGTCCCGACCAGTGTCGGGTATGGCGCTTCGTTCAAGGGCCTTGCGGCGATGCTCTCCATGATGAATTCCTGTGCCTCAGGCGTCACAGTCGTCAATATTGACAACGGATTTGGCGCCGCCTTTTCAGCCAACCGCATCAACCGCATGGGGATGCCGGAACATGAAAAGGCAGAGGTGCCCGGGGTATCCGGAGATGCCGGTGACGAGTATTCTGACAATGCCGGGCAGGAAGGGAAAGGCGCGCCGTGCTTGCAGAACGGGGCGAATATGCGGGACAGGGACCGCATCGGGGAACTTTCGTGCAATCTCGATGATATGAGCGGCGAGGAGATCGCATTTGCCGTGGACAGGCTGATGGCAGCCGGTGCGCGGGATGTCTTCACGATACCGGCGGGCATGAAAAAAAGCAGGCCGGGGACGGTCCTGACTGTCCTGTGCGACCCGGAGAGAATGGCGGAATTCGAGAAGCAGATTTTTGCCCTGACGACGACGATCGGAATCCGGGAGACGGTTAAGGAAAGAGCTGTCCTGCGAAGGCGGGAGGAAGTCTGCGAGACGAGTGCTGGCAGAGTGCGAGTGAAGGTAAGCGAAGGCTACGGCTGCCGGCGGGTCAAGGCGGAGGCCGATGATCTGATGGCGGCGGCTGAAAGCAGCGGGAGAACCGTGAGCGACATCCGGGACGAGGCAGAGAGCGTATGGAGGAGTACCGGAAGGCAGAGAGAGAACGGCTCAGACAGGAGCTGACGGACACGATTGTCCGGATGGGATATCCGGCTGAACTGGCAGCGGTTCTTGCCATGAACCTGAAGACGGAGAAGGCCATGGGGCGCATGTGCGGGTACCTTCATGAGGCACACCCGAGGTCTGCCGAGGAGATCGCCGATGAGATGATGGCGATTCTCTCGGACCGGGAGAACTGGATCGCGAAGAAGGAAGCGCAGTATTACAACGCCCGGTACAATTCCTGGGTGCGCAAGGGACTGAAGCCGGATGAAGAAGGGGAATAAATGATATCAGTCGTCATTCCTGCATACAACGAGGAAGAAAATATCAGAAGGGCCGCGGACATGATCAGCGGGATCCTTAAGCGGGAGAAGATTCCGTATGAACTGATCTTTGTAAATGACGGATCCGCGGACAGAACCTGGGATCTTATCCGGGAAGAAGCATCGGAAGATCCGAATATCCACGGCCTGGGCTTTTCGAGGAATTTCGGCAAGGAATCGGCGATCTTTGCGGGGCTTCGGGAGTCGCGCGGCGACTGCACGGCGGTGATCGACTGTGATCTGCAGCATCCGCCGGAGAAACTGGTTGAGATGTACCGTCTCTGGGAGCAGGGATACGAGATCGTTGAGGGAGTGAAGAGGAGCCGCGGCGAGGAGACAGGCGGTCACAGGGCGGCCGCGAAGATGTTTTACAGCATTATCAGCCGCGCGACAGGTATTGACATGTCGAATGCCTCGGATTTCAAGCTTCTAGACCGCAAGGCTGTGACGGTGCTTGTGAATATGCCGGAAAAAAATGCCTTTTTCCGCGCGCTTTCTTCCTGGATCGGTTTTAAAACGGCGAAAGTAGAGTATGACGTGCAGGAGAGGCAGGCCGGGACATCCAAGTGGTCGACCAGAAAGCTGATAAGCTACGCGCTGACGAATATCACGTCCTTCACAACATTCCCCATGCAGCTGGTGACGGTGCTTGGTGTCATTATGCTCATCGTCGCGGTTGCACTGGGCGTCACGGCGCTGGTCCAGAAAATCATGGGTGTGGCGCTGGGCGGATTCACGACGGTGATCATACTTCTGTGCTTCACGGGGAGCATCATCATGATCAGCCTCGGCATCATCGGATATTATCTTGCGAAGATTTATGAGGAGGTCAAGGGGAGACCTCGCTATATACTCGACGAAAAGGTCTGAGGCGCACGAATTGCGCGAAAGGGGTGGCAGATGGTTAAAGAAGGCAGAATCTGGCTGGGATCCGCTGCAGACGGTACGCAGGTGATGCTGATTCCCGGCATGGCCAACCGGCACGGGCTGGTGGCCGGAGCGACGGGAACCGGAAAAACCGTGACGCTCAAGGTACTTGCGGAATCCTTCTCGCAGCTGGGCGTACCGGTATTCATGGCAGACGTTAAAGGCGATGTGACCGGGCTCATGGAAGCAGGACAGGACAGTCCGAAAGTGGCGGAGAGAAGAAAGCAGCTCGGGCTTGACGAGGCGGGTTTCCGCTTTGCGGGCAGCCCGGTCACAGTGTGGGATCTCTTCGGGAAGACCGGAATTCCGCTGCGCACAACGATCTCGGACATGGGACCGATGCTGCTCTCCCGGATCCTCGGACTGAACGAGCTGCAGAGTGACATTCTGTCGATCGTGTTCAACATCGCAGATACAAACCGGCTGCTTCTGATTGACACCAAAGACCTGAAATCTATGCTGAAGTACACCGGTGATCACGCAAAAGATTTCGAGGAGCAGTACGGGAAGATATCCCAGGCCTCGATCGGTGCCATTATTCGGGCGGTGGCCGCGCTTGAAATCGCCGGCGGCGATACGTTCTTCGGCGAGCCGGCGCTGTCCGTCACGGATTGGCTCACCAGAACGCCAGACGGGCGCGGGAGCATCAATCTGCTCGACAGCCGCAGTCTCATCGGCAATCCGAAGCTGTACTCCACGTTTCTTCTCTGGCTGGTAAGCGAGCTGCTGGAGAATCTGCCGGAGGTTGGTGACTGTGAACTGCCGAAGATGGTCTTCTTCTTTGATGAGGCGCATTTGCTGTTTGCAGACACGCCGAAGGCGCTCCAGGACAAGATCGAACAGGTCGTAAAATTGATCCGCTCCAAGGGTGTCGGAATCTTTTTCTGCACACAGAATCCGCGGGATATTCCGGACGGAGTCCTCTCGCAGCTTCAGACGCGGATTGAGCACGGGCTCAGGGCGTACACGCCGGCCGACCAGAAGGGTGTGAAAGCCGCGGCGGATTCATTCCGCGTGAACCCGGCATTTGACACATATGAGACGATACTGGGGCTTGGCACCGGCGAGGCGGTTGTGTCTGTGCCGGATGAAGACGGCGTTCCGGGGATGGCACAGAAGGTCACCATCCTTCCGCCGCAGTGTTCCATGAGTGCCGCACCGGAAGGCGATATACAGCGCTGCGTCACGAGCAGCCTTCTGTTCAGCAAATACGCGCAGGCCGTTGATCCGGAGTCCGCTTACGAAAAGCTGACACAGCAGTCGGAAGAGGAGAAGCGACAGGAAGAAGAGCAGGAAGCCGCGGAAAAGCAGGCGAAACTGCAGAAAGCCGCAGAAGCGGCGCAGGCGAAGGCCTTGGAGAAGCAGCAGGCTGCTGAGGAGAAGGCAAGGGAAAAACAGGCGGCAGCGGAAGAAAAGGCCAGACAGAAGGAACAGGAAGCGGCCGAGAGGAAAAGAAAACAGGCGATCAGTCAGGTGGGAAGCACGCTGGCCGGAACGGTCGGTCGGGAAGTCGGAAAGAACCTGGGTAAGAATTTCGGGTCGTTCGGAAAGACGCTGGGAGGCAATGTCGGAGCCAGCATAGGCCGCGGCCTGCTGAATACCCTTTTGAGACGGTAAGAGAGGATAATGGTCAAACAAGCAGTCATAGGAATGGTGGCCCACGTGGACGCCGGCAAGACGACGCTCTCCGAGGCGCTCCTGTACACGACAGGGATGATCCGGAGAGCAGGCCGCGTGGACCACGGCGACGCGCATCTGGATCAGGATGATACGGAGCGCAGGCGCGGCATCACGATCTTTGCGAAGAGCGCCCGGATCCGGACAGACGCCCTTGATGCCGTGCTTCTGGATACGCCGGGACACGTGGATTTTTCGGGCGAGACCGAGCGCGCGCTTGCCGCCATGGACCAGGCGGTCCTTGTCATCAGTGCGGCGGACGGCATTCAGGCCCACACCCGGACGATCTGGCGCCTGCTTGCCAGTTACCGCATCCCGACCTGTATTTTTATCAACAAAACGGATCTGCCAAACGCGGACTTTGAGCGCGTGTACCATCAGCTTCGCCGGGAATTCTCTAAAGACTGCATTGACATGCGCAGCGTCAGGTCTGCGGAGGACGGAACGCTTGAGGGATTGTCTTCTCAGACAGAGGAAGAACTGTCACTTACCGATGAAGAGCTGCTGAATTCATATCTTGCGTCCGGAAAGATCGCAGCCTTTGCGGCGGCAGAAGTTGCCGCACGCCGGCAGTTCTTTCCGGTTTTTTCCGGTTCGGCGCTTCACATGGAAGGCGTGGATGCGCTGGTGCGCGGCCTTGAACTTTTTACAGTGCAGAAAAAATATCCGGAATTGTTCGGAGCCTGCGCCGTGAAGATCGGGCGCGACGCGTCCGGCCGCAGACTGACGTTCCTCAAGGTGACCGGCGGAGTGCTGAAAGCCCGCCAGACCGTCGGATATGAGACGGAAAACGGGCAGGAGATGCAGGAAAAGATCGATCAGATCCGCAGCTATTCGGGTGAGAGTTACGAACAGCTCCCGGAGGCAGCCGCAGGGAGTTATGTGGCGGTCACGGGACTCACAGCCCTTTCTGCCGGACAGGGTCTCGGCGGAAACTCCGGGGTGCGGCCGCCGCAGCTTGCGCCGGTGATGAGCTTCGGTGTGATCCCGCCGGATGGCGAGGATCCGTTTGCCTTGTACCAGAAGCTCAAAGGTATAGAGGCAGAAGATCCGCTTCTGGGATTCACCTGGAATGAGCGGACGAAAGAAATACAGGTTCGTCTGATGGGGCACGTTCAGGCGGAAGTACTGAAGACGAAGGTAATGGAGCGATTCGGCGAGGATATCTCCTTCGGGCCGGGGAAGGTCGTGTACCGCGAGACACTGGAAGAGGAAGTCGAGGGAATCGGCCACTTTGAACCGCTCCGCCATTACGCGGAGGTTCACGTTCTTCTCTCTCCGGCGCCCCGGGGCAGCGGTGTGACAGTGGACAGCATATGTCCTGCGGATGTACTTCCCTTGCGATGGCAGAAGATGATTCTGGGAAGCCTGAGACAGAAATGCGCGCCAGGCCGTGGCTTTCACGGCGTACTGACAGGAGCCTTGCTGACAGACGTGCGGATCACGCTGCTCACCGGGCGCGCAAGTGTAAAACACACCAGTGGGGGTGATTTTCGCGAGGCCGCCTGCCGGGCTGTGAGGCAGGGACTGATGAGCACTCGCTGCATCCTCCTGGAACCGTATGAAGCATTCACCGCAAGGTTTCCGCAGCAGGCCATCGGCCGCGTCATGACGGACCTGGATGCAATGGGGATTCACGCGGACGCCCCGCAGATTCAGGAGGACGCATCCGGCGCGGTCGCTGTACTGACGGGACGCGCGCCGGCATCGATCCTTGACGGATATGCACAGCAGCTACGGGCTGTGACGAAAGGGAACGGAGAGATCCGGCTGGAGTATGACGGCTATGACATATGCCACAACCCGGATGAGGTCATCACCGCTGCCGGGTATGACCCGGAGGCGGATCTGCGGCAGCCGACAGGTTCGGTGTTCTGTGCCAACGGCGCCGGCTATCCGGTACCGTGGAACGAAGTGCCGTATTATATGCACGTTGAGAGAGCGTTTCATCCGGAAGAACAGAATGAGCCGGAAAAAGACGCAGGTGCGGCATCACCGGATAGTTCCGCCGCTGAAAGCAACGCTGAAAATAAGACGTTGCCTGACAGCAGGAGATACGCAAGGCAGCGGAAGGAACAGGCGAAAAAAGAAGAAGCAGATTTAAACGAGATCATGGCCGAGATGGAAAGGCGCGAGCGCGGTCGCGGCGGCGTGAAAGGCTGGGGCCACACAACCGTCCGAACATATGGCCGTGCCGGACACTCCCCGGCAGCGGCGGATCGCCCGAAGATGTACCTTATTGATGGTTATAATCTTCTTTATAAGATGGACGAACTGGCCGGGCTGCGTGAGGTGAATCTGAACGCGGCTGCAGAGAAACTCTGCAGCATGCTCTCTGCCTGGCAGGGGTGGCTCGGATGCAGAGTGGTCGTGGTCTTTGACGCATACCGGAAGAAAGGGAGCCTTGGCAGTGTCGCGCGCGATGGAGAACTGCAGGTCATCTACACCAGGACCGATGAGCCGGCCGATGCATTTATCGAGAAGTATGTACACGATGCCGCAGGGCGTTACCGAATCACGGTGGTGACAGATGACAATCTTGTGCGGCTAACCTGCCTGAAACTCGGCGCCATACCGCAGACAGATGACAGCTTCCTGGAAGAAATGAGCAGACGCAGCTTGTGATGCAACAGCACAGTTGCTGTGCCTGCACTTGTGTATTGATAAAAGAACGTCAAAGTTCCGGGAAAAGGTGTATAACAATGTTTAGAAAGTGAGGAAGTATGAGATGAAGCTTGAAACACTTCAGAAAGACATGATTGCCGCCATGAAAGCGCACGACAAGGAACGCAAGATGGCGATCTCCTCTCTGGTGTCGGCTGTGAAGAAAGCCGGGATTGATGCCGGGGAGAGAGACAGTATTCCGGAGGATCTCGTCGACAGGGCAATTCTGAAGGAACTGAACGCGGTGAAGGAAGAGATCGACACCTGCCCGGCAACGAGACCGGACTTAAAGGAACAGTATGCGTTCCGCTACAAGGTGATCGAAGAATATGCGCCGAAGATGATGAGCGAGGATGAGATACGCGAAGTGCTCACGACGCAGTTTTCCGATCTGATCGCGACGAAGAACAAGGGTCAGATCATGAAGACTGTAATGCCGGCTCTTAAGGGGAAAGCGGAAGGAAAGACCATCAGCAAAGTGGTGGCCGCACTTCTGAGATAAAGAAAAAAACTGCCGGGGCTTTCAGACAGCTCCGGGAAAGAGAGGAAAAGGAAAGATGCCGGTAACAGTATTCTTGATTTTGTTTCCGCTCATCTGGGCGTTCGTGATCTTTGCGATCCGGGACAACAAGGTGCGCGGAATTGCTGCCTACATCGGTTCGGGAACCATCATCGCCGCCGTCGGAGTTCTTTTTGTCCAGTGGCTGCGTAACGGACGGGTTCCGATCAAACTGTTTTATAACACGGAGACGGCTGATCATTTTATCCTTGCGGGCGAGATTGTCCTCATGCTGGTCGTGACATATCTGTGTTTCAAGTACCACAAGTACTGGATCAGCGTTCTGTCGATCGTACCGACGCTCATGCTCGCGTATTTTGAGCTGATGGGACCGGAGCTTCACACGATCCCGCACATATACATCGATCATCTGTCGATGCTGATGTGCCTCATCGTCGGCATTATCGGCGGCATGATCATCGTGTACGCAGTCGGGTATATGGAAGGCTATGCACACCATCATCCGGAATTTGAAGACCGCCGGAATTATTTTCTCGGGCTTCTGTTCTTTTTCCTCAGCGCGATGTTCGGATTCGTCATGTCGGAGTCGCTGCTGTGGATCGATCTGTTCTGGGAGACGACAAGCGTCTGCTCATTCCTGCTGATCGGCTACACGAGAACGGATGAGGCAGTTCACAACTCATTCCGCGCACTGTGGATGAATCTTGCCGGCGGTGTGGCTCTGGCTGTCGGAATCATCTATTTCGGCTATCAGTCTCACACGGTCGCGTTTCATGACCTGATCGATCTCTCGACACAGATGCACATGGCGTACTGTGTGCTTCCGATCGCTCTGATCGCTTTTGCCGCACTGACCAAGGCGGCGCAGTATCCATTCTCCACGTGGCTCATCGGAGCCATGGTCGCTCCGACTCCGTCAAGCGCCCTGCTTCACTCAGCCACAATGGTAAAGGCTGGAATCTATGTGCTTCTTCGCCTTGCCCCGGCGATGGCCGGTACCCTGACGGGAACCATGATAACTTTTATCGGAGGTTTCACCTTCTTCGTCGCTTCGATCATCGCGATCGGCCAGAGTGACGGGAAGAGGGTACTCGCCTTTTCCACCATCAGCAATCTGGGACTTATGGTCGCCTGCGCCGGTGTCGGTGCACCGGAGACCGTATGGGCAGGCGTGCTGCTGATGATCTTCCACGCGGTATCCAAGTCGCTGCTCTTCCAGGACGTCGGTGCCACAGAGAATGCGATCGGCACCCGTGACATCGAGGATATGCACGGACTCCTGTACCGTCTGCCCAGACTGGCGACATTCATGTTCATCGGAATCGCAGGCATGTTCCTGGCTCCGTTTGGCATGCTGATCTCCAAGTGGTCGGCTCTGCGGGCGGCTGTCGATGAGTCCAATATTCTTCTGGTCCTCTTCATTGTGTTCGGTTCTGCGACGACGTCCTTCTACTGGACCAAGTGGATGGGCAAGCTGATCTCCAGAAGCCACGAGACAGGCGACAGACTGAAGGATATCACCAGAAGAAATGAAGTGGTGTCTCTCACGGTTCACGCTGTGCTGATGATTCTGCTGTGCATTCTGGTCCCGTTCATATCCAAGGTATATGTGGATCCGCTTCTTATCGAAATGTTCGGCAAGTATGAAGATGTACTCCCGATGGGCGTTCTGTACACGATGATCGTCGTCATCGCATTTGTCTTCCTTGTTCCGATCTTCAGCTATTTCATCGGCCGTAAGATGCGCGCGAATGTGAAACTCACCTATATGAGCGGTATCAATACGGGTGACAACACGATGTTCGTGGATTCGTTCGGCGAGCCGAAGAGGCTGTGGCTGTCCAACTATTATTTCCGTTCCTTCATTCACCCGCATCAGCTGCGTATATTCAGTCAGATCCTGACAACAGCGGTTCTTCTGGTGATGATGAGCATGATCATAGGAGGCGCACTCTGATGAACCATACAATTTTTTATGCGATCGGAGCGGTTCTCTACATTGTGGGTGCTCCGTTCCTGGGCTGCCTGATGGATGGCGCCGAGAGAAAGCTTTCCGCGAGGATGCAGGGGAGAATCGGGCCGCCGCTTCTGCAGCCGTGGTATGATTTTGTAAAACTTCTCAACAAGCAGGTTGTAACCGTTGACCGGGCACAGTTCTTCATTCTGACGTCCTATCTGGTCCTGATGGTCATGTCCGGCGCCATGTTCTTCTCCGGCAATGACCTTCTGATGACGTTCTTTGTGCTGTCGACGACCGGTACGTTCCTGTACTTTGCGGCTATCGTCCCGTCGAGTCCGTATTCTTCGATGGCAGCCAGCCGTGAACTGATTCAGGAAGTATGCTATGAGCCAGCCGTGCTCCTGCTGTCTGTGGGTTTCTATCTTGCGACGGGAACATTCAACGCAAGGGCAGTTTTCAGCCAGAATACGAGTCTGGTCGTGTTTCTTCCGGGATTCCTCGCGTCCTATCTCTTCGCGATGATCATCAAGCTGAGAATTTCTCCGTTCGATGTATCGACATCGCATCACGCGCATCAGGAACTTGTCCAGGGTGTCACGACGGAGATGGGAGCCAGAAATCTGGCGCTCTTCAAGCTCGCAGAGTGGTACGAGATGGTGTTCCTGTACGGCGTTGTGGCGGTGTTCATTCTGAACAGCTCGCTCGTGAGCGTTCTGGCGGCAATTCTGGTGGATCTGGTCATTTTCTTCTGCTTTGTACTGATCGACAACACGAACGCGCGTGTGAAGTGGGAGAACATGCTGGGGCTGAGCTGGGCTGTCACAGGACTGTGCTCAGGCGTAAATCTGCTGATTCTGATGATGATCCGCTGACAGATAAAGAGGGATGACAGATGGGAAAAGTAAAAAAATCGCCGTGGCTGCTGCATTACGACGGCTCCAGCTGCAACGGCTGTGATATCGAAGTGCTCGCGACTCTGACGCCTGTCTACGATGCAGAACGCTTTGGCGTCGTCAACACAGGTGACCCGCTGCAGGCGGATATTCTTATGATCACCGGCGGGATCAATCAGCAGAATGCTCCGGTTGTGAAGCAGCTGTATGATCAGATGCCAAGACCAAAGGTTGTCGTGGCTGTCGGAACCTGCGCCTGCTCGGGCGGGGTATTCCGCGAATGTTACAACATGCTCGGCGGCGCGGACTCTACGGTTCCAATTGACATCTATGTTCCGGGATGTGCAGCCCGTCCGGAATCTATCATGGACGGCATTATGAAAGCTGTGGAGCTGTTCCAGAAGCGCTCGGACGAACATGACCAGTATGAAAAAGAGCACAAAGGA
>OCTW011275344.1_pt1 | contig 10746 bp, 10 predicted proteins | sample 1539671 | NCBI WGS metagenome assembly OCTW01 (sample SAMN02144230, study PRJEB22623) | gut metagenome | biome: sheep rumen | host: Ovis aries | place: New Zealand
TTTGGGACGGTAGTTAAAGAAGCAGAACACCATATTGGCCAACAATGCCACGATAATCAGACTTTGGTCAACAAATCCCATCTGATGGTTTAGCCAAGCCAAAGGCAATAAAATCGCCAATGTATATCCACCATTAATGCCGTTAATGCCATCCATAAAGTTATACACGTTGGTAGTGCCCACGCAGAATATCAGGCCCAGGATAATGATCCACCAGCTCTCCCAGTTCAATATTCCCCAGCCATAGAACATCAGGAACATGGCTGCAAACTGGAACACCAACCTTAACGAGTCGGGTAGCGAATGGATGTCATCCACGAAGCTGATACCCGCCACCAGCGTAATGCCCAACAGAAACGGCCAAAGCTCCATTCCAAAGAATGCAGCATATAGCCACATTCCAAGCAGGTAGATGATACCACCACCGCGCAGCACAATACTTTTGTGAGAGCTTCGTTCATTCGGCTTATCAATAATGTTACACTTATCCGCAATGCGGAAGTAAATTAGTTCTGCTGCCAGTAGCAGAACTGCTATTATTAAATATGTTGTTATCATAATTCGTAATTTCTAACAAATATAAAATATTCTATTCACCTCTCACCGCGGCATACATGCCACTTCTAATCACTCCTCCAAAGAAAACGATAGAGTCTTTCGGGAAAATCATGAAATGCCTAAGTATGTCGCTTAACCTTCCCCAGAATGATATAAACTTGCGTACGAAATAAGCCATACCATCATAATTTCTTCTCTGTTTATGGCCGAAATTGCCAACATCTAACACAAAAGCACTTATTCTCAATGCCTTTTTCTTCCACGTGGCATTATCCGAATAGAGTGGCATCGCATAAAGAGGCATCCCTAAATAGTCTACTGCAAATGCACCAAAAGCTTTCCATTCAGTCATCAGCCCCATCTTCTGCAGCCTCGATTCCAGCAACCCCGAATCCAGCTCTGAGCGATATGTCCACAATAGTCTGCACCAATCGCAAAACTGCCTTAACCCGATACCCTCAAAGAAGTAATGATGCAGAATATGAGTAAAAATAAAGATAACATCAGCATCTGGATTAGGCAATAGCACGTCATCCTTGTCATTGTACCAAGCCCTAGTTCCATTATCCATAAATACTCCTTTCTGAATCCTGTCTATCTCATTATCTATCCTTTTTGACAACCTGCTTTGGAATGTGCCATGGAGCTCAACCTCCCAACCATCAAGGGTCATCCCTACATGCTTAAAATATGAGAATTCCTTCTCTACATTCTCCGCCAAAGGGAAAAGAAGCCTCTTTGCATTATCATAATCTTTTGCATCCAGAAGCAGATCTATATCGCCACAAGCACGCCACAGTGGTCTTTCATAGCATTGCCCAATGCCTTGACCTTTAAGTAGCACAGAGCTAATACCTGCTTCAGTCAGTTTCTTGTTAAGGGTATTGATGTATCTATTCATGGCAAGGTTTTGCTGCTCCAACATTTGCACCTCACCAATCCACTGCAAAAGTAACTCCTGAGGTGGCTTAACATTGGACCGCTCTAAACCTGCCAGTACAAGTCCAACCACCGACTGTTCTTCTGCCAGCTGATATACCTTCTCCCAATCCGCAGGTTCCGTGAACCCTTGGTTCCGTATATCCGTAGATTCTAGGTTAGCCCAAAGTCCAGCTCTTACCAAAGCGAAGAAAGCCAGCAGGTTGTTGTCCAACTCCATCAATCTTATTTAAAACTCTTCAAAGTTACCTCTAAACCTGTACGAGCATCCACTGGCATCTTCTCTACACCAAGAGCTTTCTTAATCTTCTCGTTAGAAGATATATAGTTTTCTGTCAGTTTACGCAAACGCTCTGAATCCAATGGAAGATGCAAAGCACCACCAATTTTGGCAATTCCAGTCATCAACCCCTTAGGCAACTTCCAGATATGAGCCTTTTTCCCCAATGACTTGCAAATCTCTTCTATCAATTCATTGGTTGAAAGAGCTTCGTCATCACCCATGTTGTATATTCCTGTAGGAACATCTTTAGTTAGCAAGCCTTCGATAACGAAATTAAGATTCTCTATCGACGTAAATGTTCTGCGGTTCTCAAATGCTCCCAAAGGCCAGGGTATGCCCTTCTTCACCACACCATACAGCAAATTAAGGTTTCCCTTGTTGCCGGGGCCATGAATCATACAAGGACGAAGAATATACACTTGCTTGTCAGCAACAAGATGTTCCTGAATGTACTTCTCTGCAGCAATCTTCGATTCTCCATAAGGGCCTAAAGGTGACGGTACCACATCTTCTGTCAAGATACCATCCACCTTATCGGCTGCAGCTTTTGCTGTACTAAAGAAGATGAACTTCTTTGTAGTTTTAGAAGCCAAGAAATAATCATATATCTTCTGAGTCAAGCCTGTATTGACTTTAAAATAAACATCCGACACTGTTTGATTCTTTGTATCATGGGCCTTACCTGCCAAATGAATAATAGCATCCACATCAGGAATGCCACCTTCCTTATCCAAGTAATCCCATGAGAAAGTATATCTCACGCCATCTTTAATTGGGCTTACTATGTCAAGTCCATATATCGTATGCTCTTCAGACAGTGCTTTCACCAAATTTGAGCCCACGAATCCGTGAACTCCTGTAATAAGTATTTTCATAAGTAAGGATTTACTTTAACCAGTTTTCAATACATTTATTCAAAACTGGAACAATATCACACTTGAAGTCATTCTCTCTCGGTACAAAGCCCTCTAACTTAGGCCAAGCATCTACTAGCGAATATGTTCCATCTATCAAATATCCTCCTTCCGATAGTTTCTTAATCAGTTCCGTTTGATGGTTATCTGCCATCTCGTTGAAATCATGCAAGCGAGCCATTGCTATTATCTTTTTCCCTGCTTTAATGGAGTTGAAAATAGCGCCGCTACCTGCATGGGTAATAATTACAGACGCATCTTTAATATACTGTTTAAATTCATTCTCTCCAGTAAACGGAATTGTTTTAAACTTTTTAGTTTCAAAATCCGTATTACCTATTTGAGCGATGACCTCTTCTTTGATATCGTATTTATCAATAAGAGCTTCAACCTCCTTTAAACAGCGCAAAAAACCATTTGGCTGTGTTCCTACTGTAACAAATATCATATTCTCTTATACTAATGTTCCGTAATACTCTGCTTTTCCTTTATATACATCCACCATTTCTGGCCACTGTACAATTACCTTATCAGAAATCGGTCCAATTAACTTTCCCGAAATGGTTTTGTTATACACCTTTGCGCGTGTTTCTATATACACAAATTTACTTCCATGAAGTTTTGCTATAATGGCCAATGGCACAGCCATATTACTTCCCGTCGATATAATAACCTTCGGGCGATATTTCTTCCATATTCTGTTACACTGCTTGAACAAGTCCCAATAAGCAGGAAGATAACTCCAGTGAGTCATATTCTTTTCCTTACGCTCTTTTAGTTTCTGACGATAATCCGCAAACGCCATCGCAAACTCAATTGCCCGTACATTCTTTAATGCAGGTATATTTTTGTTTGCCCTTTCATTGTCCGTCACTATTACAGCGTCGTACTTATCAAACAACTCATGCAAAGCCATTAGCTGAGCAAAATGGCCACCCTCGTTGCTAGCAAAAAATACTATATTATTTAAATTCATATCTGAAAACTAATTATAATAGACATAATCCATTATTGATGTTTGAGAATATTTCTTTCTTTTGGACATCCGACTAACATGGCTTCGCTTTGATGAGAGCCTAGTTAAGCGCGAGATGTTATTCTCAAGTTTTTTCTCATATCTTTCCCATCCCCCGTTTTGCTTATAAGGAAATGCCTCTTTGTTTCCTATAAACTGGATTAAATACTCGAAAGCAGAATCTATCTTCTTTTGATTTTCCTTATAATAATGCACACCCGACTGTTCCATTATTAAGCAAAAATCTATTATATGAGATAAGTTTCCAACAGAATAACCAAATCCTGAAGCACGTCTCAACTCTGCTGGTTGTTTCCCAACTTCGTCAATCTGTGCATCAAGAACATTCTTGGTATATTCCTCTGATAATCGTTCCACGAGATTCGCATTATCTGTAAAACGTGCCATTTCAATCAAACTAACATATACTGTAGATACTATGTTATTAGATGGCTTTTTTATTTTCTCCCATCTTGTATCATTCAAAACCCAATCGGCAAAATCAGAAAACCATTTCTTTATCTCCCTATCTACATCTGCCTGCTTAACAGTATTTACTAGAAACATACTCTCTATTATCGGAGTGAAATAACTGATATCAGCCAATCCATAGGGAGCACCTTTATTGCCGTATTTCCCAAGTTGAACTTGAGAATACTCCAAATTTGGATACATATATGTATCTTCATCGAGAAACCAAACATCCACCTGTGTATTAAAAGCATCGTAATATTTCAGGTCTCGAGTGATATAATAAGCAACACTCAAATACTTCAATCTGTCAGTCAATTTTTGAAGCTGTTGGCGATTATAATCTTTCCATTCTGGGTTAGACTTTCCGTCCTTTATTACATAAACTTGTGGATCCGTGTCGCTTGGCCAACTATACCTTGAAATTCCACAATAATAATGCTTATCAGGAGCTAGAGTCTTTTTTCTGTCAAGCACAGAAACAGGCTTTTCTGCAACCATTTGATCAGCCTTTTTTATTAGCTGCTGTACTTCTGGAGTCTCTGTTCCTCTCACTTTTATTTCTGCCAGCCTATCCATATCAAAAATGGCTGGTTGCCGGAATTTAAATTCACCATGCTGCCCCTTAGCAGTCCCTATACAAGAAAAAGCCAGGAAAGCAAAAATAGTAATTGCAATATTATTGTATCTCCTTTTCATCTATTCGATCGTTAATTCTTCTAGCAATTACACCTTGTACACCATTTTTTTTTCATCGCTTTCTAAAATTTTAAAACCATACTTATTAATAAAAGTGCTCTCTTTACCTGAATTTACAGAATCTATCAAATCTGCCATCATTTTGGCAACATTTCCTTCATAACCTGTACCGTAAGAACAGTTGTAGTACTTCACAGCCTTAGCCTCCGGAACACATTGATTGCTTTTTACAACCAGCGTTAACAAATACTCTAAATTGTCTGCTTTCGCTGTAAGACCATTCCGAACAAATGCGAAACTGTCATCCATATCATTATTAGATAATTTGAAAACAATAGAAGGTGTATGACACATAGCCGCATCCAGATGAATAGAGCTTTGATTGGACACTAACACTGAAATACGAGAAAGGAACTGGAAAGAGCTTTCTTCTCTGGCATATGAAAATCTGATGTTATTAGCATCGCACCATTCTTTCCACACATCGAGTTGCATCTGCGGATGAGGGCGGAGAATTAGTTCTGCTTTATCATTTTCTGCTATACCATTCTTAATAGCTATACACGTATTCTTAACCAACGACTCGTCATCCATCAAATTAATAGCCACACCAACAGTCAGGTTCTGTGGCTTATTTGGTTTTACTTCTTTAATAGCATCAAACCTAATCCCTCCACACAAATATATTCGTCCCTCCGTGTCTGATTTTGTTTTGTATTTGTTATATGAATCCTCACCATCTAGTAGAGAATAACTGAAACCCAAGGGTGGAAATTCTTCTGTCACTGCAGCATGCTGAACGTAAACGGTAGGGATATTACGAACATTGGCTTCACGCATCAAAGCTCTATGGAAAGGCAGATGGTCGTTTGCCATTACCAACATTTGTGGCTTATAAAAATCGAGTAACTCTCCTGCCTCCTTATTACAACCGTACATCATCCAAAACTTGGCAAAGAAACGCTTTATGATTTCTCTTTTTTCGGAACTCGCATTGTATGTCTCTTTAACAAGTTCTAATAAATGAGGGATAGCGTACCAGTACATCCTCCACTTTGGATATTGACTATGGCTATACAAATCTATTACGCTTTCCCCCTTCAGTTCTTTTAAAATCGGCAAAAGCGTATTTCTATTGTTAACCGATTCGCCATAAATCAGTATTCCATTTGTCCGTTTAAGCTCTTTCTTATAGCTAAAAGGTGATTTGAAAAAATAGTAAAAGAACCGCAGAAAAAAATCCACTCCACCTAAGAAGAAATTTCCTGAGAACTTATTATCTATATTTCTATTCATTGATTGCACTTTCTCCTTTACCACAGAGAAATAAATGTAACCGAGGTCATATATGTTCATATAGTGTATATTATGATTGTTGTAATACTTTATGCTTTTATCTTCAAGAATCTAAATATTTCATCCCATCTGTCTATTATCTTTTCCACCGTGAAGTCTTTTGACCGTTCTATAGCATTCTTTCTAATAGATTCGCGATAAATGCTGTCATTTATCATTCTATTGATGCATTCGGCCAATGCTTCAGCGTTTTCCGTTGGACAAACCATACCCATTGACTGGTCTAGGATTATTTCACTTTGGCGGCCCTTATAATCGCATGCTATACAGGCGCACCCCTGCGACATAGCTTCAGTAACAACAAGGCCAAACCCTTCATATCGGCTACTTAATACAAAAATCGAAGCTCTCCGGAAGAGTGATGCAGGATCCTTTACGTAACCTAAAAATTCCACCCTATTTGCTATGCCATAATCTTCTGCCATTTCCTTATATTTTTTCACATTCTCAGGTTTGCCGCCACCCGCAATTTTTAATTGCCATACATCATTGTTGGTCATACCAAAGGCTTTGATTAAAACATCAAAGCCTTTGGTATATCCAACATCCAATCTTCCCATAGCAAGCACTATTTCATCTCTATCCTTTACATGGTCTATTGGCTCAAAGGCTAGAGGATTGGGCAGTACGCAAACATTACTCAATTTCTTACCAATGATATTTTTATCTGCCTCTGTCAGAACTGTTACCACATTAAAGACTCTGTTCAGATAAAATTTCTCAAAATACGTCTTCCTTGGCATCGGTGCTGTAGTAGGCCTCTCAAATGAATTATGCTCCGTATTTACGATGGGTATGTTCATACCTATCTTCGCAAACGGAATCCACCAAATCCAGGGATGCTGTAAGATAATGATAACATCTGGGGAGTATCCTTTTATAACATTTCTTATCATCTTAATACGTCTGATGTTCTTTGAAAGAATATTCCCACTAGGATTAATATTGACAACGTTTACCGAATCAGGGATATCATAGTCATTCTCTCTTTCTTCTCCGCATGTTAAGGCCGTTACCGAATAGCCTCGCTGAATAAACCCCTTAATCCACAACGAGGCGACCCTTTCGGCTCCTCCATTATTAAAATTATGAACGCAAACTAGTATTTTCATTCTTATAATATTATTGGCCAATGAATTTATCAAAGATTACTTTGAATAATTAATCTTTTCATGTTTCTTTTTCATCACTACAGAATCATTATTTACATCCTTCTCCGTGAGGCTATGTATATAAGCAATTCCTCCAAAGAGTATAAGGAAGTAATTGAGTGACAAAACGGAAGGACGTTGATAAATACTTGCAAAAAAACAAATAATAAACATCAATCCCATTTTATTATGCTTATTTCTCTTTAAGGCCTCTGCTAGCAATAGCCCCCACAATATAGTAACGCCAATAATTCCATACTCAATGACAACTTTCTTGTATGACAAACCACCTGCTTCTGTAAAAGAATTAAAACCATGACCATACCCGAACAGAAACTTACCGTCCGAGAACATTTGTTGGAAATACAAATCAAAAACATCATTAGTTCTATTGTCACCGGCCAGAACACCGTCTTCAAAATTCATTCTGTCTACAAGATAAGCCACCATTTCATTTTTTTCTACTAATACAGGCAGAGCTATTGCAATGACAATAATTGTAAGAATACAATATACAATATATTTTGGTTTAATTCCACGTTGGAGTAAAATTAACAATATGGCTATAAATATTAATAAAAAAAACGCTAACGAAAATGAAAGAATACCTCCAATAAATAAAACTATATTATCTATCTTTTTATAGTTCAACTTATCAGCAATAAGAACTAGGGCAAGAATCGTTCCAAATAAGCCTGGCTCATTGAATAAGCCACACAATCTTAAGCCTCTAAAATCGAGAACAATATAGGCAAACTTATAATTGATGTAACTCCAGCCAGTAAGTCCGTCTCTTGAGTAATATGGCTCAATGCTATATGGCAGTCCTATTGAAAATATATAAGACAGATAAGCTACTATCCCTCCTATAGTCATTAAAACTAGAAAAACTTTATAAACTTTATAACCATATTGGAGAGACTTGGTACAAATACAGCTAAACAAAAACAATAATACTGTTGAGAATTGTAATATAGGTGGAGAATACTTATAATATGTATGAATTGTCTGTAAAATCCAATAAAACAGAAACAAGACAATCAATAAAGAAGATACCTTAAACGTTTTATTATCAGCAACAAGACATAATAATATACACAAAAATGACAAATAATTAGGAATAGGCAATATATTCCTAATCATAGGTGTAGCTAATGTTGAATCACCACTCATCATAGCCAAACCAACGACAAAAGCAATAACTGCTATTGCAAAACCTTGTATTTTTACAATATTTTCTTTCATTGAAGACCTATCGAAAAAATGCTTAGAAACCCCATTTTTTTAATTCCATAAGAATAGTATTAAAAACTTCTTCTTGATTTTGTTTATAAGAATCAATTGTTACAACATCACTTCTATTAATATAATAATTATCAAGGATTTGCTTAGTTCTTAAAAGCTTTTGTTTTTCATAGTCCGTTACAATATCACTCTTTCTCTGAAATGAGACTTCAATTGGACAGGTCAAATAAAAGGTAATTTTAGGTCTATAAAAAAAGACTTTAAAAAAAATTGTATAGAGCACTAATATCAGCTTATGATTAAGCCCACCTTTTTTGCTCTTAAAAGAAAGCACTTTCTCGTCCACATATCTGTCAAATATCACAATTCTTTTCTCGCGTCTATGTTTATTTACTCTATAATTCATCTCATACAAGAGAGAGAGAATTCCCATCAACTTATTAAAGGGACTTCCACCTTTTCTACCGCCATCAAGGTATTTCTTTGCAATAGGCGTTTCCCATAACCTAGAACCCATATATTGCACGACAGCTCTTTCCTTTCCATAATACTCTTGAAGTTTTTCAACCATAGAACTTTTACCTGTTCCATCAACCCCCACTAAACATATTGATTTAATTCTCATTTTTTACTTACTTTCTATATAATTTAACACTAAGTTTGTTCTCTTTATATATTTTGTTGTCAAATTAACAAATTGATTGCAATTATCATTATAAGCTCTGCCTACATAAAAAAGCAATCTATAGTAAAGAAACAAATAAAGGTATCTAATCCTTTTATCTGATCGAAATATTGTACCTGCCGCTTTAAATAAGCATGAAATCAAATCAATAACCCAAGGGGCACCATTAATATATGAATCAATCAGATACGAACTTTTGTTATCAACAAAATCTACAAAAATTATATTAAAAAAATCATAATAAAACACTTCATTCCTAGCATTCTCAATATCAATCAAATACCATTGTTTATCAGAGAATAGCGTATTACCAAAATGAAGATCTGAATGACAAAAATAGAGATCATAATCCTCAATATATCCGATATAAGAAAACAAGTGTTCATATACAGAGCGGAACTCTTCGGAACTTGAAATTATATTTTTGATGGGATAAACCCTATCATCTTTTTGGTGGTGACCATTTTTGTTACAAATCGATATATAATCAATATACTTCATAACAACTTCCGTAAAATGATCTCTAATATTTTGAACTGTCCAATGTCGTCTAGAGACACTAGAAATCATTTTCTCAATACAGTATTGTTCGTTAATTGTTATTATAGTTGTATGAAATACCATAGAAAAAATATGATTAGCTTTTTCAAATAATAATCGTATATTCTCATCTACAAACAACTTAAATGTATAATTCTCCAAATAATTAAAGTAACGGAAATCCCCATCACTTGTACTCATCATTATTTGAGCTGAGAGAGTTGATTCCGCATTCTTACCTATAACATGAATTGGCCACTTGACAAAAAAATAGTCATCTGTGCCAACAATCATATCAACATAACTCTTGGGTGAATTACTTTTCACAATAAATGTCCTTTTTGAAACAGTTATTACATAATAAAAGCCTGGCTCTAAGAATTGATTATTCACACAAGTATTTATATACATCATCCTTGCCTGAAGACATCTTTTGATATAACCAATTTTATGATACAATTTCTTAAACGAACACATTAACATTAAAAAATTAAAAGTTGAACAAGAGCTATAGTCATTTGAATATCTTTTTTAAACGTTTCCCTAATATATATATATATCTATACACCAATCTATACAAATATACTGGTTGGCCGACCTTCCTTAAATTGTTCCAATTTATATTTACAACTGGATCTTGAGGGATTTCCACTTTCAAATCATTAGATTCAAGATATTTTTTTAAATCCTTCAATAATTCTTCGTCAGACACATCTTCTCCAAAATCATTGCTTTTAGAAGATCTAAGCCCGACTAGTTTTGCTCGATACTCTTGAGACAAAGATTTTTTTTGAAGAAAGGCATGATATAAGAGTGTATAATAATAATCCTCAGGGCAAACAGTATAAATATCATCTTTGTTAATAACACGATTTTTTAACATCTTACGT
>OCTW011033520.1_pt1 | contig 10744 bp, 10 predicted proteins | sample 1539671 | NCBI WGS metagenome assembly OCTW01 (sample SAMN02144230, study PRJEB22623) | gut metagenome | biome: sheep rumen | host: Ovis aries | place: New Zealand
CCGCAACACTGTGATGAAATACGTTCACAGCCTTGAAGAAAAAGGCTTGATAAGCACCGAGCATACGAGTGTGATTACGCAAGAGGGAGTTAAGCGAAACGGTAACTTGAAGTATCAAATTCTTCCAATCCAATGCGCGGTTGACGAGTTCTACCGAAAGCAGATTATGAACGGCGGTATTAAGCGCTCGGCTTAGGTAAAACAGGCGAAAAACACAAGGTCGAAAAGTAAGCAGGAGAAAGCATAGGCGCTCATTTAGGCGCCTATGCGGACCGCTTCAGCCGGCAATGCCGACTGTTTAAGCCGTTTTTGCGCATTAAAAATAGGCGTCAATCTGTGTGTCGGGTTTTACCCGTTGGTGCTGAATTAGGCGCTTGTTTCGAGGTGAAATCCCGAATTTCGGCTGTTTTAAGCCGTTTTGAAGTGGGTTAATTTTGATTAATACGATTTTTGGAGGTATTTATGGATTCTGAAAATATGAAACGCGTAGGTCTTTATTTGGACAAAGATTTGGTAAATCGCGCGGACGATATGGTAAAACAGTTTCATTTCAAATCGCGAAATGAATTTTTCGCGGCGGCGGTTGAACATTATATCGCCGACTATCTGCTTAGTTCAAACGAGTCTGCCGTCAGCGATAAACTCGGAAAGGCTATCGCGAAATACTCCGAGGACAACGCCAGGGCAATCTCGAAAGGGCTGTTCCGTTACGCGGTTCAGCTTGAGATGATGTGCAGGGTGCTTGCGATAGACAGAATGATAAATAAAGATGTACTCGAAGGTATGCGTCACGAGGCAATCAACAATGTCCGCAGAACACGCGGCAAGGTTAGATTTGAAGAAATACTTGACGGTTATTATGATGATTAGGTTTTCTGTGATATATTCATAAAACAAAATAGAAGGAAGCCAATCTGTTCCATCTGCTACTAGTTGTAGTAGCTGACAACGGGGCTCGGCTTCCTCTGCATATAATATATCACATAATAATTCAAAATACAATACTTCAAAACAACCAAAGGAGCAATAGCATGACAGAAAAAATGATTAGCATATATAATCTTGCGGAAAAATACGGCGTTAACGATATTGAAGAAATATGTTTGGTTGTAAATATGACCAGAAATAAGTTGGCTCATATCCTTGCGACGGAGGGCGACGCTAACGGTCAAAGAAGAACACCGGAATATTGGATAACATTATTGAAAGAAAACTTCCACAATTACAATATTTCAAAGAAAACCTTTGAACGCCAAATTAAAAAACGAAAGGTATCATAAAAATGTCTGGATATGTTTCAAAACTTGTGGTATTCTTTGTTGCTGAGGAGGTGGTATAATGCCCGGAAAAAGACCTGACGGCGACGGACTCGTCCGCAAAAGAACTGACGGAAGATGGGAAGGAAGAATTGTTATCGGACACAAGGATGACAACTCTCCCATATACAAAAGCGTGTTCGCCAAAACACAAAAGGAGCTTATGCCGAAGCTCCGCCAAGCGATAGATGATTATCAAGGCGCGGATTTTTCCGAGGACAGCAACATCACGCTAAACGAATGGATGGAAAAGTGGCTTGCGGAATATGCCGAGCCTGCTCTGCGCCAAAGCACGGTGAACGGTTATAAACGCAATATAAAAAATCATATCAAGCCCGCACTTGGCAACAAACAGTTGCGCTTCATCACGCAAAAGGACGTGCAAAAATTTTATAACTCCCTCGGTCGCAAAGAGGTCAACAAGGTCGGCAATCACAAAACTCTCGCAGACTCAACCGTCAGAGCAATCCACATGCTCCTGCACGAAATTCTGGATTCCGCGGTCAAGGCAAATCTGATTTTCAAAAACCCGACCGAGGGCACAAGGATTCCTAAAAACAATTACGCGCCGAAAAAAATTCTCAACGAGGAACAGCTTGAAATATTTATGAAGGCGATTCTCGACGAGCCGATGTGGCACGACTTCTTCTACACGGAAATCACAACAGGTCTGCGGTTGGGTGAAATCTGCGGACTGAAGTGGAGCGACCTCGACGAGAGCACGGGAAAACTTAAAATTCAGCGTTCGGTTTCTCAGGCGGAAGGCGGAGAAGTTAATATCGGCGAGACAAAAACCGAAAAAGGAACTCGGACAATACTTCTTCCGAAAGGCACTCTCAAAATCCTGACAGAGCGTAAGAAAAACTCCGTCAGCGAGTGGATATTCCCGAGCCTGCTCAATTCCGAAAAACCGACCTCGCCGAGTTCGGCATATCACCGCCTAAAAGTTATTTTGAAAGGCGCGGGACTTCCCGATATACGCTTCCATGACCTGCGCCACACATTCGCTACCCACGCGCTGACAAGCGGAGTTGACGCGAAAACGCTCTCGGGGATCCTCGGCCACACAAACGCGAGCTTCACGCTCGACACCTACACTCACGTCACCACCGATATGCAGAAAAACGCTTCCGCTGTCGTCGGCGACTTCATAGATGAAATATTCGGAGGTGAACTGTAAATGGCAAAGCGAAGAAAAGCCGGGCAAGGCACTCTGCGACTCAGAAAAGACGGCCGATGGGAAGGCAGAATCGTCGTTGATTATAAAGAAAACGGCACGCCTGTAACAAAAAGCGTGACCGCGAAAACGAAAGCAGAGTGTCAGGAAAAGCTCGAGGAGCTGAAACAAAAATGCGGTATCGTCACCGGCAAAGCTAAATCCGATATGCCATTCGGCGATTGGCTTGACCTATGGTACAAGACCTACTCAAAGCCGACTATCAGAATCACAACACAACTCTGTTATGAGGACAGAATTTATCTGCACATCATTCCCGCAATCGGTGATATTCCGCTGAACAAACTCACACAGAACGACCTGCAAAAGTTCTACGCCGACCTTAAAAAGAACGGACGGAAAACGAAGGTGGAAATTTACGGACCGGGGCTTTCCGACAGAATGGTACGCTCCTGCCACGCGACATGCCGTTCCGCTCTGCAAAAGGCGGTAGAGGAAAATCTGATAAAAATAAATCCCGCCGTCGGCTGTAAACTTCCGCCGAAAAAATCTCAGGAAATGCAGGTACTCACGCATGACGAAATGCGCAGGTTCCTGATTCAGGCAAAGCAGGACAACTTCTACGAGCTCGCCCTGCTCGAGCTTGCCACAGGTATGCGCAGAGGCGAGATCTGCGCGTTGAAGTGGGATGACCTCGATTTTGAAACCGGAGCGCTTCACATCCAGCGCCAGGCTTACCACGTCAACCACGGCATAATAATTTCCGCGCCGAAAACCAAGCAGTCAAACCGCTCGATAATCCTTCCTCAGTCCGTGCTGAACGTGCTGAAATCTTATCGTGAAACTGTTGATTCGGAATGGATTTTCCCTTCTCCGGTAAAGGAAGGCGAACCGATCGACCCTCAAAGCGTGTACCGCAAAATGGTGAAAACCTTGGACAGAGCGCGGTGCAAGCGCGTCCGCTTTCACGACCTGCGCCACACCTTCGCCACGACCGCGCTCGAGCACGGAATAGATATTAAAACGCTCTCGGCAATCATCGGTCATGTGTCGTCGGCAACCACGCTCGACATCTACAGCCATATCACTGATGAAATGCAGAAAAGCGCCGCTAACAAAATCGAAAAGCACTTCGCCAAAAACGAGCCGTTTGAGCACGGTGAGTACGATAACGGAGAAGTACCCGAAAAAGCCGCAAACGCGCCGTGTTCGGCGAATTTCGAGCCGTATAAGGGCAAAATCCGCAAGGCAGGCACAGGCGGGATTTATCAGATAAGCGACAACCTGTTTGAAGGGCGTTATTCCCCGACCAACGCTCACGGCAAGCGAGAAGTCCATACCGTCTACGCTAATACAAGAGAGGAATGCGAGCAGAAGCTCAACGAGATGATTCCCCAAGTTCGTACAGCCATCAAAGAGGAAAAGGAAAAATTGAAAGAAAGCAAAAACTTTGCAAGCATAAACATATAGCAAAGTTTTATTGAAAGTTCAAATACCTATGTACGATGTATTTAAAAAATGAGAATGGAAGTGCATCTACATATATAAATACAAATAATAAATAATTATATAATTATAAAAATATCGTTTAATCACACGAAAAATTATTGCGAAAGCATGCGGAATATGATATATTATATAAGTAAATGTTTATTATATAAAAATGAGGTGTTTTTATGCCGATAGATTACAAAAAGCTTTGGATTCTTTTGATTGAGAAGAGTTTATCAAAATCTCAGCTTCGAGAAAACTGCCATATCTCTCCAGCAACCTTAACTAAACTTAACAAAAACGAATATGTTTCTATGGAGGTCTTAACTCGAATTTGTAATTATCTTGAGTGCGATATAGGAGATATAGTTGAAATAGTGAAATGATTAATTACTAGAATTGGAGAAGTATATAATGGCATCATCAATTATCGAAAACCAGTATCTGAAGGATAAATGTCAAATCTTCACTCCTTCTGATATTGTAACTAAAATGCTGGATTTAGCCAGCTACAAAGATAAACTATATGGAAAAAAAGTATTAGAGAACTCCTGCGGAAATGGTGAATTCTTGATTCAAATTGTAAAACGTTATATAGAAAGCTGTATAAATGATGGCCTATCCCTGCGTAAAGTAAAACAAGGTTTAGAAAAGGATATTGTCGCTTATGAAATTGATAATAATAGAATTAAAGAGTGCATAAAAAAGCTTAATAATATTTCAAGAAAATATAAGATAAATAATGTCAAATGGGACATCAGATGTAAAGATTTTCTTAAATCAAATACTAATGAATTATTTGATTATATTTTAGGAAATCCACCTTATATCGCTTATCCAGATTTACCAGAAGATATTAGAGAGTATGTAAAACAAAATTTTAATACTTGTCACAAAGGAAAGTTCGATTATAGTTACGCTTTTATTGAAAAATCTTATGCGTCTCTTTTTGACCAAGGAATTTTGGTATATATCATTCCTAGTAATATTTTCAAAAATGTATTTGCTTCACAGTTAAGAGAACTTATTAAACCGGATATTAGTTCAATAATAGATTTTCCAACCGATAGCGTTTTCAAAAAAGTTCTGGTATCTCCAGCAATTATTAAAGTTTCTAAAGGCTCAAAAACCACATGTTTTAATTACACAGAAAATAACAAAACTCAAAATATTAACAAAGAGGATTTAAAAGATAAATGGATTTTTACCGAAACAAAGCGAACTAGGGGCAAAAGGCTTGGAGATTTTTTTAAGGTGTCTAGCTCAATTGCCACACTTTGCAACGAAGTTTTTGTTGTAAGAAACGGTTATTTTAAGGATAACTATTACTTCATCGACAATTATAAAATTGAGAATGATTTATTAAAAATCGCAGCAAGTCCTAAAAATAAGAAATATAATAAATATGACGAGTACATTGTTTTTCCATACTATTTTGATAATGTAGGTGCACTGCACCATTATTCAGAAGAAGAAATGATGGCAAATTTTCCACATGCATTGGAATATTTGAGAGCTTATAAGAAAAAATTAGAGAAACGTAAATCAGATAAAAATGCCCTTTGGTTTGAATACGGAAGATCGCAAGCTTTACGCAATCTTAATCAACCTGTCGTTCTTATTTCATCTGTTATTTCTGATTGTACACAAGCGTATTTGCTTCAAGAAGGGGAAATACCTTATTCTGGATTGTATATTATTCCAAAGGCGGAAATTACTTTAGAGACAATAGTTTCAAAATTAAATTCTTATGATTTCAAGCAATATATTAATGGTATCGGAGTTTGTGTTAGTGGCACATCTAAAAGAATAACTCCTTCTGATATAGAAAATTACATTTTTAATTAACAAATATCGGTATATTAGGTGATAAAATGAGTAAAGTTCAATTTGAAGTAAGTGCTAAAACAGCACGTTTAATCGGACGTGAAAATATAAGCGATGTTGATGGTGCTATTATTGAATTAATTAAAAATTCTTATGATGCAGATGCAAGTTGTGTTTTTGTGCTATTTGATATGCCTTTCCCTAAAATCCCTAAGACTATATCATATGAAATAATAAATAATGTATTTGGATCAGATATTGAAATACTTTTAAATTACTATGAAGATACTGGAAACGGTTACAAAAAAAAGAATTCTCTTTCAGATGAACAAGAAATTGCCCTTAACAACCTACTCTTCTCCAAAAATGCTATTATTATTATGGATAATGGATCAGGAATGGATGAAAACACACTTCGTTACGCATGGATGAACATAGGCACAAATGATAAAGAAGAAAAAAGGGTCAGTACAAAAGGCCGTGTAAAAACAGGCGCAAAAGGTATAGGTCGATTCGCCTTAGATAAATTGTCTACAGAAACTATAGTTTATACAAAAAATGAAAAGGACTCACTAAAAAAGTGGCATATCAACTGGAATCAATTTGAAACTGCAAGTCTTTTAAATGAAGTGACAGCATCAATAGATGATTGTGATGAGCAGTTCCCTCAGTTGGCAAAAGCATTTGCGAAAGATTCTTTTAAAGGTTTCAATAACTATTCGTGGAACACAGGTACTATTATAAAACTATCCCCTATCCGTGAACCTTGGTCTGAAAACTATTTTTCTAAGGTGAATCGAAATTTAAAAAGTCTTTTTCCTAGTATAAATAATTCGCTATTTGATATCTACATTACAAATGTTTTTTTTCCAAAGTTTTCTTTTTATAATGAACGATTTAATATTAATAGTTCTGAATATGATTATAAAATCATAGGTGCATTTGATGGAATAGACAAAATTTCTATAGACATTACGCGCAATGAAATTGACACTAGAAAAATAAAAATCACGAAAGAAATAAACAATCAAATATTCCAGTTCCCTCTTAGTGAATTTTGGAGTAGAGAAGCATTTAAAAAAGAAAAATATAAACGCTCAGATTTTGCAAAAACAGTAAAATTTTCTTTTTCTGCTCAATCTTTAACTAAGATTGAGCCTTCCATTTTAAAGTCTGTAGGACCATTTTCTCTAGAATTTTATTTCTTAAAAAACACCTCAAGCAAAATTCAAATTGTAAAACAAGTTGTATCATCTAGACGAAAAGACATATTATCTAATTATTCAGGAATAAAGCTATATCGCGATGGCTTTAAAGTGCGTCCTTATGGCGAGGAGGATGGTCCTAGCTTTGATTGGCTATCATTAGGTTTGAGAGCACAAAAAAGTCCGGCAGCAGTTTCTCACGAAAGTGGAAGCTGGAGAGTTAGGTCTAACCAAATCATTGGTGAGGTGAGAATAACAAAAGAAAACAATCCGAATCTGGAAGATATGGCGAACCGAGAAGGCCTCGCAATAAACAGTTCATACAGAACCTTTATTACTATTATTGATAAAATATTAGAAACCTTTGAATCTGATCGTCAATATGTATTTAAAGAATTTGCTCTATGGAATAAATCTATAGAAAACAGTTTTTCAAAATCAACTAAAATTATTGATAGTGCAAAAGAAAATCAAAAAACCAATATAGGACAGAAAGATATTGAGGACAGGGACAATAGCACAAAAGAAAGTCAATACACAATAGCTGATTATGAAAGAACCATTTTAGAGCTTGACAATGAGCGTAAACGCCAAGAAAGAGCTAACAAAACTATGATGCTCTACAGTTCAGCAGGAGTAATGACAAATACATTCTCACATGAAATCAGTCGAATCATGACACAAGCAGGTAGTAGAATGCAGCACATTAGGGCCTCGGTGAAAAAATGTATAGGAGAATATAATGGTAGCGAATTATTTAACCCGTATAGCTTGATTGATAAAGCTGAAAGAGTAGATAAATTATTAGAAAACTGGCTTACAGTAATTATGTCAGGAACTGATGATGAAGCCTTTGTCAAGAAGAATAATAATCTATTTGTTGAGATTAACAAAATAATTTCACAATGGAAACCTTTGTTACAAACCAAATTAATAGAAGTTCTTCCCATTGTTTTGAACAGCGAAACAAGTAATTATTATTGTAATATTTCACAGGTGGATTTATTAATAATTATGAATAATTTTTTATTGAATTCTGCTGATTTTCTTGAGAAGGCAAATGCAGTTCAGCGAAAGATTAAAGTATCAATTTTTGAGGAACAGAATAAGTTCGTATTAGAACTAGAAAACAATGGACCGCCTTTGGATGGAATTTTTGAAAACAATCCGGATAGAATATTTGATGCAGGTGTATCAACAAAAACAACTGAAAAAGGAAAAGGATCGGGAATTGGTCTTTGGATTACTCAAACTCTAGTAATAAACAATTCTGGTGAAATTCATCCGATGGAAAAAAGGGATGGATTTGGATTAAAAATTTGTTTACCTAAATAGGAGGCAAGAAGCAATATGAATAAATATAAAATTGGTATTATTGATGAAGATACGGAAGATGTTCAAGATATCGAAAGGACAATAATTATAAATAAACCGGAAAATATTCAAGAAGAGCAAGTTCAATTCTATGAATATCCAATTTCTTTTGAGGCAACTGAACTGTTGGATTCTGTAATTCATTCTGCTGTAGATGATATAATTAATGATAACATTCAATTACTGATTATTGATTATAAAATTATTGTGAATACATCTACTGTAGAAGGAACAGATATTTTACGCAGTATTAACGATAAAATACCCAAATTTCCAGTAATAATTCTTTCTAATGTTCCGGATGATTGCTATACGAAAGAATTTGTAGATGCGGATAAAGTATATTCTAAAAGGAGTTTTTTCAAAATTGAAGAGGAATATTCAAAAGAAAAAACATTAAATCTTTTCCGAAATATGGAACATTATTCCGCACAAAGAGCTAAGTTGGTCACTAAACTAAATCACTTTTTGCTGAATCTCGAAGATGATGGTTACACCGAACAAACACTAAAAAATATTATTGAAATCGAAAAAAAGCTTGATGAATTTTGTCCTCAACAACAATCTATTATCGAAAAAACATTGGATTTATCAGAATTGCAAACTGCGGTTAATTTGCTAAAGGAAGCAAATGAGCTCATCGGAGGATACAATGAAAATAGATGATTTTAAAACGCATGTAATTATGCGAAGTTCACCTACTCCAAGGAAACTTTATCAAGGATACAGGGATATTATTAAAAAGGATTTTTGTGGTAGATGTGCATATTGTAATTTAAGTGATAAAAGTATAACGACGCCCTTTGAAATTGATCATTTTATTCCTAAACAAGTTTGCGAAAAAAGTCGTCCAGAATTGATAACTGATTACCAAAATTTAGTCTATTCATGCAAAAAATGTAATGTAGCAAAGAGCAATCAGTTTTCAGGTGATATACATTCTACAAATCCCACTAATGAATTGTTCTATGATCCTGTATTAGTTGATTATAATACTATTTTCTTTAGAAATACAATGGGTAGTATTGATTCAGATGATGAAAAAGGCAAGAAGATGATTAGCAGGCTCAAACTATATAGACCAATACATACATTAGGCTGGATATGCGAAAAATTATGCACAACAGCCAACAAGCTTGAAAACGCAATAGCCATTGAGACTAATAGTGATAAAAAGGAGAAACTTAAAGAGGCCCTTAACAATATTGAGCATCAGTATAGAAAATACAATAATATCTTTATTGCATCATACAATGACTGATTTGTGATAATATACAAAACCAAAAAGGATTAATTGTTAAATTATTTCATATACAAACTTTGTGTTTATTTTTATTAAAGATAAAATCTCATAACATATAAGAAACAACTAATATTTTCGTTCAAGTCCTGAATGAAATACTTATATGAGAAATGATTTCCACATTTCTCCGCGTAACAATCAACGCTGAGAAAGATAAGCTGAGAGCACAGGACGAAACAGCGCAGGAATAAACTCCTTGCGCTGATGCTTTTGTCGTGATAAAATAAAGTAAATCTTATGAAAGAAGTTCAACCACATGGATAGTTCCGTTATCAATTCCGCAATTCAATATATTAAAACCTTATTTCAAAACAATTCCGACGGGCATGATGTGCAACACACTCTCAGAGTTTATCATAATGCGTTATTGATTGCGGAAAGCGAACCGGATTGTAATCTGTTTGTCGTATCGTTAGCCGCTTTACTTCATGACGTTGATGACTATAAATTATTCCGGACAGAGAACAACGCAAACGCCAGAACATTTTTATCATCTCAGAACATTGAACCGGAACAGATCGATTATATATGCTATATCATCAACTCGGTTTCGTTTAGCAAAAATCAAGGAAAGCACCCCACTTCTATTGACGCGAAAATTGTTCAGGACGCGGATAGATTGGACGCTATCGGTGCAATAGGAATCGCTCGTACCTTTGCCTACGGCGGTAAATGCGGAAGAACATTAGAAGATTCAGTGCAACACTTTCACGATAAGCTTTTGCTCCTTAAGAGTGAAACGAATACAAAACGAGCAAAGGAAATTGCTGAATCACGTCATGACTTTATGGAGCATTTTCTATGCGAGCTGGATAAAGAAATCTCTATATAATCGTTAAGTTTCAAAATCTGATATGCTGTAATCAAAGATAAGCACATTAAACCCAAAGGCTCATAACGAAATCCGTTATGAGCCTTTGAAGTGGTCGAGGTGACAGGACTTGAACCTGCGGCATCTTGGTCCCAAACCAAGCACTCTACCAAACTGAGTTACACCTCGGAGTTATTAAATTGTGGTCGCCGTTGTGGTCAACTTTGTGGTCGTTGGCGT
>OCTW011614596.1_pt1 | contig 10744 bp, 6 predicted proteins | sample 1539671 | NCBI WGS metagenome assembly OCTW01 (sample SAMN02144230, study PRJEB22623) | gut metagenome | biome: sheep rumen | host: Ovis aries | place: New Zealand
ATTGTGATGTCTGGATGTACTGTACCTTCTGGATCTATCCATGTTTTCTTTCCTTCAACTTTTACTGTAGAATCTTGTTCTATTGTATTTGTGAAGTTATTTCCTTCTTGTTTTGTTGTATATCCATTTACTTTGTCTTCACTTACAGTATATTTGTATACATGCCCATCTGTTAAGTCATATTTATCAAGATTATCAAATGAATATTCTGTTTTTCCATTTGCTAGTTTTATTTCTTTTATTTTTTTTCCATCTTGTAATAAGTTGATTGTTATTTCTGGGTGTACAATTTCTTTTGGAGCTATCCATGTTTTATTTCCACTTACTGAAATCTTTACTTGATTAATTGTATTTGTGTAATTGTTACCATCTCTTCTAGATGTATATCCTTCTACATTATCTTCACTTGTCGTATATTCGTAAGTATGTCCATCTGCTAAATCATATTTATCTAGATGATCAAATGAATATGTTGTTTCTCCATTTTTTAATGTTCTTGAGTCTACTTTTTCTCCATCTCTTAACAAATTAATTGTGATGTCTGGATGTATTTTTCCTTCTGGATCTATCCATGTTTTTGTTCCTTTTATGCTTGAATATTCTTTTTCTACCAAATCCTCTGTTGGTGGGACGTCTTTATCATCCTGCTTTGCTTCAGCATTTCTTATCTTTAATGTTGCTACATTATTTATCATTTGAACATTTTCTGTTTTATCTGTAAATGGTTGAACTTTTACTTTAAATATAATTGTTCTTGTTTCGTTTGAATTTAATTTTACTTCAATTCCTTTATTTAACTCTGTTTCTGAGTAATTTTTAGTATCACCAGTTAAGGAAACTTTTCCTTCTATCTTTGTTCCTGTTGGTACTGTATCTTTTATTATTGCAGTACCTTCGCCATTACCTTTATTAGTAACTTTTAAAGAGTATTCAATAAAATCTAATTCGTGAAGATTCTCGCTATCTTTTATCTCTTTTCCATCTTTGCTGATTTTTTTACTTGTCTTTTCAGTTACAATATTTGCAACTTTTGTATCAACTTCATCGGTTGGAGTATTTCCTATTATAGCCTTATTTTTTATGCTTTCATTAGTATTACCAACAATAACATCAAATGATACTTCTGTAGTTTTACCTGCTCCAACTTTAACATTTGACCAAGTAATTTTTCCATCAGAAATAGATCCACCTTCACTTATAGAGCCTTCAACCAATTCAGCATTTTCTGGAATACTATCAGTAATAACTGTTTGTCCGTCAGCTTCAGAATCATTTTTAGCTGAAATAATGTATCTTATTTTTTCTCCAACTTTAGCATCCCTATCTAATAAAACTTCATTTCCATCTGAACTTTTAGAAACAATTTTTGCTACTTTCTTAGTTTTAATTATAGGTGTTTTTACCTCTTCTGTTGTGTTTCCATTTACTGTAGCTTTGTTTTTTATTACATCAATTTTTTCATCTTTAACTAAAACTTTAAATGAAACTTCAATTGTTTCTTTTGGCTTAATACTTTCAATTTTCCATTCTATTTTGTTATCTTTATTTTTTCCATTATTGTCAATTGAATTTTCTACCAAAGTTGTTCCCTCTGGTATTGTGTCATAAGCATATATGTTTTTTGCTTCTATGTCAGTTAGATTTTCAACTCTGATAATATATGTAATGGTTTCTCCTTTTTGAGCTACAGTTTGATTTCTGTCATCATTAACAAAAGCAATTTTACTTAATTTAAGATTAGCTTTATAAATATCTGCTAAAGGCATTTCTGCATTTACCATTATTGGAGACCATTCAATTTTTGTATCTTCTGAAACTAATATTTTTTCTGTTCCAGGTATTATGGTTGTTTGAGTATATTCACTGTTTGGAGTATTTGTTATTCCATTTCCATTATTTGTACTTGTTGAATTTGCATTGTTATTTGTGCTTGTTGCATTTGCGTTATTATATGTGTTTGTTGAATTTACATTATTATTTGTATTTACGTTACTGCCTGTATTTGTACTAGAATTAGCTGTGTTACTTGGATTTGACGTACCCGTACTATTTCCTAAACTAGATGCAGAATTAGTATTATCATTTTGATTATTATTATCATTGTTTTCATTTGGTTGCTTTTCTTGTGCATTATTTTCACCTGTATTTTCACTTGCAGCGTTTTCAGTAGTTACATTTTCAGTTGCTGCGGTCGAATCATTATTGTTTTTAATGTAAGCAATAGTACCAACAGTTGCAGTAATTACTAATAAAATTATAATAGCAATAATAGCAATTGTCTTTTTACTTTTATAATTAATTCTTGCTTTCAATTTGATTTTCCCCCTTATTAATCTTTATTGAATTTCTCTAGCTTTTGTTATTAATCTATTCTTATGGCCCTTTGTACAAGTAATTAGAGTAACCTCTCTAGTACTTGGATCAACGCTGTTAACAATTGAAACATTATTTGGATCTATAGAATAAATATCAAATATTTTATATTCAATAGTTTGATTATCTAGTCCTGTCATTTTTATAACATCACCTGTTTTCAGTCTTTTTGTTTTTCCAAACATTGTTCCATCTCTGTTGTTATGACCTGCTATAGTATAATTTCCAATCTCATTAACTTTAGGTCCCCAAAATTTAGTAACAGACACTTTCATAGTTTCTTCATCTGTATGGTCAATTATTGGATATTTAATATTAATTTTTGGAATCTCAATAATTCCTTCAACATTATAACCCTTAAATTCCATATTTGTGCTAGTAGCCTCATTAATTGTATTGTTATCTTCTATTGCTTTTGTAATTGAGTATAGAGAATTTTTAATTTCTTTCTCATTTTTATAATTTCCGCCATATTTTATTATAAGCATTGTCCCAACAATTAAAAGTGCAATAACAAGTAATAAAATAATATAATTATAAACTTTTTTCATTTTTATTTTCTTCTTTTTTATTTGATTTTCTTTTTAAAATCATTACAATAATTAAGGCTATAATAATAACTCCAGCTATTATGAATAATATTGTTCCATTATCAAAAGTTACAGGTAATTTAACAACCTCTTTAATTTCTTTGTCTGGTTCAGTTTTGTATTCAGGTGTGTATTTATATACACTTTCTAATAATTTTGCATCTATAATTTCATTGCCATTTTCCTCAACTTCTTTAATATATAAAACAAATTTATCTCCTGTTCTAGCTGTGTCTGGCTGAATAATCTCACCGTTTTCTACTTTTGTCCATTTTGTAGGAATAAGTTCATTATATAATGTGTTAAATTGCTTTAAATTGCTAAGATATTCATATGTATCATCAGTTTTTCCGGCTTTCATTTTTTCTGATAAATCATATAATTGTTTTGCCTTCTCATTTGCATTATCGCCATTTGCGTTGTATAAGGCATAATAATATTTAGAATTTTCTTTTTCCTTAATAACAACTTTTCCTACTTCTACTTTTGTATCAACACCATTAATTACTTCGTTTTTTAATTCCTTTGTTTGTGTTGTATCAATTTCAATTCTGTCAGTTTTTTCATTGGCAATTGTTGTTGTGTTGATTAAGCTTATAGTATTTTTATCAAGCGCATCTTTTAAATTAATTGGTTCTTTTTCAATTAGCATGTTTCCATCAGTGTCTTTTACCCAAATATTCATTGGTTTACTTGCATCTGCTATAGCATCAATATAAGCCACATTTAATGCTTCATTTTCTGTTTTTTTCTCAATTGCTGAGCTTTTATATTCTTCATCTGTTACGGAATTCTCAGTAGAAGTTGCAAACATAAATTGTTTTTTACATATATCTTTGAAATAAATTATATATTCATCATCTGTTTTTACAATGATTTTTTCATTAGAGTCTGCCTTTACTGGAAAAGAAAAAATTGTTAATATCGCTATTAAGGCAGTGATAAATACTAGAAAATTAATTTTGACTTTCATAGTAAACAATCCCTTTCTATTTATTATTTTTTTGAAAAAATTTTAAAAATTTGTATATATGATGATATCATATTTTGTAACATTTTTCAACCCTATTTGATAATTTTCCCAATTTATCGACAATTTGAGTCACTTTTCTAATTGACTATGCTAATAATGAATAATGTTGATATTATTTATATCTTACTAAGCTTGTCCTAATTTTCAAATTTTTATGCAAAAAAATAGCGTGTAGTGATTTAAGGCTATTTTGATATTTTTTCCTATTTACTTTACAGCTGGTCATATCAATTTGTGCCTTAAAAACTACACTCTATTTTATTTATTAATTATTATAACATTAATGTATTATTGCATTATTGCATTAATTTATTATAGCATTATTGCATTATTACATTATTGTATTAATTTATTATTGCATTATTGTATTTTTTAATTCTTCTTTTAAAATATTTAATCCTTTTAATAACAAATCATCTTCTATTGTTAATGCTGGCATTACTTTTACAACAGTATTATTTCTTCCTGCTCTTTCAATTATTAAGCCTTTTTTAAAGCATTGTTTTGAGATTTGTTTTGCTTTTTCCTCATCATGTACATCAATTCCCCATATTAAACCAATTCCTCTAATATCAATTTTATCTGAAATAGGTTTAATTTCTTTGTTTAGGAATTCTTCTACAATTTTAAATTTTCTTCTTGTTTCTGCTTCAATATTGTTATCTATCATAAATTCTATTCCTGCTTTTGCTGCAACAATAGCTAATTGATTTCCTCTAAATGTTCCATTATGCTCACCTGGTTCCCAAATGTCTAGTTCAGGTTTTATTAATGTTAATGCAAATGGCATTCCATAACCACCAATCGATTTTGATAAGCAAACCATATCTGGTACGATTTCAGCTCTTTCAAAAGAGAAGAAGTGTCCTGTTCTTGCACATCCTACTTGTATATCGTCTACAATCATTAAAATATCATTTTTATCGCAGAATTCTCTTACTCCTCTTAAATAATCTTCATCTAAAACGTATACTCCACCTTCTGCTTGTACTGTTTCTAATATAATAGCAGCTGGTTTTTCTATTCCAGAGTGATCATCATCTAAAAGTGTTTGCATATAATTTATTGTGTCTAATTCTTTAAACATGTATGGTGCTGGAATGTGTACAACATTTTCCAAGTTTATTCCTGCACCTGCTCTGCTTCCTCTATCACTAGTTAGAGCCAATGCTCCTAATGTCATTCCATGGAAGCATCCCATTAAGCACCAAATGTTGTTTCTTTTCTTTACTTTTCTTGCAAGTTTTAAAGCAGCTTCTACTGTGTTTGTTCCTGTTGGTCCAGGAAATTGTATTTTATAATTTAATCCCTTCTTTTTTAGCACTTTCTCTTCAAAGCAATTAATAAATTCTTCTTTTGCTTTTGTATACATATCTAGTGCGTGAATAATTCTATCTTCTTGCAAATATTTAATAATTTTTTCTTTGATGTAATCATTGTTGTGTCCATAATTTAATGCACCTGCTCCATCAAAAAAGTCGATATATTCCTTTCCATTTACATCCTTAATAATTGAACCTTTTGCATAATCAAGTTCTTCATCAAAAATTCTACAATATGATCTTACTTCTGATTCATATGTTTCAAATACTTTTTTTCCTTCCATAATTTTCTTTTATTATATATTTAATATATAAAACATATATCGGTCTATTATGTGTCTTATATATGTCTTAGAAATTAAATATATATACTACTCCTTTCGTTTAAATTTTATATATAATTATCAACAATTTATACACAATTATTAACAATTAAAAGCAATTTAATAATTTTTAAAACATTAGCCTTTTACATTTTTATCTTCAAATTCTTTTAGCCTTATCTCGTATGCTTCCATTGCTTCTTTTTCAAATTTTAAATTATCTTTTTGGTTTAATAATTTTAAAATATATTTTGTAAATTTAGGATTAAGTGGTAAAATTGGTCCTAGTAAATATGTTGCAAATAAATTGTTCACTTTAAATCCTTCCAATTTTGATTCTTTATCTAAACCAAAGCCTCTTTCAATTTTTATAAAATAATTATTACTATTGTCTCCATGTGCTAATGTAAATTGTGATTTAAATCCTACAATTTTTAAATTTTCATCAGAATTTTCATCACTATTTTCATTACTATTTACATTACTATTTTCTTTACTATTTACATTACTATTTTCATTACTATTTACATTACTATTTTCTTTACTATTTTCTTTACTATTTACATTACTATTTTCTTTACTATTTTCTTTATTTTTTTCACTAGCAATTTCAAACTCTCCTAAAATTAAGCTATTTACTCTATTCATCATCTGCCTTTTAGCATAAAAGTTTAAAATTCCAAGAGCTTCAATTTTGCTTCCATCATCTTTTTCAATATAATTTCCTAAAATTTCAACTGCATTTCCTGTAAAAAGCATTACCTTATTTTTGTCAATCATTTCTTTTATTTTTTCTGTATAAGGTTTTAATCTTTCAATTACAAGTTCTTGGCTTTTTTCAGTCATTGAACCCATATAAATAAAATCTACATCTTCATTCAGAAAGCTAGGCTTGTCTGTTAAATGTGTGTTTATAACTTTTACATCTTCAATGCAACTTGCTAAATATTTTACGTTAGCATAATCTCCAAATAAATTACATATTTCTGGATATAACATTTCAATCTTAATCATTATTAATTCCTTCCTTCAAGATACAAAATCTACTTAAAAGAATTTTATTTTCAATTACATTTCAATCTTATCTCTCTTTATTCTGTCTATAATTAATCTCGCTGTTTATTCTGTCTATAATTAAATTCTTGATTTTATCTGATATCTTATCATTATAAATATCAAATAAAATATAAATATCATTTTTCTTGTCTAAGGAAACATCTTCTGCTGTTTTATATTGATCTAATTCGCAATATATTTTTTCTCTAGGTATCCCAGCTTGCAATAACCTGAATAAATAATCTTTTGCTCTTTTTCCTCCAACAATAATTCTTTTAATATTTTCATTATTCAAAAATTCAAAATCTGTATCATAAATCCATGTTATATTTTCTGATGAATCTTTTGCATCATGAATATCATCAAAAATCAAAATAACTTCTTTTGTTTTTTCTGTTTTTCTTAAATAATCAAATACGCAAGAACAAGCAATAGCATTCAATCCTTTTGAAATGTGTTGTATTATATTAATCCCGTTCACATTTTCAACTTTATATCTTGAATTAACAATATTAATGTTATTTACAGCATTTTCAATTTGTTCTTTGCTAAAACCATATTCATATAAAAAAGTAATCAATGCTAGTTCATTATAAATATTGAACATTGAATCAGATATTAATTTATATGTTGCTTCTTTCCCTTTTGCATTTAATACAAAGTTATTTTCTTGATAATTTATTTTTTTGATTACATATTGTGATTCTGGTGACTTGAAATCGCAATTTGGGCAATATACATTTCCAATATGATTATATCTCGAGTAATTATATTTTAATTTTGTTTGACATTTTGGGCAAATTCTTAAATCATTAACAATATTTTCTGGCTCTTTGCCTTCTCCTTCTTGTTTATCAATTGCAAAATAAATCTTTTCATTGTCTTTCCCTAATTGAGAACTTAAAGGGTCATCGCCATTTAATATTAGCTTTGTTTCTTTTGGAATCTCTTTATTTATAATGTCAAATATAAATTCTGGATTTGCATTTCTGTATATTGAGTCTCTAAAAAGATTAGTACAAATTAAATATGTTGGTTTTACATATGGATATACTTTTTTTGCACTTCTTTCATCTACTTCTAATACTGCAATTTTGTAGTTTGTTTTGTTATTAAAACTTGTTCCACTGATAAATGTGCTAGCAATTCCCCATGCAATATTTGATCCTAATTTGTTATTTAAAACAACTTCACCTGAATTTTCAAGTGCATCAATTATTAAATTTGTAGTTGTTGTTTTTCCATCTGTGCCTGTAATTGCAACTATTTTCTCAGGTTTTGCAATTCGTTTTAAAAAATCCGGGCACATTTTTATTGCTATTCTTCCAGGCAAATTTGTTGCATTTCTATGGAGCATTTTCATTAATTTTTGTATTATTTTTACAATAAACAATGTAAATCTAAATCTAAACATTCTTTTCCCTCTTTTTTAGCTCTTTCAAAATTATATCACTATATACATGCTTGAGTTTGTCGTAATTTTATAAGTTTTTTCAAAATTATACATCAGTTTTATAAGCTCTTTCAAGCCCGCTTCTACATATATTCTCTTAGTTTCTTGCTTCTGCTTGGATGACGTAGTTTTCTTAATGCTTTTGCTTCTATCTGTCTTATTCTTTCACGTGTTACATGGAATGTTTTTCCTACTTCTTCAAGTGTACGTGCTTTTCCGTCATCTAATCCAAATCTTAATCTTAAGACTTTAGCTTCTCTTGGTGTTAATGTTTTCATTATATCATTAAGTTGTTCTCTTAGCATTGTCTCTGATGCAGCATCTTGAGGTGATGGTGTGTCATCATCTTTAATAAAATCTCCTAAGTGACTATCGTTTTCTTCTCCAATAGGTGTTTCAAGTGATACTGGGTCTTGAGCAATTTTTTGTATTTCTATTACTCTTTCAACAGGCATGTCCATTTCAGCTGCAAGCTCTTCTGGTGTTGGCTCTCTACCATTTTGTTGAAGCAGATGTCTTGATGTACGTAGTAATCTATTAATTGTTTCAACCATGTGTACTGGAATTCTTATTGTTCTTGCTTGGTCTGCAATAGATCTTGTTATTGCTTGTCTTATCCACCATGTTGCATAGGTACTAAATTTGTAACCTTTTGTATAATCAAATTTTTCAACTGCTTTTATAAGTCCCATATTTCCTTCTTGAATTAGATCTAGAAATGACATTCCTCTACCAATATATTTTTTAGCAATACTAACAACTAATCTTAAGTTTGATTCTGTTAGTTTCTTTTTAGCGTCTTCATTTCCTTCTAATATTTTCTTTGCTAGGTCTAGCTCTTGATCATATGTTAACAAAGGTATTTTTCCGATTTCTCTTAAATACATTCTAACAGGGTCATCTATCTTTATTCCCTCTAGATTGTCGTCTACTTTTAATTCTTCTGTGGTTATTTCTTCAATGCTATCTAAGTCTTCTAAATTTGGTTCTTCATCATCAAATTCAACATCATCATCATTTGATAAACTAATTCCATTTTTTTCAATTGCAACAAGGGCTTTTTCCATTTCCTCTGTTGAAATGTCTCCTAATTGATCTGCTAAATCACCATAAGTAATTTTTCCATTTTTCTTTGCTTTCTTTATTAATTTGTCTAATTTTTCATCTTCTGTTGTTTTCTTTGAGTCTTCGTTATTTTGTTTGTTCTTTATTTCTTCTTTGTTTTCTTTGCTTAACTTGTTATTTAATTCTTTTTTACTTGTGTTCTCTTTGCTTGCATTGTCCTTTACTGTTTCTTTGTTCTCTTTCTTATTTAGTTTTTCCTTGTTTTCTAGCTTTACTGAAGCAGCTTTGCTTTCTTTTTTTACTGCTGTTGTTGCTTTATTTTCGTGTTTTGCTGAAGCTGTTTTGTTTTCTTTTTTTACTGTAGCTACTTTGCTTTCTTGTTTTTCTACTACTGCTTTAATTTCTTCGTTTGATTTGCTTTTATTACTCTTTTTTATACTTTTATTTTCTGACTTTTCCATTTCATATCCTTTCTCGAAAAACTATTGAAATTTAATAGTTAGTCTTTCTTCTACTCTCTATTAAAGGGGCTACTTCATTCTAGCCAAGTCAATAATTACACTGTTAAGCTCATTTTCTACTTCTTTTAATTCTTCTTGTGACAACTTTTCTTTGTTATCAAGCTTTTTCAAAAGTTCATTCCTTTTAGCAATCTTCTGCTCTCTTAAATAAATTTTTTCCAAATCATTTATTGCCTTATTAACATCATTTATTTCATAATCTTCAACTAAAATTCCGCTAATGTAATTAGCCATATCCTCATCTCTAAACCAATCAATCAAGTTTTCACTACTTGCATTTTCCGAATATTTTTCATAAATAGTTGAAATTATTTGCCTGTTTCTTTTATCTTTTATTAGGCTAACATCTGCCACGCTTGAAATTCTTTTATAGCTTTCATTTGGGTAGTTAGCTAACAAGTATATTAGCATCTTTTCTTGTCGTAGAGTTTTTTCATCGACTTTTTCTTCGTTATTTGATTTTAATTCTATTGGTTTCACAATATTTGAGTTGTACTTATTTGTATTTTTATTTGTTAATTTTTTTACTTCAGCCCAAATTGCTTCTTTTGAAATATTATAAGTTTTTGCAATTTTGTCTGTGTATAGTTCTCTTTCAATTTCGTTGTCAATTTCTGAAAGCGTTTTTGCTATAAGATTTAAGAATTTAATTTTATCATTAATGTTTGTAAGGTCTAAATTTTGCTTATATATTTTTACTTTAAATTCAACAACTGAAATTGCATCATCCATACATTTTCTAAATCTATCAGGACCATATTTTATAATAAATTCATCTGGATCTTTTGCATCATATATTTGAAGAATTCTTAAATCTATTCCCATACTTTGTAAAATGCTAATTCCTCTCATTATTGCATTTTGCCCGGCACCATCAGCATCATATCCAAGTATAACTTGTTCAGCATTCCTTCTTAATAAACGCCCTTGATTATCTGTGAGTGCTGTTCCAAGTGATGCAACAACATTTGTAATACCTCTTTGATATAATGAAATTGCATCCATATA
>OCTW011378033.1_pt1 | contig 10742 bp, 7 predicted proteins | sample 1539671 | NCBI WGS metagenome assembly OCTW01 (sample SAMN02144230, study PRJEB22623) | gut metagenome | biome: sheep rumen | host: Ovis aries | place: New Zealand
AAGATTAGAAAGTGTTTTTGAAGATTTATAATATAACCTAAAAATGAATAGATTTTCTATTCTTTTTTTTTTTGTTTTTTGATAGAATGAAATAGTAGGTGAGAATATGTGTTCTAATGAGAGTATTTATGCAATCTTAGTTATTTTTAACAGGATTATGTCAATTATCCAAGTGGTAGCACCAATACTAGTATTATTAATGCTTTCTATTGCTTTTTTTAGATTAGTAGTTGATCCAGATGATAAGAAAATTAAGAAGAGTATTAAGAATATGTTTATTAGTTTACTAGTTGTATTTTTTATACCAATGTTAGTTAGGACTACTATTTATTTAGTTAGTAATAATTCTTCTTGTTTAGAAGAAGAAGATATTGTTTATCTTAATGAAGGTTATAAGTTCTTTCAAAATGTGGAGTATATAGAACTTGATAATGGAAAGAGTCGTAGTAGTGTAATTCCTAATCCTAGAGATTATGAAGCTGGTGATGAGAAAGAAGAAGTTATTTCTCCTGCTAATGATGTGATGAAGATATCTAATAGTAATGCAGTATACTTCTTAAATACAGGTAGAAGTAGTGATTCTTTTATTATTCAGGATGGAGAACATTTTGGTTTAATTGATACTTCTGTTCCTAGTAAAGGTTCTTTTATTGTTACACAGTTAAAGAAACTAGGAGTAAAACAATTAGATTTTATTATTATTACACATTCTCATGATGATCATGTAGGTGGTTTTAGTAAAGTAATTGATAGCATTCCTGTTAAAGCTTTATTTATTAAGACAGAAGGTACTAGGTATCCTGCTCATCAAGGTACTTATAGTAGTTTGATAAAGAAAGCTAAAAAGAAGGGAACATATGTATGTAATGTTGCTGATAGCAAGTGTCAAAGTTTTTCACTAGGAAATATTAATTTTAGATTATATAATACTAATTTTTTTAGTGCATCACTTGTTAGTAGAAATAATTATGGGCGATTTGATAATGTAAATAGTGTTTGTGCTGTTGCGAATATTAATGGAAAAAGAGTATATTTTTCAGGAGATATAGGTAATTATTTCGGACAAAATCAAGAGACAATTACGGCTAGACAAATAGGTGATATTGATGTTTATAAAGTAGCTCATCATGGATATGTTTCTTTTAATAATCATCAAGAAGCTATTAATTATTTAAAGCCTGAATATAGTGTTGTTACTAATGATAGAGGTACGGCTTCAACTGCTATAAATAGAGTAAAGAAGTCTAATTCTAAATATGTTAGAACTTACTATACACCAGAAGGTTCGGTTACAATGATGATTGAACCATCAGGAAATATAAAATTTTATCAATAGGAGGAATATATGAAGAAAGGTTTTGATAATGATAAATATGTAAAAATACAAAGTGAAAAGATAAGAGAAAGATTTAAATTATTTGATAAGTTATATCTTGAAATTGGAGGAAAATTATTTGATGACTCACATGCATCACGAGTGTTACCAGGTTTTAAGAGTGATGCTAAAATAAATATGTTTAAAGAATTAAAAGATGACTTAGAAATAATTTTTTGTATAAATGCAGGAGATATTGAAAAGAGTAAAATACGTGGAGAGTATGGAATTACTTATGATAATGAAATATTAAAGTTAATTAATAATTCTAAGAAAATGGGTTTTTCTGTAAATAGTGTAGTTATTACTTTATATAAGAATCAAGTAAGTGTAGATAAATTTATTAATAAATTAAATAGAAATGGTATTAAGACTTATATTCATACTTTTACTAAAGGGTATCCTACTGATGTAGATACAATAGTTTCAGAAGAAGGGTATGGTGCTAATCCATATATTGAGACTACTAAGCCATTAATACTTGTTAATGCTCCTGGACCTGGTAGTGGAAAACTTGCTACTTGTTTATCACAAATATATCATGAAAATAAAAGAGGTATTAATGCTGGATATGCTAAGTTTGAAACATTTCCAGTATGGAATTTAGCTTTAAAACATCCAGTAAACCTTGCATATGAAGCAGCTACTGCAGATTTGGCAGATGTTAATATGATTGATCCATTTCATTTGGAAAAGTATGGGGAAACTGCTGTTAATTATAATCGTGATATTGAAATGTTTCCAGTACTTAAGAGTATCTTAAATAAAGTATGTCAAAAAGATATATATTATTCACCAACTGATATGGGTGTTAATATGGTAGGATTTTGTATAAGTGATGAAAAAGTAGTAGAAGAGGCTGCTAAAAGTGAAATAGTTAGACGTTATTATAATGAAATGAATAATTATAAATTAGGTTTATGTAATGAAGATACTTATAAAAAGATAAAATTATTAATGAATGAATTAGGTATTGATGAGAATTATTTAGATGTTATTAAACCTGCTCTTGATAAAAGAGATAAAGAGAATTTACCAGTTATTGCTTTGAAGGTAGGTAAAAAAATTATTACAGGTAAGAAGACTGATATTTTAACTCCTGCTAGTAGTGTTGTATTAAATGCTTTAAAGGAACTTAGTAAGATACCTGATGATATTAAATTATTATCTCCAGTTGTTGTTGAACCTATGCTTAAATTAAAGAAAGAGTTAGGTAATGGTAGTCATTTGACTTTAAGTGAGACTTTAACTGCTCTTAGTATTTGTAGTGTTACTTCTGATATGGCTAGTAAAGCTTTATCTTGTATTAAAAAGTTACGTGGATGTGAAGCACATGCTACTTATATAGTTACTGGTGGGGATAAAAAGTCTTTAAAAGATTTAAAAATTAATATTACTTGTGAGAGTGAATATATGGAAGAAGAAGCTTAACTTATTAAGCTTTTTTCATTGCATTAACAGTGCTTATTATAGTATAATTATTTTTAGAGTAAGATAATAAGAGGTGTATTATGAATATATTAAAGAAACTTAAATATCTAATAGCTATAGCAATATTAATATTTATTGTACTTGCTGTTTTTGTGTATCCTACAATTAGTTTTAAGAGTGGAGAAAAACTAATGGTGGATGCTGCTAAGAGATATTTTGAAGTAAATCCTAGTCAAGCTCCAACTGGTACTAGAGTTAAGACTTTAACTTTACAAGATTTGTATAATGGACAATATATTAAAGAAGATATTTATATACCTTATACTGATACACCTTGTGATTTAAAAAAGAGTTGGGTAAAATTAAGAAAAGAAAATGGTAATGATAAATATTATGTATATTTAAAATGTGGACCAATTGATTCTAATGTTGATCATGATGGACCTGAAATAACTCTTAATGGTAAAGATGAAATGATTATTACTAGAGGAGATAAATTTAAAGATCCTGGATATAGTAAAGTATATGATAAAAATGATGGTACTATTACTGATGTTACTGTTAAGGGAAAAGTTAATCCAAATAAAGTTGGTACTTATACTATAGAATATAGTGCTTATGATAAGTTATTGAATAAGAGTGTTGTTACTAGAAAAGTAATTGTTAAAGAGTATTTAAAAAATGTAGTTAAAGATGATGTTAAAGATAAGAAATATTATACTGATTTAAATGCTAATAACTATGTAAGAATATCTAATATGACTTTTAGAATGATAGGTTTTGATGGAGATAATATTAGAGCAGTATCTGATGTTGATTTAGCTAATATCAATTATGATGGAATAGAAAAATGGTTAGATTATTTTGAAAAGAATCTTCAAAAGAATTCTTTAAAGTATTTAGTTAAAGCTAAGTATTGTAAAGCTACTAGTAATATTGATAGTACTGAGTGTAGTGAAACTACTAATAGTAGATATAGTTATATTCCTTCAAATATTGATGTTTTAAATGCTAATGGTACTTATATGAGACCTTTATCTGTTTCTTGGGTTATAAATACTAAAGATGATGAGAGAGCTTATATTACAAAAGATGTATTTGTTACTTATAATGAAGATAAAACTTTTGTTGATCTTAAAAAGAGTGGTCATTATGGTATTAGACCTATGATTACTATTAATGGTAATAATGAAATATTAGATGGTAATGGTACAGCAGCAGATCCTTATGTATTTAATGATGTTACTCCTGCTGTTGGTGGAGAATATTTAAATACTAGACTTACTGGTGAATATGTTATGATAGGTGGATTACTATTTAGAATAATTGATGTAGAAAAAGATGGAACTACTAAGGTTATTGCTATGAGTACTTTATATGATAGAACTAGTAATGTATTAGTAGCTTATGATAATGATCCTACTGTTTATAATCCAAATAAGAATAGAAATATTGGTTCACAAATTAATAATCAAACTAGTAAGTATTTAGATAGTAGTTATTTTGTTAATCATAAGATTACTGTTCCAATATATGAAAAAGAATTATTATATGGAAAAGAGATAGACAAGAAAGAATATACTGTTAAGTTCTCTGCTCCTAATATGTTTGAATTATTTTCTGCATATGATGGATATACTGAGAAGATGGGCTCTTTCTGGTATACTAATTCTTCTAAAACAACTGGATATTGTGGAGCTGTATATGATGCTGGAAGTACAGTTAATGATATGATTCCGTATGGAAGAGGATTTGGTATTAGACCGGTTGCTTTTGTTACTAAGAAGGCTATTATTACAAGTGGAGCAGGAACTATGAATAGTCCATATGTAATAAAGAAATAGGTGTCTTATGAAAAGAATAAATAAGATTTTAATATTAATAAGTGTTTTATTAATAATACTGATTGTTCTTATGGTTTTTGATACTAAGAAGGAACAAGTAACAGTTATTAATAGAGATAAAGAAATTAAAGAAGCTAAAAAGAGTAACAATGAATATGGTTATACTATTGGATGGTTAAAGATTTATAATAGTACGATTGATCTTCCCGTTATAAATATTACTAAGAGTGAAAAGGGTTGGGATGAGGCATTTGTTGAACTAGATGATTATGCTTGGAACTTAGGTAATGATAATAAATTTCATAATAGGATGACAATACTTGGACATAATATTATGAATCTTTCTAGTAATCCAAGAGTTGGAGATAGTGATTTTAAAAGATTTGATGATTTAATGGGTTTTGTTTATTATGACTATGCTAAAGATCATGAATATTTTCAATATAGTCTTAATGGTAAAACTAGGGTATATAAAATATATGCTGTATATTTTACTTCAGCATTAGTAAAAGATGAATATGAGAGTGTTGATTGTGATAAGGATAGATTAGAAACTATTATTAAGTCACAAAAAAGAGATAGTATTTATGATTATAATGTTGATGTGAATGGTAATGATAATATTATGATGCTTGATACATGTACAAGATTTTATGGGACTGCATCTACTGATTCTAGCTTTGTAGTAGCGGCAAGAGAAGTTAGAAAGAATGAAAAGACTTATAGTTATAAAGTGTCTAAGAATAAGAATTATAAAGTGGTTGAAGATAATATGAAAGGTAGTGAAGAAGATGAGAAAGCTTAATTTAAATAAGATTTTTGTATTTATACTTTTATTAGTTTTTTCTACAGTGACTATTAATGTTTATGCTGTACCTCAAACTAATACTACTAATACGGATACTACTAATACAGATACTAATAAAACTGATACTAATAAAACAGACAATAATAAAGATGAAGAGTCTAAGACAGAAGTAAAACCTAAACCTGCTCCTGTATATCATAGATGTCAGTTTACTACTACTAAATTAGAGGGATTATATGGACCTTCTTTGGAGTATGATGTTAAGAGCAAATCATTCTTATTAAAAATTAATATTGCTCGTAAAAATGATAGTGGAGATTATCCTACATTTAAGATTACAAAAATAGCTGGTAGAACTGATTTGAGTGGAGTTGGTCTTACTACTAGATATGGTTCTCCTGCTACTTTAAATAGAAATGTTATTTTAAATGCAGCTTCTGCTGATGATTCAATTGTTATTACACTTTCTACTAGTGATGCTGGAAACTGTGAAGGTAGTAAAAGAGAAATTAATCTATCTTGTGGCTCAGGTTCTTCTGTTGTTGATGAGAAAAATTGTAGTAAATCAATTACTATTACAGTTGATGCTGATGTTGGTGGAGATCAATTAGAGTATGATGCTAAAATTACTCCAATTGCTAGAGGTAATACTTCACTTGCTCAAAAGATAAACTGTGATGCTAGTAAATTAGCTAATTATAGAGATGAAGGTGATACTTTAGATGGTAGTAAGAGTTATACTTTATTTCAAAAGAGATATTGTATGGCTAAGATTATGGCAGAAAAGCAAGGCCATAGTTATACTACCATGAGTGATGTTACTGCTAGAAAAACATTAAAATGTGCTCAATTTGTTGTTGATGTTAATGATGTTGCAACTCAAGGTGGAGTAAAGATTTTAACTGATCAAGAGTTAAAAGATGGTTATAGAAATGCTACTTATTATGAAGCATCTTTTGAAAAAGAATTAATAATGGATGAATATAAATATGAGCATAGATTGGATCCTAATAGTCCTATTACTTATGAGGATCCACCTAAATGTACAATTAATTGTACTGAAACAGTTAAAGTTTTATATGAACCACCTGTTGCTTCTAAAGCAGGATTCTGTTTTGAGTATAAAGTAAAAGTTGAATCAATGGTTTCATGCTCTGTAACAAATGAGCCTGATCCACCAAATCCAAATAATTATAAATATTGTTATCCATCACCTGCATGTCACCACTATCGTCCTGATGGTTCTGATGATGTTATGATTTCTGCTGGACCTACTGATGATTTTGATGAATGTATTAAGAAATGTGATGGTGGTAAATATACTAAGAGTTGTAGTAGGTCTTGCTATAACAAGGTATATAAAGATTATATTAAATCTGGATATTCTAAATTAAGTTATAGTGATAGTCCTACTGTTGTTAGGTTACTTAGTGAAGCAGCTACTGCTAGGTTAGAAGAATGTAAGAAAAAATCGACTAATGGTTGTTATTATAGAGATTCTGTTGCTGATGAGGTATTTTTCTCTCCTAATTCAATTGGTAAGGTACACGGTGTTAAACAATGGATGGCTGGTACATATTATATTAAGCGTGGAGCTGGTCCTAAGCATGCTAAATGGAATTATAAAGATTTCGTTGTTTCAAGAAATGATGGATTTTTCCGTAAAGTTTTTAAAGGTGGAAGCATTTGTGGTGCTGATTGTCACTGGATTGAGGGAAAATGTGAAGGAAAATACTTAAATGAAGAAAGTGGTTATGCTGAATCTGATTATGAGAAGAATGTTCAGAAGTATGAACAAGCTCTTGATAAGTGTAATGCAGGTGCTACTTGTTCTTCAAATACTGTTATTTATACAATGAGTGCGGATTATACTGATGATAAAGGTGTAAAACATACTGTTAGATATCCTGATGGTACTGTTGATACTCCTGATAGTAAAAATAATGATAGTATTACAATAAGTGAGAATACTTCTAGTTGTCCATTACAATCTAGTAAACAATGTAGTAAAGTTAATGGTAATGTAACAACTGAAGAAGGTAAGTTTAATACTCAAGGTATTACTTGTCCTGAGGCATATCCTTCTACATTAAAAGATTTTGGTGGTTGTTATGTATGTTCTAATGCTAATAACTACTATATGGGAGAGATTCGATTCCCTGGTACTTGGGTTGAAAATAAAACAGGAAACATATCATTTACTAAACAGGGTGATGGTTGGAGAAAAGAAAAAAATAAATTCTGTGTACCATTAAATACTCAAGATACTAATAAATTGTGGTATTTATGGTATTTGAAGAAAGAGTATTCTACTGAGTATACATATATTAAAGAGTTTAAAGATTATTGTCTTAATATTGATACTACAGATATTAATACTCTAAAACAAAATGCTAATAAAGAAACTAGAAATTATAATCTTCATGCTACTGTTACTAATTTTGGTTATTATGGATGGAATTTTAATTTAGATTGTTTCTATGGTTTAAATACAAAATACCCGCCTACAACAACTATTACTAAAGAAGTAATTCCTCCTTGTGATACTGATCCAAATAATTATTTTGCTCGTACAGTTAATTTGGAAAATGTTTTCCCAGATAGAGAAAAAGGTGATATATTAGTAAATAATGAAGCTGGTACTAATACTGGTAGAACACCTGGATTTAACTGGACAAGTTATGCATTGATATATTATAGTAAAGATCGTTATATGGCTATTGATCCAATGATGTATCTTGGAGCAGTACAAAAACGAGGACAAGATATTTATAAGGAAGAAAATGAAGATGATTATCTTGATTATGAATTCTATTTAACACCTTCGGTATTAATGGATATTAGAAAGATTAAAGGTAATTATGATCAGCCAGCTTCACCAACTAGTGATGGTAGTAATGTATCAAAATCTAGTGGTTACAATTTTACATCGTGTGGGCGTTCTGTTTATACTAGTGCACTTATTAACTACTTAGAGACTAAGCATGCTGTTAAAAAGAGAATTGATACAAATGGTACTACTAGATGTTGCAATAATCCTAAAGGTAATGGTGAGTGTGAATACTTCGGTGTTGATAAGAATAAATAATTGAAATAGAGCTTAGGCTCTATTTCTTTATTTTTGCTATAAAAATAAGTTATAGTTATATAAAATAATATTATTTGTTTTTATAATAATTGTGCTATAATATAAAGTTATAAAGGAGCGGGTTTGTTATGAAAGATGTTAATTTGAATTCACTGAAGATATTTTTAGAAGTTGCTAATTGTAAAAGTTTCTTAGAAGCTTCTAATAAACTATTTATTACACAACCAGCTGTTTCTAGAAGTGTATCTAATTTGGAACAAGAACTTGGTGTTACTTTATTTTATCGTGCTAATAAAGGTATTAATTTAACACCAGCTGGAGAAGTGTTACTAAGCTATTTGAATGAATGTAAGAATTTATTGGATTCATGTGATAGAGTTTTAGAATCTATGAATGATTCTGAAAATGGAGAAATTGTGATTGGAGTTCAATCTCATATAGTTAGAAATTATTTAATGAGTAAAATGAAACATTTTAGACAAAACCATCCTAAAATTAAAATAATATTAATTGATTTATCTACTGTTGATTTGATTGAATATCTTGAAAAGAGAAAAGTTGATTTAGTAATTGACTCATCACCAATTGAATCTATTTATAATAATTTAGTAATTGAACCAATTAAAACTTTAGAGACAAGTTTTATTAAGAGTGTTAATAATAAGAATAAGATTACTACTTTAGAAGATTTAGCAAATGAAGGATTAATTTTGCCTATTGCGAGAAGTTCTATTAGAAAAAATATTAACAATTTATTTAAAGAAAAAGGTATTGCAATTGATCCTATACTTGAATATGGAACAGAGGAACTAATAATTGAGAGTGTTAGACGTAATATGGGTGTTGGTTATGTTGTTAAAGATGCTGTTGAGTATTTAGTAGAAGATAAAATTATTGAATATGTAAATGTCGAAGAACAGCTTCCTACAATGGAAATTAACTTGGTATATATTAGTAATTATTTAACAAATGTAAGTAAAAGATTTATTAAGGAAGAGATTTATGAAGATGGAGTATAAAACATTTATTAGTAAGCATTATGATGTTGAAAAATTAGATTTATCTTTAGGTAATAGTAATTATTTATTTTTAATATATGATGATAAATATTATTACTATTTAAAAAATAAAAAGTTCTTAGATGCTAAGTCTATTACTAATATATTAGAAGTAATTAATGAACTTAATGAAAGTTGCGAATTAAAAATTACTAATTATTATCCAATATGTTTTTGTAAAAATACTTTAGTTATTGCTTTTAGAGCAGATGTTAATAGTATAAGTAATCTTGAAAAAGTTAGATTTTTTGAATTAAGTGATGATTATAAAAAATTATGTAAATATCATGAAGAAAAGTTTTCTACTATATTTATTTCTAGTAATGTAGAAAAAGAAATTACTATGAGTCAAAAGTATATTAGAAGATATAAATTTCATGAGAGATTTATTAAAAAATATATATTTACTGAGAAGAAGAGAAAGAAAAAAGAATTTCATGAATTATTAGTCGATTTAATACCTAAAAAGAAGAGTATTATTGATGTTAGTTGTGGAGATAATTCTGATATATTTAGGATTGCTAGAGAAAAGGGATATAAGACTATTGTTGGTAATGATATATGTCTTAATTATTTAAAGACTCAAAAAGATTTAGATGTTATTTTTACTAATGATAATATTGAAGAAAATTCTATTAAGAAAAAGTCTTATGATGTTAGTTTTGTTAAAAATACACTACATCATATGAATAATTTACTTTGTATTAATAATTTATTAGATATGTTAGCAAACATTTCTAATGAGATTGTTATTGTTGAGATACTTAATCCTCAAGAGACTGGTGGTCTTCCTAAGTTTTTAAATACTTATTTATATACTAAGTTTTTAAAAGATGTAGGTAGATGCTATTTAAATGAAGTACAACTTAAGAATATTATTTATAATAAGTTTAAAAATTGTAAAATAGAATATCATAAGTTTGTTAATGTATTAGGTGAATACATGGTTTTCAAAATAGTTAAGGAGGAGGGATAGTTATGAGAGTAGAGACAGAGTCAAAATATTATTGTATTGAACCAGAAAAACTAATAGATCAATGTGAAAAATTAGGATTAAAGAGGGTAAAATATATTACTGAAGATGATGAGTATTTTACTGATTTAGATAGTGCTTTTATTAGAAATAGAACATGTCTTA
>OCTW011462078.1_pt1 | contig 10741 bp, 10 predicted proteins | sample 1539671 | NCBI WGS metagenome assembly OCTW01 (sample SAMN02144230, study PRJEB22623) | gut metagenome | biome: sheep rumen | host: Ovis aries | place: New Zealand
TTCCCGGCCGGTGGCTGGTCTATGCAGCATGGGCCATGCGGCAGAGCCATATAGCCGTATGCCCGCCCCTGCCGGACCAGGCCGTCTTTCGGCCATCTATCGACAGAAACAGCTGCGGCGCAGACCTCCGTCTTCGCCACAGCCGTGCACATTACAACAGTTCAGATGGGGAGTATCACAGGAAAATCTGGCAGTCGTCCTCGACAACCTTGCAGTTTTTGATCACATCCTGCATGACGCTGTCGATGTCCGCACCGTCCTCAAACTCCACCTTCATCTTCAGTGCCATGAAGTTTACGACCGCGTCCTTGACACCGGGGGTCTTTTTCGTCGCCTCCTCCATCTTGTTGGCGCAGTTTGCGCAGTCCACGTCGATCTTGTAGGTCTTTTTCATGATCTTTCTCCTGTCCTTGCCGGATCAATGTGATCTCCCGGCATGTTTTTGTTTGAAATATTTTATGCGCACACCTGCGAGGGGGTGTGCGGGGCAACCTGTGTTCTGAGGTTCTCTTTTCCTGCGTTGTCATGGCTCGTCATCACGCGCCGCAGCCCCGGGGCCTTCTCACTCGAGGATGTGCTCCATACCCTTTTCGATGATGGTGCGGACGTGATCATCGGCCAGATAATAGATGATCTGCTTGCCCTCCCTGCGGCCGCTGACCAGCCGGGCCTGTTTGAGGAGCCGCAGCTGGTGCGAAATGGCTGACTGGGTCATATTGAGGGTCGCCGCCAGGTCGCACACACAGATATCCGCCTCAAAAAGAGCAAACAGGATCCGGATCCTGGTCGTATCCCCAAAGGCCTTGAAGAGCTCCGCCAGGTCATAGAGCCTGTCCTCCGGCGGCATCTGCTCGTTCACCAGCTGGACCTTGTCCGCATGGACCTCTTCTTCATCACAGCATTCGATGCCGTGGGGCATCATTTTGACTTCGTTTTCCATTCTTACCTCTCATGCCGGAGCACGAAGTGCGCAGGCTATCGTCAACAAATGCAAAGCATTTGTCCGAGAAATTCGCGAAGGCGATTTCTCGTTGACATCACAGGATGCTTGTGCTCCGTCACAAGCATCCGGAGTGAAAAATCTTGTATCGACAAGATTTTTCACTCTTCCGCAGCATGCCGGAGCACAAAGTGCGCAGGCATCGCAAACGAGAAATTCACAAAGGTGATTTCTCGTTTGCATCAGGGGAGGTTTGTGCTCTGGCACAAACCTCCGGAGTGAAAAAAACGCTATCGAGCGTTTTTTTCACTCTTCTTTCCTTGTGTCTTCCGGACTTTCTCTTTCGGTAAAACATATGAGCATTTATTCATATGTTTGTCTATATACTACGCACTGCCCACACTGCTGTCAAGTGCTATTCGAAAAATACTGCAAAGCTGGTCTTTGGACAAAAAAAGCGGGGCCTCCACATCATGACTTGTGAAAGCCCCGGGTTCCGGACGTGTTCCGGTTCTCTTTCCGACCATGCCGCTCGCCAGAGCGGCAGCGCAAGGAGAAAGCCCGCAAGGGTTTCTCCGCTGTTCGCATCACAGGATGCTTGTGCTTCGTCACAAGCATCCTGAGTGAAAAAAACGCTATCGAGAATATATTCAACTGTTTTCTCTGCCTGCCTTTTCTGTCCGCTTCACAACGTCCTTCGCTGCGACTGGAAAGAAGTGGTCCAGGATCCTCTTGGCGAGAAAAGCAAAAAAGATGCCCATGAGGGTCCCGACCAGCACATCGGTCGGGAAATGTACGTACAGGTAGAGGCGGGACAGGGCAATGAGCGCCGCGAGGATCACGGCAGGGATCCCGATCCGCCGGTCATACAGCAGCATGATCACGCTGCTGGCAAAGCTGGCCATGGAGTGGCCCGACGGGAAGGAATAATCGTCCGGGATCCCGACCAGCATGTCTATATTCTGATTAATCCAACAGGGCCGCGGCCGCGCCACGGCATGCTTGAGGATGATATTCCCGAAGAGGACGCAGAGCACCAGGCCGACAAACATGGTTGCGCCCAGGCGGCGGTGTTTTTTCCACAATAGAAAGACCAGGGTCAGCGCGATCCAGAACCAGCCGGCCTCACACAGGAAGGTCACCTTCGGTGCAAACCAGTCAAGCCAGGGCGTCCGCAGATTGGCCTGGATCCAGTCCAGGATCCGAAAATCCGTCTGCTGTATCATCTCAAACATAGGATAGCATCCTCCTCAAATCTCCTCAACTCTCCCGCGCCATTCTCCAGATGGTCGCCAGCGGGATGATCCAGGCAGCGGCCGCGACGCACATCAGAGCCGCCGCAGCGACCGGATACACGGTGATGAGCCGGTTGGTCGTCCCGTAGATCTCCAGGATTCCCCGGAAAATGCAGCCGACCGTGAGGGCCGCGATCCCGGAAAACCAGGCGTTCCGGCAGATCCTGCCGGGCAGGCAGAAGCCGTCCCATCCGCTGTCCTCATCCGTCACGCCGTACGGGATCCCGGCACTGCTCATATCCTTTTCCTGCTCCGGTGTGCTGTCCGAACTGACCACTTCCCACAGCCAATATTTTTCCGCAGGTTGTGCAGTCATCATGTCTTTATCCATCATATCACAGGTTTGGTGCCGAATCCACTTGACAATCCCATACGCCGGGACCGCCCCCAGCAGCAGGGGAATGGCAAAGGCCCCGATCATATAGGGGGAATAGACCTGGTGGCTGAACATCTCATAGATGCCGCCGAACACCGCACAGACGAGCGCTGCTATGAGGCACAGCTTTGCTTCGCGCCGCAGGATCTCTGTGTATCCGGTCAGTTCTTTTTTATCCGATATAAACAATGTCGCTCACCTTCCTTTCACTCTCGCCGAAACCTCCGGCCGGGTCATTGACGACCTCTCCGTTGAAATACATGGTGGAGGAACCGCCGCCGTCCAGGTTGTAGGCGGTCTGCACGCCCAGCTCCTGCATAAAGGTGGCCAGCTCGTAGAGGGAGAGGCCCTCGCTCTCGCCGGACCGCCCGTCAGAGACCACAAAGACATAGTGCAGCTCATCGATCATGCCGATCGCGGTCCGGGGATTGCTGGCCTTGGCCTTTCCGACCTCGGAGTTCAGCGCGACGGAGATCTCGCCGTTCTCCAGAAGACCGGGGCCGAAGGAAAATGCCTGCCAGACGCCCTGGTCCACCAACTCCTGCGCCGTGACGGTGGAGGGATCCACCACCTTCATGCTGCCGTCACCGTAGATGCACAGGACCTCATTGGTTCCCGCCGTATCTCTATAAACGATGCCGTTGCGGATGACATATCCGCGCTCCTGCACGCCGTAGTAGTCCCCGTTGACCGCCAGGATGGCATCGTGCGCCGCCGCCATGTCCGACGTGCTCTGGGTCACGTTCTTACCGTAGGTATCCTGCGCGAAGGCCGTCTTGAGGTACTCAACGGAGCTCAGCTGCACATCCGCGACATGGACCGTGGTCCCGTTGGTCGTATAGGTCGTGTAGTTGACGGTCACATTTTCATCCTGGTAGGTATTGGTACTGCCGGCATTGTCCGTCGTCACGGCCGCCGCCTCTTTCGCGGCCTCCTCCTCGTTGAAGGTGGAGGAAGACCTGCCCGAAGAGCCGCTGCTTCCGGAGGACTTTTTCTTACCGGAAATGCTGCTGCTTGCAGAAGAATCATTATCTGCGGATCCATTCACAGCGTCTCCACTCCCGGAACCGCTGACAGAGGGCCTGTCCCCCGAGGGCCGGAAGGCGGATTCTCCGCCGCTGGTACCGTGGCCTTTCTTCCGGTGTTTTTTGCCGGAGGGCCGCCCGGAGCCGTCTTCACTCCTGTCCGCCCCGGCCTGTTTTGTCGCGGAGGAGGAGGCATCCGTGCCATCACCGCTGTCCCCGGCGGATGCGACAGATTTGTCGGCTGCTGCGCCGCTTTCCGCGTTTGTTCCCTCTTTTGTCCCTGCGCCGGCTTCTGTATCCCCACCGGCTTCCGCATTTGCGCCGGTTTCCGCCTCACCGACAGCTGTGCCGGTTTCCACCTCTGCATCTGCCTCCGCCTGACGGATCATGGCCGTGTTCATCTGCGTCGCATTTGTCTGATAGCTGCTGGACAGCACAAAGGTGTCCATCGCCAGAAACACTGTAAATGCCGTGAGGCAGGCAGTAAAACCGATCGCCCAAGCATGTTTTTTCATAGATCGCATCACCTCTTTTCCTGATTTTCCCGCTGCCTGCAGCATCAGCCGGATCCAATCACTGCAGCAGACTGTCATAAGTCCTGATACACAATCCTGATGAACAATCCTGCTGTTCTTTCCGTTCTGCAGTGCAGGTGTGGCCTCGCCGGTTTCTCCTGACAGAGCACTCCTGCGCGGGTTCTGATGTTTTTGTTTTCTCACAGTGTAAAGGGGCAACCTCAGAATAACCTTAATAAAATCTCAGGAATCCCGGAATTTTTTCGGCAGCTTAATATATAACTGCCGGACTCCCTTTCGGGGGTTCAGTGACAGTGATCGGCAACTGTAAATCGTAAATCGTCTTTTCGGCAGGACAGTATCTTTTACAGGCCAAATAATGCTATAATCGTTGGAGCTATCAAGCGCCCGATGCCCTGCATGCCATAAAAGGTCTCTGCTTTTCGGCATCCGCATCACCATATCAGATCAAATAAGGAGACAGACCATCATGATGACAAAAGCAGACCGCTATCTCGTGCGGGACATTCAGAATATCCTGGAAAACGGCTACATGGACGAAAATCCACGCCCTGTCTACGAGGACGGGACGCCCGCCCACACCATCAGCGTCAACCACGTCGTCCGCAAGTACGACCTGGCAAAGGGCGAATTCCCCCTCTGCACCCTGCGGCCCCAGGCCTGGAAGACCGGCATCCGCGAAATCTTCACCATCTACCAGCACCCGACCAATGTTCTCTCCGAGATGCGCGAACAGGGCGTGACCTGGTGGGATCCCTGGGACATCGGCGATGGCACCATCGGCCAGCGCTACGGCGCGACCGTCAGCCGCTATGACCTCATCCATAACCTGATCGAGGACATCAAAAAAGACCCCTACGGCCGCCGCAAGGTCGTCTCCCTCTGGCAGGAGGCCGACCTGCATGAGACGCCCGGACTCGCCCCCTGTGCCTTCCTGACCATGTGGAACGTGCGCGGCGACTACCTCGATATGAGTATGATCCAGCGCAGCGGCGACATGCTGACTGCCTCCGGCGCCGGCGGCATCAACGAGATCCAGTACGCCGTCCTGCAGATGATGATTGCCTGCGTGACCGGCAAGAAGCCCGGCGTTTTCACCCACTTCGTCGCCAATGAGCAGATCTACGACCGCCACATGGACAACGCCCACGAGATGCTCCGCAGGGCCGCCTCCATGGAGGAAAAGGAGGCAAAGGAGAAGGCTGCCGCCGCAGGCGCTTCCGCCATTCCCGCCATCCTGCTCCACAAGGAGCCAGGCTGTCGCTTCGAGGATATCACGATCGACGACTTCGAGATTGTCCACTACAGCCCGCTCAAGCCGCAGCTCAAGTTTGAGCTGGGGATCTGAGAACAATTGAAAATCTTATCTTTATACAGCAGGCACAGCACGATATTTCTATCATAGAAGCGTCGTGCTGTGCCTGTTTTGAGATCTATTTATGTATTACTTGTCTGACAGCCGCTTTTCAAAGATAATCCTGCCTTCGCAGTTCCTTTTTGCATCAAAAAATAGCTTTTTATGCTCCATTGCCACCGCAACGGTGGCAAATCATCAATCTGGATTATGGTATAATATGGTCACTGTTCAGAAAGAAAGGGGGCATAAAATGACAACATTTGTTACTAATTCATCGGACAAGAGCAAAACTGCAGCGTTGATTCTTTGCATTCTCGGTGGCTTATTCGGTCTTCATTACTTTTATGTTGGCCGCTGGGGCAGAGGGCTCGTTGCGCTATTTACTTTTAACTTCTTTATGATAGGCTGGATCGCCGATATTTTTACCATCCTAAATGGTAAGTTCCAGGATAATATCGGCAACTACCTCCGCAGTTGATTATCATAGCTGCATTCATATAATGCCCTGTTTTACAAAGATGGTTCTGTATACACTTTGAAATGACGGAGGAAATGGTATGAATTGTCCCAACTGTAATAGTATTATTAGCGGAAGTGAAAAATTCTGTCCCCATTGCGGATTTTCACTCATTAAAGGTGCAGGTCCCGGTTCAACACCACAGCCCGCTCCGCAAAACAACATACCCCGGACCGGGCAGAACCAACAGCCTTTCGTTTACAACTATACCGGAGACCAGGATGATAATCAGTTTCATTCGTTTGAACAGTCAAACAAGCGAAAGAAGAAAAAGAAAAAACGTCATCTTCCGGTAATTCCAGCAGTAATCGGAATCCTGGTTATAATTGGTGTATTGAGCTCCATTTTTTCCGGCTCTGAAGGGGATCGCACATCCGGTTCGGAGGAAATTTCAGCAAAGGATTCTGTACAGGATTCCGAACAGGCTGAAGAGCAGTCATCTGAACAGGCTGAAAATACGGAAATCAGCAATAAGGCAGATACAAATGAAGCCATGTTCGTTGACCCTCAAGTAACTGAGAAAGAAGATACCGATGAATCCTGGCGGGGCCCGGATAAAATCGATTACTCAATTCCTCAGGCTGATTTTGAAGCAGGCGGCTATGCATATGCTACATTGGGGGATCTGGATCGCTATATCGTCAATATGACCGGGCAGAATATTTATACTGTCATTCAAATTGATGAAGTCAGGAACGACTGTATACAGGCAAATATCAGCGATGGTTTCATGTATCAGACCTTTGAGACAATCTATGATTATACTGCCTACTTCAAAGAAGGAGATACCGTCGCCATTTTTGGCACCGTGGGCGAAACAGAAAGCTTGCTTGGCGCAACCTGGACCCACATCCGCAACTGCCAAGTATTTGCATACGGAGAAGCTGCAGAAGTCTACAAAAAAGACTCTACTGATGAATCTCTTGCGCCATTCCTGACCCTGACGGAAGCTGTTGCGAATTCAGAGGGAAAAAATAACATTAGCGAAGATGAGTTCAAATCTTTGTGTCAATATTATTCCTACGAAGATATTCTTCGTAATCCGGACAGCTATAAAAAGAAATATGCTGTTCTTTCCGGAACTGTTGATCAAACGATAGATGGTGCATTTGGTTTGTATACATCTGTTTTTATTACCGATGATTACGGAAACAAATGGGCATGCACTATCGTATACAGCGAAGGGCAGAGCAGAATACTGCAGGGAGACTACCTGACAGTTTATGGCATATTAAACGGAACTACTACAGCTACAACACTATTGGGACAACAAGTATCAATGCCTTCTATCGATATCCAGTACATTAACTAAAATAACAACTTCCTTGAAAAATCTGATTTCACTTCTAAAAAGCAGGGAATGGGCAGGAAACTCCTTTATACGGCTGCACAATAGACCCAGCTCATGGTATCATTGACTCACATCTTTAAAGCGGTCAGGTAATACTGCCTGACCGCTTTTCCAATGTTGAGGCGGTGATACATAAATGAGATCAGGGGATATTGAAATACCTTCGCCATAAAAGACCATTGTCTGTACAATTAACCAAGACTGAACTGGCGCCGCTATTATCAAAATGACATGCATGTTAGAATGTATTTTCGGAGAAAGAGGTATGAATACTTCCGACACTATGGCACTGACCTGCTATCAACAGGTTGCAGTAATCGACAAAGAACACGACGTTACCCTGGTCCAACACAGCACGACCGGCAGCATCTACGTCCGCAAGCGCCTGTCTGTCTACAATATCGATGTCTACCGATATCTTCTTGACCACCACATCAGAGGGATCCCGGCGATTGAAGAGATCGCCTCTCAGGACGGCGATCTGATCGTGATCGAGGAATACATCAGCGGCCGGACCCTGCAGGCGGTCCTGGACAACGGGAATCTGTTCCCGGCTACAGACGCGGTTCGCATTGTCAGTCAGCTCTGCCTGATCCTGCGGGAGATGCACCGCGCGGAGCCGCCGATCATTCACCGGGACATCAAGCCCTCCAATATCATCATCACGCCGGATGGTTCCATCCGTCTGCTGGACATGAACGCGGCCCGGTTTTCCGCTGCCGGCAAGGCTGAGGACACTTCTCTTCTGGGCACCTACGGCTATGCCGCGCCGGAGCAGTTCGGGTTCGGATCCTCAAACGCCCAGACCGACCTCTACTCCGTCGGCGTCCTCCTGTGTGAAATGATCACGGGGCATCTGCCCAAAGAAGGCCTTCCGGAAGGAAAAGTTGGAGAGATCATCCGGAAATGCACCCGCATCGATCCGGAGGACCGCTACGCGTCGGTCGACGACCTGCTGGAAGTCCTGCACAAGTTCCTGGCTTCTACTGCTTCTGACGATACAGAGATTGGAATCCATCAGGAGATACCCCGGGAGATTTCCCTGAATCCCTCTGGCGAAGCCGTCCTGTCTGTTCCAACCGGTGTTACGAAATCCGCTTATACAGACACAACCATCGTCCACTCCTCTGTTGCAGCGGCGGCGGCCACATCCACAGTGAACGAGGACACCACAAAAGATGCAGGATCCCCTGCTCCCGTTCCCAAAATATCTGGTCCTGCCTCTGCCCCTCCTTCCGGATACGAAGCTCCTGGCCCTGCCCCGGTACGCCCCAATGCCCTTCCCGGCTTTCGCACCGGCAGCCCAACCAATATGGCCATTGCCATCATCGGCTACGCGCTCCTGTTTTACATCGGCCTCACACTGACCGCCAGCGATGCGGCATCCCCCGTCTTTCTCCTGATGGAGAAGGCCGCGGTCATCCTCTGCGGCCTTTTTGTCGTCTTCTTCACCTGCGATTACAGGGGTATGTGGCGGCTCTTCAGGATCAACAGGATCCGGTCCCCCAAATGGAAAACAGCCGCCATCATCCTGATCGATGCGGCGGCTGCTCTGATAAGTGTTCTGTTGACCGGTTTTGCGGCTTCGGTGGCCGGAATCTGAAAACAGATTGCGCCCTCTGCAGGCGTTATATCCGTTTTTATTCCTCAAATCGCCCGCAGTCCGATGAACTGTGGACGATGTTCAGCTCTCCCGCAGCTGCGGCTGGCCGTTCTGCTCCAGCAGGCGGTTGATCTCAGCGGGTTCGCGGGTGCCGGAACTGATGGCGGAGATCAGGACGGCATCCCGGGGAAAGCGAGCGTAGAGGGGAGACATGCCGTAGATCTTCAGGGCCCGCTGGGTCTCATCCAGCGTGAATCCCGCGCCCAGGCAGAGCTTGAGGATCGTGTCCCGCTGCCGGGTGTGCTTCTCACCGGAGATCAGCTTATAGCCATAGCCCTCGGATACGTCCGCGCGCAGGAAGACCTCCTGGAAGCGCAGGCCTTTTTCCCGCACGGTCGACCGCATATAGGCCGCAAAAGGATTGTCCTGCGCCAGAACCTCCTCCGCGTTGTTTTCAAAATATGTGTCCAGATGCTCCGGTTTTGTTTTTTTCAGAATATTGGTCAGGGTATTGGTTGTTTTTTTCATTGATGATCTCCGCGTTTCCGGTCTTCTGATGACCCATCGTGGTAAAATAGTGATGCGGCTTCATCCGCAGTAAGCCGAATCTTCCGCCGCCTGTAGAGATGGAGCATTTTTACTGCCGCCAGTTCATATCGCGCACAGCCGCGACGATCGTTCAGTTCATCCGGAGGTTTTTCGATGAACATTTCCGACAGATCCGTGCTCTCCTGTTATCGGGAGATCGGCGAGATCAACGCCGAACACGGCGTGACCCTTGTACAGCATACCACAACCGGCCTTGTCTATGTCAAAAAAATCCTGACCGTCTACAACACGGAGGTCTACCTCTATCTGCGCGACCACCACATCAAGGGAACGCCCGAGGTCCTGGAGGTCGTGGAGTCGGACGGACAGCTGACCGTGATCGAGGAATACATCAGCGGCCAGACACTGCGCGAGATCCTGGACCACGAAAATATTTTTCCGGAGGAGGACGCAATCGCAATCATTATGCAGCTTTGCCGGATCCTGCAGGAAATGCACCGGGCCCAGCCGCCCATTCTGCACCGCGACATCAAGCCCTCCAACATCATCCGGACCTCCGGCGGCAGGATCTGCCTGCTGGACATGAACGCCGCCCGCCGTATGTCTCCGGGCAAGGCGCAGGACACGCAGCTGGTCGGCACCGTCGGCTATGCAGCGCCGGAGCAGTACGGCTTCGGCACCTCCAGTATCCAGACCGACATTTATGCCACCGGCGTCCTACTCTGCGAGCTGGTGACCGGCCACCTCCCCAAAGACGGAATCCCGCGCGGGAAGATCGGCCGCATTGTCAGCAGGTGCACGCGCATCGACCCCGCGGACCGCTACAAGGATATGGCAGAGCTCCTGAGTGCCCTGTCCGCACTCGGCAGCCGGCCCGCACTCGATCTGAGCATGAGGGCCGGCAACTCCTCCGGCTTCCGCTACATGCTCCCGGGCTTTCGCAGCGGCAACCCGCTCCACTATATCATCGGCGGATTTGCATATTTCGCGCTCCTGGCCCTCAGTCTCACCTACACGGCGGAGGGTCTTCCCGCCGGCAGCTTTGTCCTGTGGACCGAGCGCCTGCTCTACCTGGTCTGCGGCTTCGGGATCCTGCTCTTCACCGGCAACTATATGGATGTCTGGCGGAGCCTGGGTCTCACCCGGATCCAGAACACCCTTCTCCGCCTGGCCGCCGTCCTGGCCATCGATT
>OCTW011494407.1_pt1 | contig 10741 bp, 1 predicted proteins | sample 1539671 | NCBI WGS metagenome assembly OCTW01 (sample SAMN02144230, study PRJEB22623) | gut metagenome | biome: sheep rumen | host: Ovis aries | place: New Zealand
CCTGCGCAAGAGCGGCTGGAATGTGGTGGCCGAGAACCTGAAGAACGTGTTCCGGGGCATGGACGATCCGCTGACGCTGCTGCGCATGACCATGAAGAGCATGGACGGCGAGCTGATTTCCGCCTATGATCCGGCCTTTATGAACACGCGCAAAAAGGGCTACACCCAGTCCACGACGATCGAGCAGATTCAGAACAGCAACTTCAAGGTGGACGTGTTCGACGAGAACACGCCAGAAGGGAAACAGCTGAACGAGCAGTACAGCAACGGGCTGAAGAACGCGGCGGTGTTCATGTACCAGGCGGCGAGCAGTGGCGCGGATCAGTACGGCACGTTCTGGACGGACATCCTGCTGGGGCCTGGCAATCTGCTGGGCCTGGCCATCATGGGCGGACACTCCGGCATGAATGCGCTGATGGAGTCGCTGGAGAAGGGCGGCGCGTCCAGGGCGGCAGCTGCGCGCGGCGTGGTCAACTGCGTGTGTGAGATGGCCATGGAACGCCTGGGCATGGAGCGCGTGGTGGACATGTTCACCGCGGGCACGCTGAGCCGGGAGGGCGCCTTCCGGCAGCTGGCCAAGGGCATCCTCTCCGAGGCGGGCGAGGAAGTGCCTGGGGACATCATCGACCGGGAGATGGACGCCTGGTACAACAAGGACAACAGCGACCGGAGCAACCAGATCCGCGCGACGGTGGAGCAGATGCGGGCGCAGGCAGCCATGACACGGCAGCCCTTCGACGAGGCTGCGGCCATCCGGGAGGCGGAGAACCGCGTGGACTACGCCTTCGCCCAGCAGGTGGCGACGGGCGCTTTGATGGCGGGCGTGAGCGCTGGCGTGGCCATGGGCGGCAGCTACATCGTGGGCCGCGTCACCGGGAACTATCAGCAGAACAAGTACGAGAAGAACATCATCAACCGTGCCGCAGAGATCGAGCGGGAGTATCAGCAGAAGTACGGCGCGGAGACGGCGGAGGCGGTGCGGACGCTGGCGCAGGAGGAGACCACCGAGGAGGGGCGCGTGGCGGCGTTGACCACGGCGGCCAACGCGGTGCTGGCGGAGAAGCGCGGGCCGATCAATCCGGAGATCGCGGAGATCATCCTGAACAACGATCACCCGGACGGCATGAAGACTGACGAGCTGAACGACTGGCGGCAGACCTTCACCAACGTGCTGAATGATTCGCAGAGGGTGCGGGAGGCCCAGGAGATCCGGAAGCAGCGCAACCAGGGCAGGCAGCAGCGCGCCGGTGAGCGCGTGGAGGCTGAGAAGGCCCAGGCTGCGGAGCTGAACGAGGAAGAGACCAGGACGGCAGCGGAGGAGACACCCGCCCAGGAAGCGCCCACACCCAGGACGACACCCGAAGAGCGCAGGGCCGAGGCGGAGCGGCTGAACGAGCAGGAGACGGCGCGGCCTGCTGCGAAGGAGACACCCGCCCAGGAAGCGCCCACACCCAGGACGACACCTGCGGAGAGACGGGCCGAGGCGGAGCTGCTGAACCAGGAGGAGACCAGGACGGCAGCCGCGACCGGCACAACCGAGGAGACCGCGCCCACGCCAAGGACGACACCGGCGGAGCGGCGCGCGGAACTGGAGCGGCTGAACCAGGAAGAAACCAGGACGGCAGCCGCGACCGCTGAAACAGAGGAGACCGCGCCGACACCCAGGACAACGCCGGCGGAGAGACGGGCCGAAGCGGAGCAGCTGAACCAGGAAGAAACCAGGACGGCAGCAGCGACCGGCACAACCGAGGAGACCGCGCCCACACCCAGGACAACGCCGGCGGAGAGACGTGCCGAGGCGGAACAGCTGAATGAGCAGGAGACCAGGCAGGAGCCTGTGACCCAGGCGGACGTGATGGAGGCCATCCAGGAGGAGAGCGAAGAGAACGACCGCAGGACTGTGTTTGCTGCGCCTGCAACCACGGGCGCGGGCGAGGCGGTGCAGATCACGGGCATCGTGGCGACCAAGAGCAACAAGGACGGCGGCGCGAAGGTGGAGATCACCGGCGCGGACGGCACCGTGCGCACGGTCGCCATGAAGGACGTGCGCTTCGGTAGGGCGTGGCAGCAGGGGGCGTATGACATCGCGACAGACCTGCGGGACGTGGAGGCTGCGCGGGCGTTCCTCGCGGTGGCGGAGCAGGAGAGCATGCCGCTGGAGACAGTGAAGCGGGACTTTGCGCGGTACTATCAGTATGGCCGGAATCGGAACGAGAACATGCTGAGCGTGGCGGGCAAGGCCATCAGCGACGCGTCGGCGCGGGCGGCATATGAGGCGGGCGTGAAGAGCCTCACGAGCGAGGGCGAGCGGGTGAACATCCCCAAGGAAATCGACGCTGCTGTCCGCAAGGATCTGGAGAGAATCGCAAAAGAAAAGCCATGGAACCAGAAGGGCTACAGGGGCGTGCAGTTCGGCACGGATGTGAAGCGGCTGACGCCTGGGCAGGCGGTGCAGGCCTATATCCTGGACAAGATCGGCAAGCGCAACGGCACGGTGTACGTGCTGACCGACCTGAACAGCAGCAGGGACACGTCCAGAGAGGGACAGGTGGCCGGCGCCTACCAGGGCGGCAACGTGGCGCTGATCGACATCAACGCCGAGGGCGGCATCCTGCGCGCCGCGGGACATGAGACCTGGCACGAGATGGTGGAGTGGGCAAGCACCCAGGACGACGAGGGGAAGACCACGGAAGCCCTGCGCAAGGTGCAGCAGGCCGTATTTGACGCGCTTGAAAAAACCGGCTGGGATCTGGACGTCCGCGTGAAGGAGAAGAAAAACGAATACCGGGAGAAGCTGGGCCAGGAGCTGACGGACGAGGAAGCCCGCGACGAGCTGATGGCCGACGCGCTGCCGGAGATCTTCAACCAGGACGCCTCCGAGCTGATGCACACGCTGGACAATGTGGAGAACCCGGAGACGAAGAAGACGATCCTGGAGAAGCTGTGCGACATCGTGGGCCGCGTGATGGACTATTTCAAGCAGCTGGCGGGCAGGATCGCGGGGCGGAATCCGGAAGTGCGGGCCGCTCTGGAGGCTGACACCCAGGCCATGCAGAACGCCTACGACACGCTGCGAGACATGCAGGAGCAGATGGGCCAGGATGAAGGATGGAGTGAGAGAGCGGAAGGCGCGGATGAAATTCGATATGCTGCAAATGATACGGATGAATCAAAGCATCTAAAAGATCAACTTATCGAGCATCAGGACGAGATTAACGCCATGGAACCGGTGGCCAATATTACCGTCCTGCAAATTGATCCACGAACAATTGATAAAGGGAAAGGCAAGGCCGCGAGAATCAAGGATAGAGCATATGCTTTATTCAAGAAAATCGGGTATCATGTTGAACGGATGGGATTCGGCAATGTGCTGATAGAAGAAAACCAGATAGACAAGGCGCTAACTTACTTGAAAACAGACGAAGAAATTGCTGCAATGGAAGCAGTGCCGTATGTCATAAAGAGAGGAAATGAAATCTATTCCGAAGAGAAGCACAAAGGGAACAATGGTGTCGGAAGCCATACGTTTGCAGCACCTGTTGTAATAGCAGGTGTGAGGGGAAACATGGCAGTGGTTGTGCAGTCGACATCTGGAAATCGATATAAAACACATAAGATTCTGATGCCGGATGGATCCGTGTTTACTTTTGAACAAGAAAAGAAGCAGGCCGGACCGCCAAGGCGCAATTCCTCAATAATTGAGGCGCAAACCCAGGCCACGGTCACTGCTTCTGGTGGAAGTATACAGCAGAATGATACGGGACACAATGGAACAACTGGTAACGACACAAAAAATGCCCTGGTGGACATCGAACAGGAGAACAAGAACCTGCTGGCGGAGAACAAGAACGTCAAGGGCGTGCTGAAGAGGACGGCGGAGGTGCTGGGCAATGTGCGCAAGGGCCTGACGGATGCGCTCTCCGGCGGGAAGACTGCCGGGCTGCTGGCGAGGAGCCTGCGCAATAAGACCGGCACGAACGTGACCCTGAAGAACATGCGCACGAACTTTGAGAAGGTCATGACGGTACTGAAGGCTGGCGGCCAGGAGAACACCCAGCGCGCCTTCGACATGCTGACGGACATCGTGCGGGACGCGGTGTGGAAGAGCAGCTACCAGGTAGACATGGAGGAGATGGGCTACGGGCAGGACGTGAAGGAAGCCCTGAGCTATATCGAATCCGCGCTGAAGCACCTGGACGCCGATGACTGGAAGAGCCTGAAGAACCTGGTGGGCACGAACAAGGTCAACGAGGTGCGCGCCTGGGTGAAGGACAAGACCGGCATGACACTGGGCGAGTACGTGAAGGAAGGGGAGAGCACGGGAGGCCGCGGCGGCCTGGACAGCGACTACAAGGAAATGCAGAGCGCGCTGCCTGGGATCTTCACGGAGGATGTGACGAATCCGGAGGACATCCTGGAGGTGCTGCTGAACAAGGCGGAGAGCCTGAAGCCTGACACTGTGAACGACTTCCTGGAGCCGACCGCGCGCAACATGGGACACCCGGAGGGCGGCGAGGCAGCCACTCAGCGGATCACCATGGAGCTGTTCACAGAGCTGATGCGCGAGGTGAGCGATATCAACGAGGAACAGGCCGAGGCGCTGACTGAAAAGGCCCAGGAAGGCCAGAAGAACAGGGAAGACTGGGTGGATGACACTCAGAACGTGCAGGACATCGAGGAGAAGATCAACCAGGACGCGCAGGTGCTGGAAGACCTGATGAAGCTAACGAAGGACGCGGTGACCGAAGTCGCGCGGGAGAACAAGGAAAACAAAGACCTGCGCAGGAAGATGGAGGAACACGACGCCAGGTGGCGGGAGCGCTACCAGGGCCAGACCGAACGGATGGAGCGCAATGCCCAATACAACAAGCTGCGCAACGACGTCGTGCGGATGACCGACAGCCTGGAGAAGAAGCTGGATCATCCGGAGAAGGCGAAGGGCTTTGTGCCGGATGCCATGATGGACGCTGCGCGCAAGCTGGTGAACGCGATCCGGAACAGCGGCGGCTACAGCGCGAGGACGGCGCGGGAATACTCCGCGGGGGCCGAGACCGACCTGAAGGCCGCACAGCGCACGGGCCTGACGCCTGATGTGCTGCGCGAGGTGCGCAACGCCTACGAGGAGATGGGCAAGACCGACGAGGGCAGGGCCTGCTTCGACGATGACTTCCTGAACGAGATGGACGAGCTGATCAAGCTGGCCGAGGAGCGTATGGCCGACGAGAAGAGCGAGCCGGGCATGGTGGGACACAACCGCAGGCAGGCTCCGAAGCTGACCATGAAGGAGATGGAGCTGCTGCACAGCGCGGTGAGCCACGTCAATGCGGCGGTGAACAATGCCAACACGCTTTTCAACACCAAGAAGGCCGAGACGCTGAAGGAAGCCGGAGACAGGACGTTCAACGACCTGCGCAATAGGCGGACAACCTACAGGGACGCGGGCAGGAAGGGCCGCTTTGCCGGTTTCCTGGATAAGGCCAAGTATGGCATGATGAAGCCATACACGATGTTCAAAACCGTGCTGCGGCATATGGGCGTGGTGAATGAGATCTACGACCAGGTGCGCGACGGCATGGACAAGAACGTGCGGCTGATCACCCAGGCGTCCGACTTCGTGGAAGACATCATGAAGCGCTATCCAAAGATGCAGGAGAGCCTGAACAGGCTGAAGCAGCGCGGAGAGGGCAAGCGGCGCGCGGGCGCGGTGGAGGTGAAGCTGCAGAGCGGCCAGACCATCCGCGTGACCGACCAGGAGGCCATGACGATCTACGCGATCTACAAGCGCGAGCAGCGCAACTACGGCACCGACAGCCAGACCAACCACCTGTTTGCCAACGAACACCCGGAGAAGGGCGGCATCGTGCTGCAGGATCGGGAGAAGGGCACGACCAGCCTGCCCAACATGGTGACCGACACGGATATCCGGAATATCATCGCGACAATCGACAAGGATCTGCTTCCGGCCATCGACGAGATGGTGGAGTTCCTGAGCACGACCTGCTCCGAGTGGGGCAACGAGGTGAGTCAGCAGCTCTACGGCGTGAACAAGTTCGTGGAGAGCTACTACTTCCCGATGAAGGTGCTGGGATCTGCGGTGGACACGAACATGGGCGAGGGCCAGGACGCGCGCATCAAGACCGGCAGCCAGACCAAACGCCTGACCAAGTACGCGAACAACCCGCTGGAGATCCGCGCCTTCCTGGACGTGTTCGACGACCACGTGAAGAAGATGGCGGACTATTCGGCCTTCACGCTGCCGGTGGAGAACATGTCCAGAATCCTGAACTACCGAGATGAGGGCGGCGCGAGCGTGCACACGCTGATTGACACGGCCTATGGTGAAGAGGTGTACAGCTACCTGGCCAACTTCGTGCGGCGGGTGAACGGCAACAGCACCATCCAGGAAGAGGGCAACAAGTGGATCAAACGGATGATTTCACCTGCAAAGGGCGCTGCCGTCGGCGCGAACCTGAGCGTATTCCTGCAGCAGATGGGTGCTGGTGTGCGCGCCATGGGTGCGGAGAACCTGGACACAAAGCACGCGCTGCGCGGCATGACGAGCGTGATGCCCTTCGTGAACATGAAGAAGATTGTCAACTTCATGCAGAAGCACAGCGCGGTGGCGGCGGAGAAGGCCTGGGGCTATCTGGACACCCAGCAGCTGGGCGGCGTGATGGACAGGCAGGCCAAGACACTGTACAGCAGGCTGAACGACCTGGGCGGCTACCTGGCCGGGAAGGGTGACGAGTTCAACTGGGCGCAGATCTACATGGGCGTGCTGCACCAGACTTGCGAAAAATACGGCGCAGACATCCGCGACGTGATGAAAAACGACGAGAAGTACACGGAGCTGCTGGCAGACTGCGAGAAGACCTTCAAGGATGTGGTAGAGCAGACCCAGGTCTATGATGACATGCTGCAGCGTGCCCCCTTCGCCATGGAGAAGGGCCTGATGTCGAACCTGATGGCCTTTATGAACGAGCCGATCACCCAGATGAATATGTTGATGCGCCCGCTGATCGAGCTGAACGACGCCAGAAGGATGAAGGACGGCGAGGCAAAGCAGAAGGCAATGGCGGAGGCCGCGAAAGGATTGAGCCGGAGCGCGTTTGCCATCGGTGTGAGCGCTGTGCTCACGTCAGCACTGGCAGCCATTGCCCAGGGTATGCGCGACAGGGACAACGAGAAGGAAGAGGAGTACATCGACGAAAACGGGAACAAGAAGAAGCGCATCGTCGGACGCAGAACCTACTGGGACAAGGTAAAGGAGCGCTGGTCTTCTCTGCTGGTGGACAATCTGCTGAGCCTGGGCGGCATCTACTCCAACATCGTCAAGGGCGTCATCCAGGGCGAAGGCATCACCAACGACCTGGCCTTCGGCTGGGCGGAGTCCGGCGGGCGTCTGCTCAGTATGATCCCCAAGTGCTGGACGCAGGACGGCGGCTTCGACCTGAAGAACATGGAGAAGGCGGGCTACTACGCGCTGCAGACGGTTTCCAACCTGTCCGGCATTCCTTTTGCAGGCTTCTACAGAGACGTGAAGGCCGTGGCGACAACGCTGGTGGAGGAGTTCGTCACAGCGGGCACGACAGAGGGGGACGCCTGGGACATCAGCCTGAGCATGGAGCAGAGGCTGGCAGCGGCACAGAACAGCTACGTGTACAACAAGGCGGCCAAGACCGGCGAGGCGGCGAACCGGAAGGTGAACACCGAGATCTGGACGGTGCTGATGATGACCGAGTACAAGCAGCACGGCGAGAGCGCGACGTTTAACAAGATCGTGGCCGCGGCGCAGAAAGCCGGGGCTTCGGCGGGATCCTTGATGGGCAAGTTCAAGGCGGAGTTCCCGAAGATCTCGCCCCTGGTGGACAAGGCGGCGCAGGCGCTGAACCGCGGCGACTTTACGACCTACGAGAAAGCCGTGCAGGAGATGGAGACCCGCTACAAGCTGGGCACCAAGACCATCAATGCCATGGTTAACACGGCCTTCAACGCGCTGCAGGAGAAGCCTGCGACGAGCGCGAACACCAAGAGTTTTACCCAGGAGCTGCACGCCGACCAGGGAAACTATGCGACGGTGGGCGAGAACGTGGCCAAGGACGCGCTGGCGAAGGCACTGGCGAACGGCACGGAGAAGCAGATCCGGGACGCCGTCGCCCAGGCGAAGAAGCAGGGGAGGACGGACAACGAGATCCAGACCCAGGTGCGGCAGGCCTATCAGAAGGACTTCGTGGACGCCCTGGTCAGCGGTAACAAGGCGAAGGCACAGGGGATCGTGAAGAAGATCCTCGCCTCCGGCGCGTATGACGAGGCCGGGATCGCGGAGAAGACGCTGGACTGGGTGAAGAGCGAGAACAGCAGCGGCCTGTATGAATCCATCAAGCGCGGAGACAGCAGGCAGGCGGCGAAGGTTTACAGCTGGATGTGCCAGACCTACGGCAGCTCCACAATGACCAAGAGCATCGCGTCCTGGCTGCGGACGAACGCCTCCGAGTATGAGGACAACGTGCGCACCTGTCTCAAGGCCATGGGCTACGGGGCAGCGAGCATCGACAAGATCGTGAAGGACAGCTACGCCAGCAAAAAGAAGACACCGAAGACCAACAAATCCAACAAGACCAAGACCACGAAGGCCTGGGAATAAGCCTTCGGGTGCCTTCCTCCGGACGGGGGAAGGCTTTTTAAATTATTTTCAAAAAGGCCGTTTTGGGGTCTCTCATTTATCCACATGTTGTTGATAAGGTGGGTATAGAGGGAGACCTATAGAGGGAGACCTCAAACCTGTTGAAAGTACAGAGAGGAGACCAATGGATGTTTGATTTCGGACAAGGATTCTGGCGTTGTCTGTCCGCGGGAGACGGTGGGGCCTCCGGCGGAGAATCGGGCGTAACAGGGCAGGCCGCCGCTGCCGAGGGCGTAAACGAGACCGGGACATCCACTGAGGTGGAGGCCGCGGGTGGCGAGCAGGACGCCTCTGCCGCCGAGGAGAGCCAGAAGGACAGGGCCACAAGGTTCCAGGAGTTGCTGAAAGGCGAATTCAAAGATGATTTGAACGCCTGGAGCAATGAACGGGTAGAGAAAGCCGTGAAGGGTCGGCTGAAGAACGCCAAGGAAGCGCAGGACTCCATGACCAGGCTGCAGCCCGCACTGAAGGTGCTGCAGAAGGCCTACGGCACGGAGGATCTGGACGCGCTGGCGCAGGCCATTCAGAACGACGATCACTACTACGAGGACGAGGCCATGAAGCGGGGCATGGATGTGGAGACCTACAAGGCTCTGCAGCAGAAGGACGCCCAGCTGGAGGCCTACCGGGAACAGCAGGAGGCCCTGCGGGTGCAGCAGGAGCAGGCACAGCAGGTGATGCAGTGGCGGCAGGAGGAGGCCAAGCTGAAGGAGACCTATCCGGGTTTTGATCTGGATGCCGAGATAGAGCAGTCGAACGGCGAGCTGTTCGAGATGCTGCGGCGCGGGATCCCTCTGCAGCACGCCTTCCAGGTGCTGCACTTCGACGAGATTGTGGGCGGGAGCCTTGCGGAAGCCTACCAACGCGGGGCAAAGCGCACACAGGAGAGCATCCGGGCGAATGGGATGCGGCCCCAGGAGAACGGCGCGGGCGTCAACCCAGGCCAGAAGGCCAAGGTGGACGTGAACCGACTGAGCAAGGCCCAGGTGGCCGAGATCGAGCGCCGAGTGGCCAGGGGCGAGACCATCACCCCGGAGATGTTTGAGAGCATCAAGGGATAAACCCGAAGCCCTCATAATCGAAAGGAGATGTTTCCGTGTCCACTGTGACCCAGGTTTCTACCCTGACGGCCCTTGCGCCGGAGATCAAGGAATACTACTACAAGCGCCTGCTGGAGAACACCGAGCCGAAGCTGGTGTACGCCAAGTACGGCGACGACTATCCGCTGCCTGAGCACACCGGCACCAGCTTTGAATGGCGGAAGTTCACCAAGCTGCCCAAGGCCCTGACCCCCCTGACCGAGGGCGTCACCCCTGACGGCAACAACCTCAACGTGACGGTGGTCAAGGGCGCCATTCACCAGTATGGCGACTGGATCCGACTGAGCGACATCATCAAGCTGGCCGCGCTGGACGACCTGGTGATCCAGGCCACGAAGCTGCTGGGCAGCCAGGCGGGCCGCACCCGCGATACCATCATCCGCGAGGTGGTGGTGGGCGGCACCAACGTGATGTATGCGCCCCAGGCCGACGGCACCGCTGTCAACAGCCGCGCCAACCTGACCGCGACCTGCCTGATGACCCCTGAGCTGCTGATCCAGGCCGCGACCCAGCTGGACGCCCTGGACAACGACGGCGTGGACGGCGGCGAGGACTACGTGGCCATCATGCATCCGTATGTGGCCTACGACCTCATGCGCCATGCCGAGTGGAAGGACTGGCAGAAGCAGAATAACGGTGAGCGTCTGTACGACCGCGAGGTTGGCCGCGTGGGCAAGGTGCACGTCGTGACCACCAGCGAGGCGAAGATCTCCACCGGCACCGGCTGCCCGACCGGCCTGGCCGTGTTCAGCACCATGGTGATCGCGGCCCACGCCTACGGCAAGACCGAGCTGCAGGGCGCTGGCCTGGAGCACATCGTCAAGCCCCTGGGCTATGGCGAGGATCCGTTGAACCAGCGCGCTGCTGTGGGCTGGAAGTGCACCCTGGCCGCCACTCGCCTGAACGAGGAAGCCATGATCCGCATCGAGAGCTGCAGCAAGTACAGCGCGACGGCCCA
>OCTW011565615.1_pt1 | contig 10741 bp, 10 predicted proteins | sample 1539671 | NCBI WGS metagenome assembly OCTW01 (sample SAMN02144230, study PRJEB22623) | gut metagenome | biome: sheep rumen | host: Ovis aries | place: New Zealand
CAATACCGTCACCAAAGGCACTTGTAAGTGTTCTTAATTGTTTTTTTAAGTGTTTTTCACCAACACCGCCCTTATCGTTTATTTCTTTTAATTCAGCATAAACATCTTTATTGTCATAAAATTCGTTTAATTTATCTTCTGCGGCATTCATTTTATCCATATTTTCAGGAGTACTGTTTGTGTAAAAATCCCAGCTGGCCTCTTCTACACCATTAGTTACGGCTTTCATTTTATCTGCTATTTTGTCACGAAGGTTTACAAATTTTTGTTCATTATCTTTTATATTTGTCGAAAAACTAACACTATCCATAGGCATAGGTTTGGTTTTTGGCATGTTATTTGTTGTTTGTGTCTGTTGTTTTACGGTGAAATTAGGTAAAATACTTCTTATATCCATTTATAATCCTTTCTTTTATTCTATTGAAGTCCGATAAAATTAAATTTTGCTACAATTTTACTACGGTTTTAACATTTTGTAAAACAAATGACAACAGTAAAATATTTTTTGAAAAATAAATTAATATCAACAGTTATTATATAGATTAATTTCTATCTTAATTCTTTTAAGTTTAAAATCATTTTGTATAAGTATTGTAGTTCTTTTTCGGATAAATTTTCTGTTTCTGTAATAATTTTTTCTCTCAAGTCTTCTCTTGGCATAAAATGCTCAAAATCAAATAAATCTTTTTCTTTAACGTTTAGAACCGTTATAATTTTTTCAAGTGTATCTGCTGTCATAAACTTTTTACCACGCTCAATATTGCTTAAATTTGGTGTTTCAAGATTTATTAATTCAGCCAATTTTTCTTGTGTCATTTTTTTTGATTTTCTTATTTCTTGTATTCTGGCACCTAATTTTCTCTTTAAATTCGGCATATAGTCCTCCTATAACGCTATATTAAGTGCTTTATTTTTAAAATTTAATATTCTTAAATGCTAAATTTATTGACAATATTAATTCTAAATGCTAATATTTTAGTATTTTATACTATTTAAAACAAAAAAATTAGCATTTAGAATTAATGGAGTAAATATGAAAAAACATTTAGCATTTACATTGGCAGAAACTTTGATTGTAATGGGGGTAATAGGTGTTGTTGCAGCATTAACTTTACCAAATTTAAATCAATCAACAGGTAATAAAGAAAAAGTTGTAAAATTGCAAAAATTATATTCGAACTTGAATGATGCTCTTGGCAGAGCACAAGTAGTTTATGGACCTATTAATACTTGGCCTAAAGATGGTAATATGACAGAAAGATTTATGAATCGTTTATTTGAATTCATGAAAGTTTCAAAAAATTGTAGATTAGCTGATAGTAGTAAAACTTGTTGGTCTGAAAGTTTATCAGGTCAACCAAATTATGGTAGTTTTATTACTGCAGATGGTTCAGGAGTTTTTGTTTTTGCCTCTTTTAATTGTGATCAGACCACCTTGGTATCCGGTGATAAATCTTGCGGTGCAATTAAGATTGATATAGACGGTCCGCATAAAGGTAAAAACGAATATGGAATTGACATGTTTTATTTTGCTATTGCTGAGAAACAGGGTATTATACCAAACCATTCAAGGGAATTCAATAATATAAGTTGGATAAATTATCCTACAACATGTTTTGAATGGCACCCATATTGTACAGCTTGGGTAATAGAAAACGGTAACATGGACTATTTAAAAGCTGATCGTAATGGAAAATGTCCAAATGGAACTGTTTTATCAGAAACAAATACAAGTTGTAACTGATTATGCAGATAAATATTCCATGTTACTAACTGTTTGCAGATTTTCTGCGTTTACAAGAAGCGGATACTCTTTTAAATCATTATTTTTAACAAATTCTATCGCTTCATTACGTGCTATTTCAAGTATAGCAGTATCTTTAACAATATCTGCAACAACCATATCAGGCAATCCGCTTTGACGGACTCCCAAAAATTCTCCCGGCCCTCTAAGTTCTAAATCTTTTTCTGCAATTACAAACCCGTCATTTGTTTGTGTCATAATTTCAAGTCTTGCTTTAGTTTCAGAATTTTTTGAAGAAGATGATAAAACACAATAAGATTGATGTTCGCAACGTCCTACACGACCTCTTAATTGATGTAATTGAGATAAACCAAATCTTTCGGCATTTTCAATTATCATAACCGTTGCATTCGGAACATCTACACCAACTTCAACAACAGTTGTTGAAACTAAAATATCATAATCGCCATTTTTGAAATCGTGCATAACTTTATCTTTTTCATCATTTTTAAGTTTTCCGTGCAGAAGTCCTATTTTTAAATCGGGAAATACCTCATTTTGTAACTTTTCAGCCTCTACTGTTGCTGCTTTTGCTGACAGAGTTTCACTTTCATCAATAAGCGGATAAACAATATATGCCTGTCTGCCTTGTGAAATCTGTTGACGTATAAGATTATAAATTTGTTTTTTTGAATTAGAAAGAGCTGTTTTTATTGGTTTTCTGCCTTTTGGTAATTCATCAATAATTGTTAAATCCAAATCGCCATGAACAGAAAGTGCAAGTGTTCTTGGAATTGGTGTTGCTGTCATTGTTAAGATTTGCGGTGATTGAGCCTTTTTGCTTAATTCAAGTCTTTGTTTAACGCCAAATCTATGCTGCTCATCAATTACAACCGCTCCCAGATTAGCAAATTCAACATTATCCTGAATTAATGCATGAGTTCCAACTGCAATATGTGTTTGACCGTTTGCTAAATCTGTTTCTTGTTTTTTGCGTTCTTTTTTACCCAAACTACCCAAAAATAATCCCACATGCAAACCCATTGGTGTAAGCCAGCTTGTAAGATTATTATAATGCTGTTGGGCAAGAATTTCGGTTGGTGCCATAATTGCACCCTGATATCCGCATTCAACTGCGGCTAAAAGCATTATGCATGATACGACTGTTTTTCCGCTGCCTACATCCCCTTGCAAAAGTCTTTGCATTGGCTCATCCGACTGCATATCGTTTAAAATTTCATTTACTGCGTTTTTTTGTGCATTTGTAAGTTCAAACGGAAGATTTTTTATAAAATTCATCACAAGACCGTCTTGTTTTACGTTAAATTTCAATGAATTATGTTTGTTTTTATTTTGTTCTCTTAAGCGTGCAAGACGCATTTGTGCTATAAAAAATTCTTCAAATACAAGTGAAAATCTTGCTTGCTCAAGTTTTTCCATTGTTTGTGGATAGTGCATCTGGCAAACTGCTTCTGCTTTTTCCATAATATTGTATTTTTTACGTAAATAATCAGGCAAAACGGTTTTGATAGTCGGCTTAAAAGTTTCTAAAGCATTAAAAATGGCTTTACGCAGAGTTTTCATGTTCAAATTTTCACTTAAAGGATAAATCGGAACTATTCTGCCTAAATTAAGATTTGAGTTATTAAAAATATCATCTGCAATTATAGAATAAGTGGGTTTATCAATAGTTTTTTGCATATTGTATTTGTTAAGTTTAACTTCCCCTGATACCATTATTCCTGAACCAACAGGAAATTGTGCTTTTGAACGTTCCAAAATAAATCTGTTTGACTTTGCCTGAAAGAAATTTAATTCTATTGCACCTGTCTCATCAGCAATTTTAACCTTTATAACTCCAAGATTATTTTTTGTCGTAAATGATTGAGTTGATTTTATAAATCCGAAGATAGTTGTCTTTTCGCCTTCTTCAAGTTCTTTTATGAAAGTTCTGCCCGAATAATCTATATGACGTTTCGGAAAATAATAAATTAAATCATTTGCGGTATAAATATTTAATTTATTCAATAAATAAGCTATTTTTGGACCTACCCCTTTAACATAAGTAACGTCACATTTGTCAGGCATTCTTATATCAATTTTTTCAGGTTCTTTTTTATTTTGCGGATTTAATTCTTCATTCATAACCGCACGAAATCGGTTTAGAATTTTTCTTCTAACAGGCATGGATTCTACTGCATAACGGTCAAATGCTTCCATTAAAACTCGCCATTTTGGATTTTTTGTTGCTTTATATTCTTTCAAAATTTCAGATTTTATAAATTTTGAAAAGACTTGCCTTTTACCCTCGATGTTTATGTAGCCGTATTTAATTTCTATTTCAACAGCTTGATGCAGTTTATCTATATTTTCCATTAACGAGCCTTATCAACTACCGATTGAACGTAATTATTCACAAAATACTTATTAGCAACACGTTTTACATCTTCTGCCGTTACCTCTTGAATTAATTTTGTATATTTTTCAACAAAGTCAAATCCTCTGTCTGTAACTTCATACATTGCTAATGCTCCGGCTTTATCAAGATTTGTTTCCAATGCCATTACAAAATGACCTATAAGTTGGTCTTTTGCTTCTTGAAGTTCTTTTTCACTTACACGTTCTTTTTTCAAAATATCTATTTGTTTTAGCATATTATCTATGGATTTATTTACATTTTTAGGATTTGTACCAATATATAAAGTAAATTTACCCCTGAGAACGTTTGGTGAAAAACCGGAACCTATTTGATATGCAAGACCTTGTTGTTCCCTCAAACGAACAAATAATCTTGAACTCATGCCTGTTCCTAAAAATGAATCTATTACCTGTAATGTTGCATAATCTTTAAGGTTTTGCACACCATCAGTTTGCCAGCCAATAAATATCCAAGCGGTTTGTAAATCTTTTATAGGTGTTGTAATTTTCTTTATTGTTGTGCGTTTTGGAATATCGTTTTTATGTTCCGCAAAAGTAAATTTTTTACCTTGTTTAGAATTAAAAATTTCCGACATTTGATTAATTATATATTGTTCATCAACATCACCATTTACAGATATGATAAGGTTTTGAGGATAAAATATGGTTTTGTAATAATCTAAAATGTCTGATTTTTTTATTTTTGGCAGTGCTTTTTCAAGTTGCTTTGTTGTATTTGAATAAAGTGAACCTGCAAATATTTCCGAATTATATTCTTCCATCGCACGCTTAATTGGCACATCACGACTTGATTTTATATTTTCTGCCATAAGTTTTCGTGTTTTTTCAATTTCCGTATCATCAAAAGTTGCATTATTTACAATTTCATTCAATAATTCCATTGTAAGAGGAATTTGCTGTTTCGTGGTCACAATGTTCAAAATATAATCATCAGGTGACGATGCAGGAGATATTTTTATTCCGCTTTCATCTAAAACTTTTGCTAATTCGATTTGAGAATATTTTTTTGTACCTTTCATCATTGTTGATGACATAATATTTGCAGTTCCGCAAATCTTTTCAAAAAATTCTCCACCCCTTGCTCTAATCGCAAATGCTACAATATCATTTGTATTGTTTTTGTTTATAAGAAGTGTTGAACCGGTATCAAGTATGTACTTATTTGTGTTATAAGCCGTTTTTATAAGTTTTGCATTATGTTTTTTTTGTTGTTCCTCACATTTACATTGTTTAGTTTCCACATAAGTTTTTGGCATAACAATAGAAACAGCAGATTTATTTTCACCTAAATATTTTCTTGCAACACGATTTACATCTTCTGCTGTAACTTTTTTTATACTGTCAAGATAACCGTTATAATTTTTATCATCACCGGTAATTGTAACAGTATAACCCATTTCCATTGCTATATTTGAAATAGATTCTCTTGAGTAATGTGTATCTCGTTCTATAATATTTTTTGCTTTTTCAACTTCAGCTTCGGTTACACCATATTGTTGAACATTTTTAATTTCATCAAATATTGCTTTTTTTAGATTTTCTTTGTTTTGAGGTTCAAAGTTTGCACTTATGTAAAATATTCCGTCATCTTTGAATGAACCGTTGCTAGCACCAATTGAATTTGTGAGTTGTTTTTGTTCTTTTATGTTTTGATAAAATCTTGAAGAACGACCGTCACCTAAAATTGTTGCTAAAACATCAAGTGCAAATTCGTCTTTGTGAACCGCATTTGTACCTCTAAAACCAATCATCATGTATGCAGAATTGCAGTCAAATTTTTCTTCTTTAATTCTTTGATTTGTAATTGGCGGTTCTTTTTTATAATTGTGTTTTTCTAACTTTCTAGGAGAAATTGTAAACGCTTGTTGAACCTTTTTTGCCGTTTTATCAGGCTCAACATCACCTACAATGACAGTTATCATATTTTCCGGAGAATAATGTTTTTTGTAATAATCAAATATTTCATCTCTTGTTATATTTTCAATAATCTCTTTTGTGCCTATAACCTGTCTTTTGTATGGATGAACTTTATAAATTAATTCATTCAAATTGTCGTATACTAAATCATTTGGTGAATTTTTATCTTTTGCAATTTCTTCTATTACAACAAGCCTTTCTCTATCCATTTCCGCCTGTGGAATTGCAGGATTTAACAACATATCAGCATGCAAATTTAGTGCTAAATCAAAATCTTTTGACGGAATTTTTATGTAATAATGAGTGAAATCCTTACTTGTAGCAGCATTTGTTACTGCTCCCTTTGATTCTAATAATTTATCAAAAGTTCCTAAAGGATTTTTTTCTGTTCCCTTAAAGAATAAATGTTCTAAAAAGTGAGAAACACCGTTATTTTTGTCGTTTTCATTTATAGAACCTGTTTTAATCCAAGTATCAATAATTACAATAGGATTTGAGCTTACTTGTTTAACAATAACCGTATGACCGTTATCAAATTTATAAACATTATAATCACTTGCAAAAACACCTGTTCCGCAAATTATAACAAACAACAACACTAAATATTTTTTCATATATATCCCCTTTTTTAGATATTTTATACGAAAAAATAACTCGTTTCAACTAACCCGTTGAATTATTCGTTTTTATTATCTTCTTCTTCTTCAAGTTGAGGATGTCTTACAATGAGAAGTTTAGTAATTCTTACACCGTCAATTTCTTTTACCTGAATGGTCATATCTTTCCATTCAACAGAGTCATCAAGTTGTGCAATTCTGCCCAAAAGTTTAAGAACTACACCTCCAACAGTGTCAACGTCTTCTTCTTCAAATTCAGCTTCATCAACATTAAAAAATTCAGCCATTTCGTCGAGTCTAAGCATTGCGTTGGCTTCATAAGTATTTTCACCTATTTCTTTTATATCAACTTCTTCAACTTCATCAAACTCATCTTGAACTTCTCCAAAGATTTCTTCAAATACGTCTTCCAACGTAATGATACCGGCAGTTCCGCCATATTCGTCAATTACAATTGCTATTTGACCTTGACATTTTTTAAATTCTCTAACCGCATTATCCATTGTAATTGTTTCAGGAACAAACAATATTGGTCTTATTAGTTTATCCAAAGCAAATTCATGCTCTTTCAAACTCGTTGTATATAAATCTTTAACATGAAGAAAACCTTTTATATGGTCTAAATCTTCTTCATAAACAGGATATCTTGTATATTGATTTTCTCTTGTTAATTGTTTTAATTCTTCCAAAGTTATGTCGTCAGGAATACATACCATATCTGTTCTTGGAATCATTACTTCTTTTGCATTCAAATCAGAGAATTTAAACGCATTATGCAACATTTCTTTTTCTGTTTCATTAAGCACACCCTCTTTATAACTTGCATCTACAAGCATATCAAGTTCTTCTGTTGAATGAGCAAAAGTGCTTTTAGGTCGTTCAATTTTTAATATTTTCAAAATCAAATTACAAAAATTATTTAAAAGAATTACAAGCGGATTGAATATTGTAGCAATAAAATTTGTCGGTTTTGCAATTAATAGAGCAGTTTTTTCCGTATATTGCAAAGCAATCAATTTAGGTGCTTGTTCACCAATTGAAACATGTAAAAATGTTATCAAAGAAAATGCTATAATTGCGGAAATTGTATGTATTGCCACACCTTGTGCTGCTTGCGGCAGAAAATTAAATATAGGTTCAACTATACTTGCGATAGTCGCTTCACCAACCCAACCAAGAGCAACACTGGAAATCGTTACACCAAGCTGTGCCGCACCTACAATTCTATCCATATCTTCTATTTGTTCAAGTACCAAATCAGCAGTTTTATTGCCTTGTTTTGATAATTCTTCCATACGAGTTCTTCTGACTCTTACCATAGAAAATTCTGACGCTACAAAAAATGCATTTGATAACAATAAAAATGCAACAATAAGTAAATTTATAATCGTACTGACATAATCCATATAAAAAATTTATCCTCTATAAATTCCATTCTATAATACATCATGAAAAAATGCAAATATTCGTGTTAATATATTAGTCAAGAGGATAATATTTTGAGATTAGATAAATTTTTAAAAGTTTCAAGATTAATAAAAAGGCGTACTGTTGCAAACGAAGTTTCCGAAACAGGACGGGTTTTCGTAAACGGAAACCCTGCAAAACCGGCAAAACAGCTTAAAGTCGGAGATATAATTAAAATTGAATACCATAACAGAAATGTTGTAGTAAAAGTTCTTGTAATTCCTCAAAATAACGTTAGCATACAAGAATCATCATCACTTTATGAGGTAATAGAAAATGCATGAAATTTTTTCACAAATGAATAATTATTTTCAGTCGTTAGGAATTTACGGATTAGCACTTAATTCTTTTGTGGAAAGTTTTTTCCTTGTACCACCACCTGATTTTTTACTTATAGCAATGGATTTGGCAAAACCTGAAAAAGCATTATGGTATGCAACAGTTTGCTCTTTTGCATCAATTTTAGGCGGATTAGTTGGTTATTTGATTGGTTTAATAGGTGGAAGACCAGTATTTAACTGGTTTTTCAGAAACAATCCTGAGCAATTTGAAAAAGTAGAAGCGCTTTATAATAAATATGGCTCAATAGCAGTATTTTTTGCAGGATTTACACCTATTCCATACAAAGTATTTACAATTGCAAGCGGTGTTTTAAATATGAATTGGTGGAAATTCACCATTGCAAGTTTCTTTGGACGTGCAGGAAGATTTTTTGTTGTAAGCATTGTTTTAATGCTTTTTGGAGAAATGATTAAACAATATCTTGAAATTGTTATTGCTGTTGTTTCCGTAATCATTGTTTTATTCTTTGTAATTTTGTATTACAAAGGCAAAAAATCGTTTAAACCGAAACAAGATGAAACAAATAACGAAGAAGAAACCGCAATTCACAATTTATAATTTTTCAAGCATCATTTTTGCAGGATAATATCCCGGTAAAACTTCTAAACTTGTTTCAAATTCGTGCTTTGCAAGTACGTTATTATGATAACGCAGATGATAATTTCCGTATAAAAAATGTAATTCAGGGTCGTTGTAGCATCTTTCTACACCTCTGTTTAAAAATATTTTTGCAACCGTAGGATAGTTGTAATTTAACATAACACGTGCAATAAATTTATAACTTTCTTGATTAATTTCGTAAAAAATATCACAGGCATTAATTACATTTTCAACAGCTTCTGATAACCCTGCTTTTAACAATAATGCTATATCTATCTCAAGAAAATTTCTTACCTGCAAATATGTAGGCATAAACTGAATATAATTATTCATAAACTGAATAAACAAATAAGCCCAATCTGCACGCATATCACTATCTCTGATTGGTGTAAAAATTTTTCTTGCCTCGTTCACTTCACCTTTTAGCATTTTGCAATAGCCGTATTCCAATTGATAATTGTTTTCTTTAAAAAAATCTTCGCATTTATCAAATTGTGCTTCTACAAGATATTGTTTTGCCTCGTTATAATTCATTTTTATCAGATTTTTTCTTAATTACAACTTTCTTTTGTGTGTTTTGTATTGGCATTAAACCGGATAAATCACCAAGTGCTTCAAGAGAAACACTGTCAGATTCTTTATTTGCATCTTTAATTTGATGATATACCTCTTCACGATAAATTTTTACATCTTTTGGTGCGTTGATTGCAATTTTACAGTTATCGTTTTTAGATTCAATAATAGTTATTTCTATTTCATCATTGATGATTATTTTTTGACCGTTTTTTCTTGATAAAATTAGCATTATACAGGTTCTCCTTCTTTTTGGGGAGCCTGATTTTCAAATAGAGGCTTTGTAACATCTAAACCTGAACCGGATAAAACAACTTGCCCTGCGTCGTGATTTGTTACGTTAAATATTATCGGTGCAAGAAGATTTACTGTTGTTCCTCTCGGATTATTATTAGGCACTTTTGCAATATTTAAAACTACCAAATCTTCTGCTGATTTAACATTTAAAATTGTTTCTGCTTCTTCCGGAAGTTCAAAAACATAATCTATACCAAAAAATCCCGGTGATGTTACCAAAAATGCTAAATCCGGTGTTTGTGTTGATTGAAGCCATTTAAATAATGATGCTTCTTTTGATTCAATTAAGATAAATTGATTTTCATCATTATAGCCTAAAATCGGCATTTTAAAATTGAAGATTAAATTTTCATCTCCTTCAATTTCGCCAAATCTGGTTGTTTGAATTTTCATGTTCTTCCTCTTTTAATTGTTACCGCCAAGACCAAAATTCATATTTGGCATCATGGAATTAAACATCATAGTCTGCATCATTTCAGGTGACATCATCGGTTGCTGATTTGTACCATTTGCATTCTGTGCTGCTTGTTGTGCCATCATAAACGGCAGCATATTCATCATATTACTGTTCATCATGTTATTTTGGTTATTATTGTTGTTATTGTTACCAAAAAGAGCATCAATATTTGGTTGTGACATTGCTGCCATTTGTGCTTGCAACATTTCTCGTTGAATTTGTTGTTGATATTCTTCTCTTGTAACATCAGGTTTATATTCACTTTTTACTTCTGATACGGCAGGGTTT
>OCTW013426071.1_pt1 | contig 10741 bp, 9 predicted proteins | sample 1539671 | NCBI WGS metagenome assembly OCTW01 (sample SAMN02144230, study PRJEB22623) | gut metagenome | biome: sheep rumen | host: Ovis aries | place: New Zealand
CCGCAATGAAGAGAGTGTTGGACAAAAGTGGGTTTTTCTATTCTGAAACGGATTCATACTACTATTATTCTAACACAGGCGAAATCTATAGGATGGAGGATTTCTATTATCTGAGCTATCAATGGGAGTTCAAGCATAAGGAGCCTGTAAAAGTTAGCATAAGCAACGTGCAAAAGATGTCCAATAAACTGTTTATGCAAATAGAAACCAACCGAGGGAATTATTGTTTGATATCGGAGAAAGATAATGGTTACCACCGAACTTCAAAGCTATTCTCGGAGGCTGACACGCCTTATTTCCCGTTGGGAGTATTTTATGACGACGCCAATTACTTCTTGTGCAATTCTATGGATATTGACAAGTATATTAGCAAGGAGTTGCTTGATGACAATATAGACAATGCGATTGATTCGTTAAAATCCATATCGCGTAATACAATCATTAAGTATAGTCTTAAATGAGCTTGTGACTTCTATTGCCGGAGCAGATGCTACATGATCATTCGTCAAGTCAAATGATAGAAGAGATTTGTAAGCAGATTGTTGTTCGAAAAGACGGGTAGATTGTGAAGATGGAATAGTATTTGCAGACACTTTTTCAATGAATTGATTCGACCTTTATGAAACGTCTTTGTGTATTCCTGGCGATTGCAGGATGCTTTGCCTTTTGCGCGGCATGTTCAGATGTGCCCAAAAGCGGTGCGGTTATTATGGGAGACTTGAGCGGATTCGCCCCGGATGACAGCATAACTGTTTATCTTTTTCACTATGATGGGCCAGCCGGGATGAGCATTTTGACAGACACGCTTAGGGATGGACATTTCTACTTCCGTCTGGATTCACTTTCAGAAGAGAAACGCTATGCCCTCAGTTTGATGCGGATCCATAAAGACATCGGCGCATACGATATGCTTGGTCATGGCCCTGACCTTTATTTGGAGCCCGGCGCACTTGTCCGTATAAAAGGAGAAGGCAGGTATCTGCCCATTGCCAAGGTCTCCAGCCCGGTAAAGGACCAGAAACTTAGGCAGCGCTTTATATCCAAAATGTCCCAGGAGGATTGGAAAAGGAGTCAAGATTTATTCATAGAATATTATGCCTTGCTCAACGATTATTCCTATGGTAGTGATACAACTCGCACATATAAGGAATCACTGAAGAGGAAGATGACAGAAAACATGGCGGCAACAGACAGTGTTAGCATGCTGCTCACGGAGCAGAAACTTGAGATAATGGAAACGGAGCCTTTTGGTGAGTATGCCCTTACTGAACTCTGCTCTATTGCCAGGTTTGTCTCTTTCGGCTACAAAGACTTCCCGAAGTATCGTGAAACGGTGACCGGATTGGCGAATCGGCTGACAGAAGAACAGAAACAAACTCGTCAGGGAAAGGAGATTCTCAGTTACCTCCAGCAAGTAACAAAGGTCTCCGTCGGTGACACTGTGCCGGGTCATGAATATGTCGATGCCGATGGAGGCAAGCATTATCTTTCCGAGCTTCGCGGCAAATGGCTATTGCTGGATTTCTGGAGTCTGGGATGCGGCCCGTGCGCAGGAGCGACCAAGGAGCTGCGCCAGCTTTCCAATGAAATCGGTGGCAAAAACCTACAGCTGGTGAGTATAAGCGTTGATGGTGAAGAAGGGTGGAAAGAGGCCTCTGAACTACACCGGATTACCTGGACCAACTGGCGAGACCCGCTGGGCAACTCAGGAAGCGTAAGGGCCTATAATCAGAACGGCTTTCCCGTCTTCGTCCTGGTAAACCCCGAAGGTATTATCGAAGAGATTCAGCTGGGCTATCACGACGGACTGCTTCATAAGTTGACAGGGAGTATTGAATAAGCTGTAAGCATACCCCAGTGAAAAATATTTCTCTATTCACATAAGAAGTAAAAAACATGGCATCACCAATGGAACAAAACCAAAGGTGCTGCTTTCTTCAATTATTTAGATTCAGCGTTGTCTTTGGCGTCCTTGATGCATGCCAGATCCTTGTCGATGCAGTCCAGAAGCCTTTCCGCCTCAGAAATCTCACCTTTTAAACGCCCCTTTGCATCACGATAGAAGTTTTCGTCGTCGGAAAGTTCACCATTCGAAGCTAAAGCAGTGGCATATAACTCACAGGCGTAGGCGTATTCTATCGTATCGTAGAAGTGATTCTCTGCGATCTCCATTACTACGTTTGCATACTCGATTGCTTCTTCCAGCCGGTTCATTCTCAATAGGAGTTCAGCAAGCAGAGAATTGCAGTCCATCCACTTGAGTAGAATCTCTGGGGCTCCGACAACTTCTCCAGTGCCGTCTATTTCCTGCTTGAGATATTCGGCCGCTTCCTGATGCTCACCTTTGGCCCACATATAATCTGCTGCCTGGTAAATCATATCTAAACGGTTGGCTTGGGAGGGATTGTTCTTGAAAGCGGTCCTGGCCTCTTCCAACTTTTCCTTCATGTTGTCCAGGCTGTCAAAGTTGTAGAGGTAGTGAAATCGGCAACCATTTTCCAGTTCAATAACCTCTTCGTCGTTGTGCTCGTTTCTTTTTACAATCATAATTACAGTATTTTAAGTGTTATTTCATAGGTCTTCAGTAGATAACTCACAAGACCCATATACGATTTTACTTTAACCTGCGGTCTTTGACAGATTTGCCCCAGGTCGTATAATTTGAATGTCAATGTTTCCCCACGGTGGTTTTCCAGGGTGTCGCCAATTTCCGCTTCTAAGTCAGCTATATCATCATCGTACTTACCTTTGTCTCGGGGGTATTTGACAGTGACCACCACCTCGTCTCCGTAGGCAGCAAATTTAACCCTAGCAATCTCTTCTCCCACCATCGTCATATTGAACTGGCGGTAGAAGGCTCCAAAGGCATTCATTGGGGTATACCAAGCTTGGCCAAGGGGAAGAAGCGGAGCCACCAGCGGTTTGGTCTGTCCTGTGTAATCAAACTTGAAACAATCCTCTGTAAGGCCGCTGATAATGGCACAGTCTATATGGCCAAGACACTTAGTTATGTTCCCGTAGTAGTCAAAGGGGAGGTATCTATGGAAGGTTATCTCAGCAGTAAGATCGTCAATCTCCTTGTAGGATGCCGTGACGTAACCAAGATAAACCTTCTGCTGATTGTCATTTATTATCTTTTCAATATCTGCGGCGGGCTGGGTAAGGTCAACTTCAACTCCGCCTATATGTAGCTTGTGTTCTATCATGGTAGTGTAATGCTATAGGTTGTTGTAAAGGTTGGCGGCAGGGCGGACATCGTGGCAGTGTCATCGATAGGAAGAAAGATCATCCCGTTCCTTTTCCGGTGGCCGTCAACTCTGTAAACATAGTGGTAGACATTTCCGGGTGACATGTAATAAGCTTTTGCTACGTCCTCACAAGAGTCGTAAATCACCTGTGTTCCGTCCTTCTCAACCACCAGGACCCTTGAACGGCTACTACGCCCACCGCCGCCGTTGTTTGAATTATAGCCATTACGGTAGGAGTCGTGGTAAGTGATAAGATAGTTTTCTAGGTAATCCATTTGGGAAAGAAGCTCCTCAAGTGTTTTGGCCGAATGTTCCGTTTCCGTATATTCCCAGTCATTCTTCCAATCATGATACTGCTGCCGAGCCTGATACACCTTCTCCCCGGCGTATTTATACTTCAAGTTTTTCCAGAGGGACTTTCTGTTGCTATGGTTCACGGTCACGCCACAGTAGTATTTGCCGGTATGAACGTTTTTGTAATAATAGCCCCAAAACACGTACTCTCCTGCTGTATTCTTTTTAAGATTCTTGACCTTAATCTTCCCTTTCTTCGTTGCCATTTAGCTTTGATTCATATTGTGAGGACACTCTAAGCTGGACCCCTAACGCTTTTAACCGCCCGACCAGACCTTTGTAGCTATCGCTCTTACGGCGTGTCCTGGGCAGTATCCGCAGCATATCAGACAGTGCTGCTTCTATTACTAATCCTTCTGTCAGCGGTCCGTAGTACTTATCAATGACGGCAATTTCCGGATCATCGTACTTGGACTCCACTATAACAGATGGTGCTTCTTCCTTTGATTCACCGGCAAGCACCTCAAGATAAGCCGGTGTCTTATACTCCAACTTCCCGCTGGAGGATAAGAGTCTATTCAAAAACTCAGTTAACATGATTGATTGTTTTAAAACAAAAGGACAAAGCTGCTCAAATTGCACCTAAGTCTTTCATTAATAAGGCTTTGGTGCACGAGAAGGGCCTTGAGTGGGCGGATTTTAGCGTATTTTGAGCAAAAATGGCCAAATCCCCTACAGATACGAAAAAAGCCACCCCGAAGGATGGCTAATTGTTTGAAATGACAGGGATTACGCCTATCTCTTCAGCAATTGGAGCACTTCGTTCAGGACGTCCTCCCCTACTGTATCCAACCGGTTTATTATTTCCCGTTTTATCGCCGTCGTTTCCCAGAGACCCATTTCTTTGGCAACGGCTTCATCAGCAACGTCAATATACGGCTTCATATTCTCATAACATGAGTGCCCTGTACACTTCATAACCGTTGTCGGTGATATACCAAAACGGAGAGAGCAACATACAAATGTGCGTCGACCGTCATGGCAACTTAGAGTCTCCCACAAAGGCCCAATTTTTTTCTGTGGCTCTTTGTCAATAAAATACGTCTCCACAACCACTCGGTTTAATCCTGCCATCTTAGCGGCCTCCTTTATGTACTTGTTTAATTTTTGATTGCTGGGAGCCGGAAATACCTTTTCACCGGGGAGATCCTTATAGCGTTCAAGAATCTCATGGGCATACGATAATATGGGGATATTCAGTTTGTCGTGAGTTTTTACCGTATAGATTTGTAGATAATCTTGTGAAACATCCGCCTTTTTAAGATTAGACATATCTGAATAACGTAGACTGGTGAAAGCCATGAAGCAGAACAGGTCACGTGCCCGAACGATATAGGGAGGCGTATCCTGGGGGAACTCAAACCTATGGAAAGCCAGCAGTTCGTCAAATTTCAAATATATTATTTGTTTTTCCGGAACAATAACATGGTGTTTGAATTGCAGCGCCTCTTCCTTTACTTCGTATCCTTTATCTTTTGCCCAATATAGAACGGCTTTCAAAGCGTCAAGCCAACGAGCAATGGAGGAATTGTGATGCTTCTGTTTGTAAAGCCAGGTACGGAGAGCCAACAATGCCTCTTTATCAATCTGATCTATCCGAATGCCCGGCTTCACTTTGAGCAGATGACCGACAATCTGAGTATATTTATACTTGCTATGTGATTTCCACGAATCCTCTATGCTTCTCTCGGCAACATACTTATTTACAATGGTGGCCATTGTCTCCAGTGTCAAGGATTTCTTTTTTACGGAGACTTCCTCATTCTCCTTCTCAAAGAGGATGCTCATAGCTGCGCGGAAAGCTCCATTGTCGGGAACTTCCCCGGCATGCGCAAAATCTGCAAATACCTGTTCAACATAGCCAAGAACGACACCGATTCGTCTGTTTATTTCAGTTGCACTTTTTACATGCCCTCTAACGACGTGCTTAGTGTTGATGGCTGCTCGCTGAGATGTGGAGTCCCATTTCTCCGATTCAGCCCAATCGCCAGTTGTAAATTCAACTTCGTTCTTTTTGTGATTCCAACGGACCCTAATTGCTATGGCTCCGTATTTTTGAGGGAAGACCCTCGTTGTGTACTTAATCTCTATCATAATTCAAACTGTTTAAGGTTCTGTTCCAAAACGGGCACAAATATGGCCTTAAAACCGGAGGGGGAAAATACTCCCCCAAATTATGATAGTTCTTTGTACGTATATGAGATGAAGCAGAAATAATAAATCTGTAAAAGCCTGATATCTTGTCTCTTAGAATCTCACTGGATTTCTCAAAATATCATGTTTACAGGCTTCCTTATTCCCGCTCTGGGCACGGAACCGGAATCTCCAGAAGAATTTGGAGGTTCCGGTTTTTTTGTTGTAAACGCTTGGCTTCCTGGAAGATGTAGCCAGAATCAGTGTTGACAATAAGGGTTCGATAAAAATTAAGTAACTTTGCATTCGCAAAGATTTATGTCCCTTCTTGATTTCATATTCTCGCGACGCAACAAGTCGAAAGAGGCTTCCAAGAAACCAGAGCCGTCCAACGTCATGTCTAAAGCACCTACAGCAGAGTATGCTCAGTTGCTCCAGTTCACCCAGCGATTGAATTCACTACTCCTCGAGGACAGGTATCTGGCACGCAGTGACTACAAGCAGTTGATTGACGAATATACTGACATCAACACCTTCTTCCAGAACCAGAAGACCGCAACAACTCTCGGCCTGTACTGCGAGAAGTTCGCCATACCAGCAGCATCCGTCGAGGCTTTCCTGCGGAATTATGCTGACCTCTCAGACCTAAGAGAAGGCTCCACTGGCATCCAGCAGCACAATCATTCCTTCCTGCAGAGGCACCTGGAAACCGATAAGCACTATCTGGACACGGTTCTATCCAAAGTCGATCCCGCTATCTCCCTGGACGAGGAGCAACGAAAGGTGGTTCTCACGGACGAGGATTATATGCTGGTAGTGGCCGGTGCTGGAGCCGGAAAGACTACCACGGTGGCCGCCAAAGTGAAGTACCTGGTCGAGAAGAAGGGCGTCAAACCCGAGCAGATTCTTGTCATCTCCTTCACGAACAAGGCCGTTGGAGAACTTCAAGATAAGATTAACAAGGCACTGAAAATCAATTGCCCCGTCACCACATTCCATAAGACCGGCTATGCCATCCTCCGTAAGCAGGATGCCGATAAGAAGAATGTGGTGGACAGCGGCTATATGTTTGACGTCATCAATAACTACCTCAAGAACGATGTCCTCCGGGAGTCGGATATGGTGAATAAACTGATCCTCTTCTTCGGTAGTTATTTCGATGCTCCATACGAAGGAGATGACCTTAACGCCTTCTTCAACTACATCTCAAAGGCCGATTTCTCCACGATGCGTTCCAATATGAATGAGTACGTGGAGACCATTACCTATAAGCGTACAGGCAAATCCATCACCATCAATTACGAATCCCTCCGCTCTTCGCAGGAAGTGATGATTGCAAACTTCCTGTACTTACACAAGATTGACTATGAATATGAGCGGCCCTACCCTTACGGATTCCGCCATTCTCACAAGCCATATACCCCAGATTTTGTCATCAGGCAAGGAGATCGAACCATCTACATCGAGCATTTCGGCATCACCGAGGACGGTAAGAACAATCGCTACTCCAAAACGGAACTGAATCGATACAAGAAGGAAGTCAACGATAAGATTCTCTTCCATCGTGAACATGGCACCGAGTTGATATATACCTTCTCTGCCTACAATGACGGACGTCCGTTCCTTGAACATCTGGAAGACCAGTTGAAGGAGAAAGGCATTGTCCTGGACCGCCGCTCCGATATGGAGGTATATCAGAAGATTGTCTCCACGGAGGAGAACAAATACATCTTCAAACTCACTCGCCTCATTTGTGCCTTCATCCAGAACTTCAAGACCAACGGTTACGATACCGACAAGTTCCGTGAGATGCAGCGGATGACCGATAATGTCCGCACCAAACTCTTCCTGGACGTTTGCCACCAGAGTTATCTGGAGTACTCTAAGAAATTGAAGGAACGTGGAGCCGTGGACTTCGAGGATATGATAAACGACTCCGCCAAGATACTGCAGGAGCAGGTGGAAATCGGCGAGAAACTCGATTTTAAGTACGTTATCATCGACGAGTACCAGGACATATCCCGACAGCGTTTCGACCTTGCACGGGCACTTTCTAACGTCTGTGACGCCAAGATTATAGCCGTGGGAGATGACTGGCAGTCCATCTATGCCTACGCTGGCTCAGACATCACACTCTTCACCCATTTCTCCGACATCATGGGCTACGGCGAAGAGTTAAAAATCACCAAGACCTACCGTAATTCCCAGGAGGTAATCGACATCGCCGGCAGTTTCATTCAGAAGAACTCATCGCAGATTCAGAAGTCCCTTATCAGCCCGAAGCATATTCAGCGGCCGATTATCATTGAGGCGTACTCAGAAGAAGCCGATAAGGAGTTGGCGGAAGGAAAGGGCGGCAAATTCTATCTCCGTGCCCAGGCTGTAGAACGCTGCATCGGCCAGATTCTCGAATCCAATAAGGCCGAGGGGAAACCGGAGGGCTCTTCCATTTTGCTCATAGGCCGATACAACTTCGACGGATTCCACCTGGCCAAGACCGGCCTCTTCTTCCTCAATGACAAGACTGGCGAGGTCAAGTCAAAGGCATACCCAAAAGCGAAGATTACCTTCCTGACCGCACATCGCGCAAAGGGTCTCGGCTACGACAACGTCATCATCATCAATGCCGCCAACGCCGTCTACGGCTTCCCGTCCAAAATTGAAGACGATCCGGTGATGAAATTGGTCATCAAGGAGGACCGCACGATTGAATACGCAGAGGAACGTCGCCTATTCTATGTGGCGATGACCCGCACAAAGAATCGTGTCTATATTGTAGTACCCCAGCAGCGCCCGTCTCGATTCGTGGCAGAACTGATTCAGGACTATTCGGCAGTCCACGTCAACGGCGACCTGGACATCTCCAAGACTGACTCGCCGGACATCTCAATGATTAAACGCTGCCCGATATGTGGCTATCCGCTTCGAGTTCGACAGAAGAAGGACTTTGGTCTGCGTCTATGGCTCTGCACGAATGAGCCTGAAATCTGTGACTTCATGACCAACGACCTCTCCGGCGGTATACTCCCCATCCTCAAATGTGACTGCTGCAAGGATGGCTATCTGATTGTTAGGAAGAAAGACAACACACCCTTCCTTGGTTGCACGAACTATAAACCCGATAAGAGCGGCTGCAACCGGAAAATCAACCTGACGTACTATGAGAATATGCTAAAGCGAGGCGAAATTGAGCTATAGCTTGAAAAGGTTCTCAAGGATAAAGTGCTGCGCGTTGGCATCATAGGAAACAGCAAGATAATGCCCCTGAGAGCCATCTCTCCATGAGGATGTCATGCCGATGGATGCTCCGAGTTCTGTCGGAGCCTTGTATTTGCGGCCGTCGCTACTTTGTTGTTCCACCAGGTACCCTACTGATACCAGCCATTGAGTTACCTTTGATGCGGCCAAAGGCTGCATATTTTCAGGAATCACTTTGTTGATCTCCTTGACGAACATAGCGATACCCGTTCTCTCGGCAATATAGACCTTTGACGCTATCTCCGGGGTAAGCTGAAACTCAAGTTCATACTGCTTCTGACGGGAGGATGATTTCTTCCCAGCATCTTCAAGCACATGGGATACGTAGAACAGGCAGCGGGAGATGTGAACGTTGTTCACGATGTCGCTATCAGGAAGTGTACTACCATCAAGCGGATTCATCCCGTTGGCGAGTTTATTAATCCAGTCAATCGCGATTTTTAATTTGTTTTGGTCTATTGTAGTTATCATCGCTGTGTATGGTAAAGATAATTGCACTAATATAATTGGTTATTGCTCCTCTATCTCTTTGGGTGTTTCCGGATTATTCAACGTCTTGGCATTCTCAGAGGATATAATGCTTCTTCCCAACTGGTCTTCCAAGGCTTCGCGAGCCACTTTGGCCACGCCACCTCCTCTGCGGGCGATATCGATGCTATGGGTGATTGTCCCGGGGTCCTCATTCTGCGATATCTCCCTGGTTGCCACTTCGGCAAGCGTGGTTAGAGCACTTTCCGTATCAGTCATATTGTCTCTAAGGTTTTCTTTTTTCAGGCCTTTAAGATGCTTATATTCTTTCGCGGTCATGCCCGACCATACCTCATAAATCGCATTTGTCAGGATTGCATATTGCTTTTCCTTTACACCAACTCGTTTCCATTCATCGGTAAGTTTCTTACGTTCCCTTTTGCCTTGAAGTCGTTGATTGATCCACTCCTCCGAGTATCCCTTGCGCCGATACATCTCTATGGCCCGGTCAATAGAGATCTCCGGATCTATCATTTCATCAATCCGTTCGCTGGCAACTCGCGCAATCCATACTTTTATAGGTTCGACCTTCGGAGATGGTATTGACTGAACAAGACGGAAGAGTTGCTCTTGATCGGCAACATCTGTAGCATACATTTTTCCGTCCGACGATTTCATTTTCAGTTGTCCGATTTTTTCGGACAACTCACTCCCTTCTGCAATCAGTTTCCGTTTCAGGTCGGACCAATACTTTCTTGGGCGATCCGTATCCACCAGTGCAGCTATAATATCTATTACGGAGAAATACCACTTCTCCTCGGCATCGTTCCAGGCAGTTCTTATCTGCTTCTCTCCAAATAGTTGTATCTGTTCCAAGTTTGACATAGTCCGATATGTATGTTCAACAAATCTACAAACAACAATCAACAGTTGCAAGAGGAAAGTGCTTTGGATTCGGCAAAAACTCATGATTTTCCCACAACCGCTCTATCCCCTCCAGCAAAAGGTTCGAGAATACCACGGTTAGGGGCACAAAACTCAGGCGCTCCATTACAGGGGCGCCTTCGTTATGCCCAGCAAAGACCGGAGAGTGGGTGGTGGAACAATAAGAAAAAAGTATTATCTTTGTATAGAACAAAACATTAAATATGAAAATCAAGTCTTTATTAGCTTATGCAGCCATAGCCATAGCTCTTCAGGGGTGCGGAAAAGTATACCCACTTTTTCATGGTTCAGCGCCTTCGTCCATCAAGGTGGAAAAGGTAGATTTGACCAATGCC